>Ga0307376_10000771_pt1 | contig 37972 bp, 57 predicted proteins | sample TR2MG_FD_202536 | JGI IMG/M metagenome (GOLD analysis project Ga0307376, IMG submission 202536) | Soil microbial communities from Risofladan, Vaasa, Finland - TR-2 | ecosystem: Environmental > Terrestrial > Soil > Coastal area > Acid sulfate soil | place: Finland: Risofladan, Vaasa | collected...
AGATCATTTTTAACCTTGTCTTTATTCTTCATTTTAAAACCTCACAAACAATATACATCATTTTAAAATAAAATGCAAATTTTGTTTTACATTTATTTAAAACTGCCTTTAAACCCTTATCCATCTAAGACAAAATATTTTAATAATTTAACACCAACGCGGGAAATATTGACAACATGGAAGAACATAAACCGGCATAATAATTTTATTAATCATAAAAAAAACCTGATATTGTCCACACACTAAAGACAATACCAGGCTAGCATAATAACAATCAATCAAACAATCAAAAAGGAAGCTACACAATATTAATATAATCCATTGCCCATCATAAATACAATACATTTAAATGAACAAAAAACACCCTGAAAAAACCGAAAACAATAATATAGTATTATAAAGCTAGTATACTAGTATAAAGATAGTAATAGGTATTCTTTTATTATATCTGTATGTCTATTGTAATTTTATCCTATCCACTTAAATTTAAATTTCTCTTTTTATAATCAATTTACCTATGGTAAATCTATGGTAAAGAATGGTAATTCTATGGTATCATTCAATCCTCTTTAAATTCCTATTGACTTCCTTATCACAATAGTGTATTATAATTACTATGAGTTTCGAGACACTTGTGTATATAAACTAATTCATTTCGAGACACTTTCTATAATTGGTGCATTGTTTCCAATTCTATGCACTGAAAAATATAATGACAAAAAAAGCCCCAAAAATACCTAAAATACACAAAATACCTGTAAAAAATGACGATAATATAAAACTAAAAGAAAATATAAATAATATAGATAAAAGCCTGTTACCCTCTAATAATATCCTCCCACTTGTACAAATTAACCAAAATAGAATAATCCCCTTTGACCTTAAAACCGCTGAACAAATAATCATAGATATTTCTGCCCAATCTAATATATCAATAAATCAGATAGCTGTTAATAATGGAATTAACCATTATACCCTGCATTACTGGAAGATATTGAACGATAATTTCGCGACAAGATACTATGCGGCAATGGACTCCAGGCAGGACGTGGAAGTCGAAAACATTCACAAACAAATACAAGACCTATTAGTCTGGTTGACCGATAATGAAGAGCTGGACGCACGCGAGAAACACGTTCATATACAGGCGTTAAGGCTTAAAATGCAAAATACACACTGGACAGCCAGCAAGTTATCAAATAGGTATAGAGATACGCCACTGGTTCAGGTTAATATAAATGAGGGAGGACGCCGAGCGGCTGCATGGGATCGGTGGCAAGAAATAAGAGCAAAGAAATAACACTATATATTGTAGGCAATTATTGCCTATCAAATACGGGCTAAAAAGACCAGTTGAACGTCGCATAATAACTTAAGTGTAAACTCTTTATAGTTTATCAAGATGTATAACTAAGTAGAAAATAGAAGGTAGGGGGGGGGATAATCCCTAATCCCGATTTACGAATCATGTGATAGTTATATATACCCTACTCCCACTGCGGCTCAATTTTTGGCATTTGGTTGTTGACATAGGGGAAATGTGAAATGAAGGAGGATAGATGAAAGGTGAGATGTACATGTTAATAGACAAGGCGGAGATGTTATATATGGCGAGTTGTTATTTGAATATGATGTTACATGCGGGTGAGAGGGCTGCTGTTGAGGTGGTGGATTTCAGGACCAGGCGTTTTGGGAAGTTGAAGAAGACGTTTTATGAGATACACATAAAGCCAAGGGAGGATAATGAAGGAGATAATACTGACAAGGGACATGAAGACGAGTCTGGATGATGAAGCGTGGAGTGTATTAAAGGATTATAACTGGATAGCTCTGGAGTGTTTTACGCAGAAGACGGATAGGAAGAGGTTTTCGGCGCGGCGGGATTTTCATATAAACGGTCATCGGTTTTTCGTTTATTTGCACAGGCAGGTAATGGGAGTTCCGAAGCCATTTATTGTACGTCATAAGAATACAGAGCATTTGGATAATCAGCATCAGAATCTTCAGATAGAAGATGAGGGGGGTAATATTTATCATTTTCGTACATTTACGACGAAGAGTATTTATCGGGGGGTAGTGTGGGATAAATTTTATGGGTTGTGGAGGGCAGAGTTTCATGGTTTGACAATAGGATATTATACGGTGGAGATAGATGCTGCGCGGGCGTATAACATTAAGATTAAGGAGATTTATGGAAATGCAAAGCGGCGGTTGAATACGATTAGAATTATGCGTGAATATAATCGAAAGAATCACCGTGCTTTATAATGAGCGTGATCTTCCCCCGGAAGCGTACGTTTTTTATTTAAACCATCCTGTAGAATTCATACAAGAACAAGTTTATGGTGTACGCAATAAAGAGGGAAATTACCAAACTCTCACGCCTGAAGATATTGAAAAAAATATAAGATATAAGAGGTTGGAGTGGCAATCTAAGGAGATTTTAAATGCGTATATTGAGAATGATTATTTGAGTGTGCGTTCCGGGCGTGGTGTGACAAAGACCACCTCTCTGGCGTGGTGTGCGCTTCATTTTATTTATACCCGCGAAAATGCTAAGGTTATTGTAACCGGCCCCAAATTTGACCAGCTAAAAGTCACTCTCTGGGCTGAGATTCTAAAATGGCTGCAAAGAAGTGAGATTAAAGACAAGATTAAATGGACTGCTGAAAAAATGTACCATGTGGAAGCGCCTGGATTGTGGTTTGGTCAAATCCTGACAAGTAAGCAGAAAGAAAACATAGCCGGAATTCATGGAGAACATGTTTTATGGCTGTGTGATGAGGCTGAGAATATAGAAGATGATATCATAGATACAATTACTGCAGGCATGACCGATTTAGAAAACAAAATCATATTGACGGGCAATCCAACGAAAGTCACCGGAAGATTTTACGAGAGCCATTTTAAAAACAACGCTGACTGGAAATGTCTTCATTTTTCAAGTGAAGACTCCGAACTGAAAAACCCCGTATGGTTTGCGAGAATGCAGAGATATCCCTACGACTCTGATATGTACCGGGTTATGGTTCGGGGTGAGCCGCCTACCGGAAATCCAAGATGCATAATCACACTTGCCGATTGCGAAGAAGCGAGAATGAGATGGCTAAGAATGCCCGGCAAAAATGAAGAACACAGGAATTTTCTCGAAATGGGCGTAGACCCCGCAGGCGAAGGCGATGACCTGACAACTATAGCAATTAGAGTCGGCATGAAACTTCTGGAAGTAGCAACATTCTCCAAAACAAAAGCCCCGGAAGTTTATCATCAGACACTTATGGTACTGAGAAAATGGCGCAAGAAATTAAAAATTTACAATAAAGTTAAAATAAAAATTGACGCCGGGTATGGGAAACCTATTGCAGACTTTTTAGCCCTTAATGTGGAAGATAATATAGAAGTTTTACCGGTATATTTCGGTGGGCGCGGTGATGAAAGCTATGCCGATGAAGTAACAAAAATGTGGTTTAATATGGCAGACATTATCGAAGAATGCAGCCTGCCCGATGATGATGAACTCATTGAGGAACTGATCGGCAGGGAATGGCTCCCCTGGTCTGGGCAAAAACAAAAAGTAGAAAGCAAAAGCGAATATAAAAAAAGAATTCATAGAAGCCCCGATAGAGCAGACGCCTGCATACTCTGTTTTTACACCGGAAGGAAAAAAATATTCGGAAGAACTGAAGACAGTGAGCCATATGTAAAAAGATTTAAAATAGACTGGGAACTGCAACACGTTTTTGACCCAAACTTTGAAGGTCTCCTCCTCGCTAATATATGGCACATAGTTACCGTGGTACTCAATCAGGATATCTCCATTAATGGACTGGCAATGTTCTATGAATATTACAGAAATAACCTCTGGGTATATGAAGAATTCTACCAGGAAACTCCCATAGCAGAACAATTCGTTCCAATACTGAAAGAAGCTACAAGAAAAGGTTTTTATAAAGACTACCGGGACGCAAAGGTTTTTGGAAACCATAGAATGTTTGAGAAAAGTGAAAACTCGCGGGCGTATGCCCATATGCTGAAAAGAGAAAAACTGAATATTAAAAAGCCCAGACATTATGAGGAATTCGGCGCGATAGGACTGGGCGTGCAGTTGTTTAACGCTGATAAAGTTAAGGTGCATATGAACTGCCAGAGAGCAAGAAAACAATTAAACATGTGGTCAATAAAAGAAGGCAAACCCAATAAAGAAGGATTCGGCTATTGCGAAGCACTACTTCTGGGATTGAGCGAGGTTAAAAGACAAATGAAGACTATAAAACCTATACCAAGAATGACAGACTATAAACCCGTATACGTTAAAAAAGAATTAAAGAAAAAGAGTACAGAATGGATGCTGAGGTAAAACACGACCCCATAAAGGATGGTATAAAGAATGAACCAAAATAAATTCATACTCGAGAAAGTTAGTAATACTATGATATGGCAGGAAACAAAATGGTTTTTCTGCTTTGGCACCTTACTTGAATTTGTACGTTCGAATAAAACCAACTTCTGTATAACCCAGGACATTGATGTGGGCGTGATATACGGCAAGTGTAGTGCGGAACAGATCATAAAAGCTTTCAGGGGGAACGGATACGATGTTACTCAGGTTATAAGACACAATGTGACAAAAGAACCGCTCAACATACACTTTACGCCGCCTGATGATACACCGACGATAGATATGTATTTCTGGCTGAAGAAAGGCGGCTATTATTATCACACGTATGATGTTGACAATGAAAGAAAACAGTATCCTTCAAATTACACATTTAAAGGCATAAAGGCAGAATGGATAGACGTTCCCGCCAAGGTAATTAAAAATATACACGAAAAAAATCCCGAGGGCAGATTTCTCATAAACCAACACGGGGTATGGACGTATGATATGTATGTGGACCACGGCGATACAAAATTCTACCTGCCTTATTATTACGGAACACTGCTGGATGAATGGTACCCGGGGTGGCTCATTAAAAACAAAAACTTCGGGCAGAGCAGAAGCCGGTGGAAAAAGAAAGTGAGAAATTGTAAGGAGTTATAACCCTCTCATTATGTGGGGGGAATTTATTGAGGAGATAGACAATGGAGACAATAGAAAATAAAGAAACAGGCAGACTATTCAAATATGAATATATACCATGCCACGGGCTTTACAATGTAACCGTTCATACCAAAGAAGATCCGAATAGGCCAATAGGACGGTGTACCGTAGTGCAACCCCTGGAAGACATACCACCCATAATACTTGACTTCGTTATTTATGCTCAGCCGCACAGGAAAAAAGGCTTCGGCACTGATCTTATGGGTTTTATCAAGTATTTATTCGCCAATGGAATTAAATCATGGTTTTATTCAAGTGAAGGAAAAGAATTCGCCAGAAAGACAGGCTGGAAAGAGGTGAAAACACCCAAAGGTAACTATTTATTCTATAGCAAGGAAAATGATAATGAAAGCAGCACAGTACGGGAAATTCCCACAATTGACAAAGGCAAAATCCTTGAGTTCAAAAAAGAAGAAAAAAAAGAAAAAGACGTGCAAAAATTGCCAATTAATAACAGAAAAAAAAGGAAAAAGGAAGTAAAATGAAAACAAAAATTGAGGTAACTTACAAAGCAGAAGAAATTGACACGGATATTGATGATAAGATTAAAAAAACTATGGAAGATGTGGGTGCGAAATGGTATGCCCAGGGATATGATCTGCAGAAAAAGGTAAGAGATATTTGTTTTGATTTAAACATAAAAGGAGAAAAAGATGCCACTTAAAAAAGGGTCGTCTAAAAAAACAATTTCAAAAAACATTTCAGAACTAATGCATACTGGCAGACCACAAAAACAAAGTATTGCCATTGCAATGTCAAAGGCTGGAAAAGCAAAGAAAAAGAACAAATGAGAGTATGCGTAGCAACTGTCTGTAGCGCCGACAGTTTCCAATATTTCATACCTGTTTTCATTTATTCTCTGAAAAAGGCTTACCCGGACTATGGGATAAAGATTTTCCTCAGAGGATGGCTTAATTCCGATGTAAAGGAAGCACTGAAACTCGTTGAAGGAGACTACGATATATACGAAGGCTCATTTTCCAACTATCCCACCCACGTATCTACGTGTAATACGCTGAGACATCTTCTACCTGCTAATAGATTTAAAAACTTCGACCTTCTCTACATAACAGATATTGATTTCATATTTTTTCAGCATAAACCCTCTTTAGGAAGATATTTCCAGAAACGCATTGAAGAAACCGGAGAACCTTACGCGACATTCAAGGGGCCGGGCAGGACTCCTCACCGGTTCAAAAATGGATGGACAGGAATCTTTACCCGGATTGCAGACGGAACCCTGATGCTGAAAATACCAGAGTGGTTTGAAAAAACATATACCCAGAGGAAGAAATATAAGAACCTTGTGATGAAAGATAAGACTGACGGATACGACCATCACCGGCCCTGTACTTACAGAGAATATAATGAAGTAATGCTCTATAGAATGATAAAAAACTCCGGCATGAAAACACCTCTGCACAGACGAAAATTTATCGGTGGAAAAGACTACAACGTGCTTTACAGGAATATTCACTTGGGGGACTTTAAATACAACAGAGGAAACTCCCGGCATCGTATGAAAAAGTTCATGCATTACAAAAACGCGAAAGCATTTAAAAAACTGCAGAAAGATGAGGCGTGGTTGAAGCTCTGCGAGATATGCGAAAGAAATAAAATGGTACGCGCAAGTATGAAAAGATTGAGGTATTATGTCAAAAAAATTTAGAGTGGTCATCCGTGGGCGCAACTGCGAGAAATATCTCAAAAAATGCCTGTCAAGCCTTAAAAAACAAAAAGAGCCATGGTCAGGCGTGCTCATTCTTGACAATCCGAAGGATAACTCACATGATCTTGCACAAAAACTGATATACGGGGGAGACCTGCCCATAGACATATTCCGGCACTACGAGAAAAAAGGACTGGGATACAATCTGTGGTTTGGTATAGAACAATGCAGAGCACAACCCGAAGATATAGTCTGCATTTTAGACGCTGATGACTATTTACACAAAAAAGCGCTGAAAATCGTGAGCAAAACCTATGAAAGCGGTTGTTTGTTGACTTATGGGAGCTATATCAAGCTGTCAAAGTGGAAAAGAACAAAAGTCAGCACTCCGTATAAGGCCGATATAAAGCCCAGAAAAGTAAAATGGCACGGATCACATCTAAAGACGTTTAAATTCAAATTATGGAAGCATTTTCCCGAAGAATACATGATGCATGATGGAAAATGGGCAGAGGCAGCAAGTGACAGAGCTTTAATGTACGGACTGATGGAGATAGCAGGCATGAAAAACTGCAGATTCGTGGAAAAACCGGTTTATTACTGGAGAGACAGCTATGAGCACTCAACAAATGTCAAGAAACAGAAATTATGGGATAAAATAATGCGCTCAAAAAAGCCACTTAAACAACAATTTTGAAAAAAAAGAAAGAAAAAGTTGACCTTTGTTCAACAATGGTATACATTGAGGGTATGGGAACAATACCAAAAGGAGACCGCATAGGTCTCAGAATCAGCAAAGATACTAAAAAGAAATTAAAGAAACTTGCTGATAAAAATAAACGTAAATTAAGCGATTACTGCTGTATTGTATTGGAGGAACACGCAAATGAGCACGATACTGTTTAGCGGAAGATTTGACAAGCCACACCTGGGGCATCTAATCACAATTCAACGCCTGATGAGGCAGTATGATATGGTTGTTGTGGTTGTGTTGGATTACCCGGAAGCGAATTATGATATTGATTTCCGTATGAATGTTCTTAATGAGGCACTTCTCAATTCTAAAGGAAGTTTTATTATTACAAAAAATGAAACTAACTTTGGAGAAATAACGGATGAAGAATTAGAGGAATTCCCATGTTTTCAATACTATGGTTCAGGAAATAAAAAGGTTTTGAAACATATAAAGTCATTAGGCGGAAACACGATAGTTGTTTATGTCCCCCGTTACCCTGGGTACTCTGCTTCCAAGGAGGAAGATTGAGTAAAATAAAAGAAGCCACAGAAAGATTTGCTGATTGCATTCGAGAACAAGCAAAAATAGGAAGCAACATTCGTCATTATGATGAAGAAGATATTGGAAGGGCAGATGATGATATGGTAGAAGCTATTGAAAATTTAATACAGGAAATGAAAAATGAACTTACTAGCTAGCATTTGGGGCGCAGAATTGGGCTGGATTGTGGCAACTATTATACCTCATTACCGCCATATAGCCCCTGATTATGACGAAGTAGTCATAGTAGGAAACCCTCAGTATGCTTATCTGGTAGAAGACTTCGCACACGACTTTATTCCGTACAGTAAAAAGACTCTCGGAGATATGTGGTTCCGTCAACGCTTCCCGACGAAAAAGGCTAAACTGCCTAAAAATATAGTCTCTCAATTCCCCGACCACCAGTATCTCTATCCCAATAAAGCCGTGTGCATGAAAGGCAACCGGAAATACATCCAATACGGGGAAGAGGGTAAAGGGTATGATATCATTATTCACGCCCGGGCAGAGGATAAATATGGTCAGGATAAACTTAATTACAGCCCCCTTAAGTATAAGAAAATATTAAAGAACTTGCGCCTGGATGGAGACTTCTCAGTCTGCTCAATAGGAACCAGGGCACATCACATAGAAGGGACCGGCGATAAAAGAAACATTCCCATGAAAGAGCTGTGTACGATACTGAGAAATTCAAAGGTGTGCGTAGGTACCAGTTCGGGTGTCAGTCATTTAGCTCATATCTGTGGTTGTCCAATTGTAGTATTGACCGGTAATGAGTATCAAAAGGGAATAGGGGGAACAAACAGAAAAAGATACAAAAAAATCTGGCGGGTGTGGGAAAATATTCCTATAAAAATGCTTGACAAAGACGACTGGCATCCGCCGAAAGACGTAGTGGAGAAAGCAATAAGGAAGTTTGCATATGGCAGACGAACCCATGAAAATAATACAGAATGAAGAATGTGATATCTGCGATAATATAGGCGAAGTTGTTGTTTTTGATTGGGACATGAGTGAAAGTCAGATTTGTCACGATTGTCTGATAGAAATATATCGAGAATCACAGGGTTTTGGTGTTGAATGAAAATATGCTTTGTAGCTAATCATAAGCGCTGGGGAGGGCTTGCCAATAATGGCGGGAGCAAAACCATTATACGATCTGCGGAGACCTTGAAAGAATTGGGACATACGGTTAAAATACTGACTAATTCCAATAAATACACCTGGCACGATCCTAAATGTAAGATAATTAAAAAGGTAAAGCACCCCGACAAATATGACGTCGCTATAGCAGTTTCAGTGTCAGAGATAAATAACACTATTGAGCAATTCCCGAAGTCGAGACATTTCTGGTGGGTCCGGGGTTTTGAGACGTGGAGAATGCCGGAAGAGAAAATTATAAAGAAAGCTAAAAAAATAGAAGTGCTCGTAAATTCATCGTGGTTACTGCAGAAATTTCCACATGGAAAAGTTGCGTTTGCCGGGTTGGATTTGGATTTTTGGAATGATAAAGACAGAACAAATATGGTAAAATGGGGGGCAATGAGATATTATAAACACGATACAAAGCGCAGCGATTTAATAGATAGTTATCTCTATCCCGACAGTTACCGAATAATAAACATTGATAGCAAATATGATGATAAAAATTTAATGGAAATATATAAAGATTGCGATGTTTGGTTTGCTCCCACAGAACTTGAGGGTTTTCACAATGTTCCCGCAGAAGCTAATCTGTGCGGTTGTATGGTTGTTTGTAACAGGCTTGACAGTAACGGTATGGGTGATTACGCAACGGACGAAACGGCTATGCGGTATACAGGATATGATGAAATGCTGGCATGCATAGAAAACCCCGACTTCTCTAAAGTCGAAAAAATGCAGAAACTACTTAGAGAGAAGATAGGCGACAGAACTTCATGTATGAAGAAATTTATTAAACTGATAGGAGGCTGATTATGTGGTGGTTTAAAAAAAAGAAAATAGAAGAGAAGAAAATAGAAGAGAAGAAAATAGAAGAGAAGAAAATAGAAGAGAAGAAAATAGAAGAGAAGAAAATAACGGTAGATAGTGCTTTTTTCTTTTTAGCAGAACACCATTATAATCATGCAGCACCTTTTGAATATATGGAAATAGTGCATCCCAAGGTGACAATAGAAGGCAAATTCATAGGAAGCTATCGTATCACAATAGAAAAAATACCCAAAAAAGAGGCAGATGTATTCTACAAAAGTGTTTATCACAATAAGGAGGATTTATGAGGTTAGTACCAATGGAAGACAGAGTAATAATTGAACCTGTTGTTCAGAATGACAAAACCCCGGGTGGTATTTATATTCCGCCAACGGCTAAGGAAAAACCGCAGATAGGCAAAGTGCTTGCAGTGGGAAAGGGAAAACGGGGGGAAAACGGTAAGATTATTCCCCTGAACCTGAAGAAGGGCGATATGGTTTTCTACCCGAAATACGGCGGTTCGGAAGTTGAAGCAGACGGGGGTATATTGCTTATTATAAGGGAAGGTGAAATATTGGCAAAAATAAATTAGAAAAAAGTGTGGCACTGGCTACACGATGCGCAACAGTAGGGGTGGGCTGGCCTCTGGGGTTTAAACCTCGCCACACTTCATTTAAATTTCAAGGAGTAAATTATTAAAATTTGTATTTACAATAGAAAAATGATATTAGATTCACCCAAGACGGGAAAAGGATTTTTTTTACTACGATTAGCTAAAGAATTTAAGAAAATGGGAATTGATGTCATTACAGACCCGGAAAAGAAAACAGACATTACATTAGGTATAGGAAAATTTTTATTTCCTCCAAAAGGAAAAGCTATTTTGCGACTTGGAGATTGTCATAAAGATACAAATGAACACTATAAAAAAAATAACAAGCGCAAAGCCAAAGCTGTCAAGATAGCCGATGGTGTGATATATCAAAGTAAATATTCTAAAAGGTTATGCAACGCCTTCCTTGGAAAAGCTAAAGTTCCAACGGAGATAATTTTCAACGGCGCAGACCCGAAAGAATTTGACGTACCACCACACGAAAGTCCTTATAAGTATAATTATATAGCGTGTACCAGGAAGTGGACCCGGCAGAAAAGAGTTCATCAGATATGGGACGAATTCTTAAATGCCACTATTCCCGATTCCTGCCTGTGGATATGTGGAGAGATGGAAAATAAGTTAAGATACGAAACAATCTATGATAACCACCGTGCGGTGAGATGCATCGAAAAAGCAGACCATAAAAGACTCGCTTCTCTATTTAAACTGTGCGACTACATGATAGACTTCACCTATCTTTCTGCCTGTCCGAATGCAGTTGTAGAATCTTTAGTCGCCGGTTGTCCTGTGGCTTGTACCGATCAGGGGGGAACGAAAGAACTTCTCAACCAGGGAAGTGGGTTTGTAATAGAGGACAAACCTTACGATTTTAAACCTATTAATTTAAACAAACCCCCGAAAGTGGACTTTCCTATTTTTAACATTTTACAGCACAGAGAGAAAGTTCTATGGACGGCAGACCACTTACACATAAGCACCATAGCTCAACAACATAAAAAATTCTTCGAGAGGGTATTAAATGGGTAAGCCTGACATAAAGATAGTATCCAGGATGCAACCTATAGCTTTAGCCAAGCTTCGCATACGCTATATACCAGTCCTTACCCCGATAGAAATGTGGAACTTTGACCTGCGCCTGAAAAACAGTCCCCACGTTGAGCTTATACAATTGATAATGAAATACGGTTTTGAGTGGAAAATGATAATGAAGACCCGGTATGTCAGGGAAAGACGGCACCGCTACGTTTGTGGACTGGACAAATGGGAAGACAAACACATAAAAGAACACGTTATAAAACGGTGGAAAACATACAAAAGCCTTCAGAAATACGGCTACAGCAAAAAGAAAGAGAAAAAGAAACCCGTGATAGTGCTGCAGAAGCCGTTCTGGAAAAGCCGCTTTGAAGTAAAAGAGCCATGGCTCAAGGGATTGGAAATATGGAACGGGGCCGGGAGGTGTGCTGCCGCCTGCTGCATGGGATGGGATTTTTATCCGGCAGTCCTGGCTGAAGACAGATATCCAAAGTCGCATAAAAAAGGTAAATTTAAAGATAAACTTATTAATGTCGAAGGAGTTTTTAATGATTGAGAAAGCACTGCACGACAAGTTAATGGAAAAATGGGCAAAGGTGGGTAGAGGATGTTATCAAAAATGGTCACGTATGCATCGTCTGGAATTCTTTTTAAAGCACATACACCATTTCAAAGGCAAACAAGTATTAGAATTGGGAGCGAATGCCGGTATATACGGCTACGAAATAGCCCAGGTTGCCAAGTCTTATGTCGGAGTAGACAAGGGAGATTACTACCATAAGCAAAGTCTCATTACGAAAAAATACATAAAAAACCCCGATGTAGAATTCATATTGGGAAATATAAAGGACTTTATTAAAATGGATTTACGTGGCGAGGCGCCGAAATACAACGCCTTATTTGCCTCGTTTGCATTATATCACTTTTCCAATACAGAGACTGACAGAATAACCGAGACTATATTGCCAAAATGTGATGTTGTAATAATATCCACCCGGACATCTAAGAGAAAGGCATTTAACAAATACAATTCATGGAAATTCGAAAAACCTGAAAACGTAGTGAAGTATCTGAAAGATTTTAAATGTGAAATTCACTGGCCTAAAGTAAAAAAATTTGCAGTAATCATAGGAGTAAGAAATGAAAATAAGCGGAGTGGTAAAGGAGATACCGAGGGAGTTGGTAGAACCCCCGAAGGACGGGGTACATCGAGTATCAAGAAAAGACGGACTGATGAAGGGCTGCAGAAGCGTGATGTTAAACGGCAAGACGCTAATGCCAAGGGGAATGACGAGCTTTTACCTTCACAATAAGAAAAATACAGGTGTAAAAATCTTTTACTCTTTCCACCATAACAGGAAATGTGGCAGGAAGATGGTGAGAAACCAGTTTAAGAAGCACCATAAGCTCTACGAACTCGGTGTAGCGTGTAAACCTTATAAGATAGTGGAAGTTTCATTAGACTTCGACAGGTATGATAAGTCACAGAAATTTGACCATCATGTAAAAATGAATGCATTTGGTATCAAGGTAGAACATGTTTTTTATCCGGAAAAGGTCTGGGCTGAATACGCAAGAGGAAAAGCGTATGACTTTAAATGTCTCGATCAGGAAAAACATCCTTCACATAACCCGGACGGATACCTGGCATTTTGTAAAAAAATGAAGAAAATATTGAAAAAGGCAAAAGTCGGGGTCTGTGGAAATTGGCCCTTTGATGAGGAAGAAAATCCCAAATTGGGAGATGTGGTTTTTTGTACAAAGAAAAATCGTTGGCTTTTGGTAGACGTGGGGTAGTGGCGTAATATAACAAAAGGAAAATTTACTATGAATAATAAAACGGAACCCCCATGTAATTGTGCAGAGTGTGCAGCTAATTTAGAGGCTGGTTGTGCTTTTGATGATACACCAGAAAATTGTGAAGGGATAGTAGTACGCCGCAAAAGTCCAGATACTTTTGAATCGCCCAACTCTGCTAAAGAACAGCAGGCCTGCGGGGAACACAACAAACAAATGGATGTCATTGCTGTGTGCAAAAAGGCAGCATATTTAATAAGTATGTTTGATCATATAGACAAAGGTTCGTGGATTCACAAGCAGCTTATGCGGTTTTAGCGCAACAACACCAGTTTGTCAACCGTTGTTGGAAATATCGACTGAACCATTTTATAAGGAGAGCATTAATAATGAATGCTGAACAAGTGGCAAAATTGTTCCATGAAACGTATGAACGCCTAGCGCCAGCGTTTGGTTATGTTACCAGAAAATCTTCTCGGTTAAAATGGGATAGTGTGCCTCAGAAAAATCGTGCGCTCATGGTTGCGGTATCTCAAACTGTCTTAAATGCACTCCTTGAAGCGGAATCAGCCGAGAAATCCGACAACAAATCAAGTATAAAATTTCCTGAATTAGAGGAAGTAATTGAGTTGGTGGCCAGAGATCGTCCGGGTCGTTTTTATGTGATGACAGGCCATGATGAAAAGTTAATTACGAAAGTTTTTGATATTATAGTCGGAAACAAAAAACGTTGATCGGAACGTGGGAGGTAACGACTCATGAATAATATTAATGCGGTCAAAATGGTAAGAAATATAAGAGACAAACAGTATGAAGAAACAAAATGGAAAACTCACGAAGAGATAAAGAAATATTACAATAAAAATTCAGAGTGGGCATTTCCTCTTGTATCTATTATAATCACTTGCTACAATTATGAGCAATACATAGGTGAATGCATAGAATCCTGTCTGGCACAGACGTATAAACCTATAGAGATAATAGTGGTAGATGATGCAAGTACCGATAATAGCGCTTTAAAAATATTTAGTATTTATCAATTTTATGAAAACATGACCGGTATATGGTTACAAGAAAACAAAGGTTATTCTGCAGCAAAAAACTCAGGTATAGAAAGATCGAGAGGAGAATTTCTCGTATTCATAGACGCCGATGATTGCCTGACCCCAGACAGCGTAGAGCTTCGTATGGCTGAGTTTGAGAAGAACCCAAAACTGGACCTTGTACACGGGATAGCGCTTCGGTGGTATGGCGGTCATGACCTGCGACACTACAATGAAAAGACCTATTGCCATGCACAGGGAAGAATGTATAAGAAGGAGCTCCATAAAAGATTCGGATTGTATTATAATATGCGCTCGATGTCAGATAAGGAATGGGCGTATCGGATCGGGATTCATCCCGATTCTCCCTTAAAGAAAGTTGTTAAGGAAAAAAAGATTAATAAGGTAGTAGCGTGGTATCGAAAACATGATGAACAGATGCATAAAATCAGGCGGCTTGATCCCGAATATAACGCAAAGATAAAAAAGCAATTCAAAAAACGTATAAAGCAGTTGAAAAAAGAGGGAGTCACCAAGGAGAATACGGAGTGGATGTAAAATTATTCAAGGTTAAAACGATAAGAGAAAACAGGGGTATTTTGAACGTGGTTGATTTCAAAGATTTTCCTTTTTTTCCAAAGAGATTTTTTTATATATATGACTCCATAAGGATAAGGGGTGGCCATGCGCATTATAAAACAGAACAGATATTCGTTTGTTTAAATGGGTATTGTATTGTGTTTGTGGATGACGGTAAGGATAAAAAGGAATTCATGCTTGACAGTCCGGATAAAATGCTTTATGTGCCTAAATTAATATGGGATTCTCAAAAATACGGAGATGGCGCGGTTTTAGGAGTTTTTGCCAATACTCTTTATGACAAGAATGATTATATATATGATTATGAGGAATTTTTAAATGCCGTTAAATAGAATTATCACATCAGAAGTAAATGGAAATTTCGAATATATAAAATATGCTAAAGTGTTTTTATCTTCTCTGGCGGCAAATGCACCTGAAGAAAAGGTCAGGCTAAGCGTAAGCGGGTGGTCTGAAAAAGACATTAAGGACGCCAAGGGGAGAAATCCGCAAGCGGAAATAGATCCGATAGAGGTTAATAAGAGAATAAATACCGATGGTCAATATACGCGTGTGGAAAATTATATCAGAATTGTTCACATACAGGGAACTGTGGTAAGGCTGGCGCTTGAAGACGGCTACGACAGGGTTGCACATTTTGATATTGATACTCTTATAAGGAAAAATTTAGATGGATTATGGGAAGGCGTTACTCCTGATAGTCTTAAAATATTAAAGAGAAACGATCAGTTCCCCAAATGGCGTTTTCAGAATGGTGTATATGTTATCGGCAATTCCGAAAATTCATTGAAAATGATACGAAAATTTGAGAGAAAAATAATAAACTCTTTAGAATGGTATGAAGACCAGAGATTGTTATGGAAGGTGTTTTCAAAGTCAGGCATGAAGCATATACAGTTAAGCGAAAAATACAATGACCATCATTTCAATAAAGATTCTTATATCTATCATGCCAAAGGACATTGCAGGCAAATAGAAAAATGGAAAACGGAGTATAAAAAATATGCCAAGTAAAAAAATGCATTACGAGGAAGAGTGTATAAACGATGTAAAAATGTATCTGTATCAAGGGTTAAAAGAAAGATGGTTTCACGACAGATATTCAACATCAAAACATTTATGGGTGTTTTATTCTTTAATATTGGGATTAAACGCTAAATCTATTGGAGAAATAGGTTTTGGCAGATCAACTATTATATTACTTCATACGGTACGTCTAATAGGGGGGAAACTCATTTGTTGTGACAGGTTTGACTATCGAAATATGATACCCCCGTCTTTCAAAGGAAAATATACTTATATTTTAGGAGATGCCAGCAAATTCTACAAGCATCCCGAAGTCAAGGGACTTGATTTTTTGTTTCTTGATTACATGTCCAGCAGAAAGAAATCCGTGGAATCGTGTTATAAAGACTTGAAAAAAGCTATAAAATTAATGAAGACCAATGGGATTATAGCGGTACACGATACGAATGAAAAAAAGTATAATGTCGGAACTGCTTTTGAAATGATAAAAAAGAAAAAAGGACTTGAAGTTCTGACGCTACCTTACAATTATGGATTGGGACTTATCCGAAACAGACGTGAATCTAAATATGGAAAAATAAAAGACATATGGCAAAAGAAACCGGTAGGGTTACAATAGAGCTTTCCAACAGGTGTAATATGGCTCCGTTTCACAAGAAATGCCCGCTTTATCCTGAAAAGACGCTTGAAACATTATCAACCGATAAGGTTATAGAAATTCTTAAATATCTTGGCAAAATAAAGTATTCAAAATATGTGGCATTTCACAACTACTCGGATTCTTTACAAGACCCCAGATTGTTTTACTTGATTAAAAAAATGAAGAAATATACCCCAAAAGCAAAAGCCTTTATTCTTACAAATGGTTGGTTTCTCGATCAGAACATACTCAATGACTTGAACAAATTAGGTGTATTCAAAGTGAGAGTAAGTGCATATAGTGATTCTGAATATAATCGTCTGAGTAAGTTAAAGTCAAAGAATACCTATAGAGTAAAGAGAATAAAAGAATTTGATTATCGTCTTGACTATTATACCTCTGAGGAAAAACCACTTAAAGAACCTTGTTACGCTCCTCTGGGAGAAGTTGTTATCAGGCGTAATGGAAACGTGGTATTGTGTTGCAAAGATTGGAAAGACACTATAATATTTGGGAATGTGTACAAAGAATCTTTGAAGAAAATATTACAAAACCCTCAAATGAAATCTATTTATAAACGACTTTCAAAAGGGGATAGGTATTTACAGATATGTCGATATTGTAGAACGAAAGGTAGATTCGGTTGAGATTATTTATAGATTACAAACTCACGGATTCGGGTAAGGGGAATTTTCTGAGAAGGCTTATGCCTGCCCTGGAGAATATTGGTGTGAAGTGTGTCAAAAAAAAGGCGGATGTTGCGCTTGGCATATCAAAATGGAAATCCAACCCTAAAGGACTTCCGAGAGTATTAAGAGTAGACGGTGCTCATGTATGGAATACCGGAAGAAACAGATGGGTAAACAAAAACATAAAGAAAGGAATCAAGTCGTCTGATCTTGTTATATGGCAATCGAAATTTGCAGGCAGAATGGTTCCTGTTCTTTTAAAATGCCAGCCTGAAAATTCCTGTATAATATACAATGGTGCTAATCCTAATGATTTTAATGTTCCGTTAATTAAAAAGCCCAGACCTAAAATGGTAATATTATCCTCAAGATGGAAGACGAGACCGCAGAAAAGACTGAGAGAGTCTTTAAAAATAGCAAAAATACTTATGAAGCAAAGAAAAGATGTGGGATTTTGGTTAGCGGGAAAAACAGACAAGAAAACAAAACAGGACGGGGTGTATGTCTTAGGGCATTTAGACCAGAAAACGCTTGCCCGATATTTGAGAACTGCGGATGTCATGCTTGCGATTCCTTGGTATGATTGGTGTCCCAATGCTGTGGTGGAAGCTCTGGTGGCGGGATGTCCTGTAGTCTGTAATAATGGGAGCGGAACGGAAGAAATTGTAGGAGATGTCGGTGGTATTGTTTGTCCGGTAGATAAACCATTGAAATTTAAAATGGTAGGTGATATCAAACCACCGAAGATAGACAGACAACCGATTCTGGATGCCCTGAATAAAATTCTTGATTCTCCATACAGGGTTAACAAACCAGAATTATTTATTGAAAACATAGCATTGCAATACAAGAAAGCGTTTGAGAGTGCTTGTGGACTGGACTGAAATACCAAAGGGATATTGGAAAAAATATCTCCAAGAAACATACACAATGCATGATATAGAAAATCGTTATAAAATCATGGAAGATACATATAATATTTTTAAGGACATTGGCCTTCCGGTATGGATGTCTTTTGGTTCTTTGCTGACTATTTACAGAGATGGGAAATTAAAGCAAAACGATGATGATGTGGATTTCAGTTGCAGGACTGAAGATATGGCGATAATATTTAAAAAATTAAGAAAAAGACTTGTAATGTCAGGATATGACATCAGGGCACATGTTAATACGTTAAAAATCCAATGTTTCAAATATGGAGAACAAGTAAGCCTCGCTTCATTTTCTCTTGTAGGCAAATGGAGACAGAGAAAAATATGGAAGTTTCCTGCTAAGTTTTTTGAACAATTCGGTGAAATTGAATGTAGAGGAGTGAAATATCCATGTCATATCCCTATAGAAGATTACTTGGAATGGCTTTATGGGGATTGGAAAATATCTAAAGAAGAAGGATACTGGACGGATAAGGTAAAAAATGGGTAGAGACTGGACAACAAAAAGCATAAAAAAGTGGAGTGCGGCTAAACACAAATTATATACTCATCATAATATTAAAAACCGTTACAAGTCTATGGAAAAAGCATACAATGTATTTCGGGGATGCGGGCTTACTGTATGGTTATCGTTTGGGGCATTATTAACTCTTTACAGAGATGGAAAGTTACAGGAATATGATGACGATATAGATTTTGCCTGTAGGGAAGAAGAGTTTGGTGATAAGTTTGAGACAATAAAAGGGGAATTACTGAAACAGGAATTTGACATTATAACGCCCTTTAAAAACAATATCATATCATATAAAAAAGGGGAAAAAATAAGTCTTGTGGGATGGGAACTTAAAGGAAAATGGCGATTGTTTCATGGATGGTGCTGGCCTGATAAGTTTTTCAAAGGATACGATACTATAACAGCTAATGGAGTGAAATATCCGTGTCATTCCCCCATAGAAGAATATCTGTCGTGGGTTTATGAAGATTGGAAAACCCCGCAAAAGGAAAAGGGATGGAATGAAAATGCCTTCGAATAATATAGTCGGACAAATTGCTCTATTCAGATTCCCCCTGTGGGAAGATATGCTTCGAGATCTGATGAAATACGTGGATGCACTTTATCTGAGATTTGATGGTTTGTTAGGTGATAGAGAGATATTAAATAACTTAGACCATGTATGTGGGGATAAATTAAAAGATGTTTATGTAAGCAAGAAAAGGTGGAATGGGTGGATATGGCGTGAAGAAATGATTAGGATGTTGGACGTGGTAAAGCCTGAAATGGTTATGTGTCCCGATGAAGACGAAATGTTCGATAAGAATATAATCAAGGATATTGAAGTATTTAAACAGAGGAAAGACAAGCAGATGGCTTTTGTCTATAAATATCCAATGCCCACAGAGGGTAGAATTGTTTATGGACACAAACCCCTTCCGTCTAAGGCGCATGTTAAATTGTATAAATGGAAGAAAGGGTTGACATATTTCCCCTATCTCGGCAGGGCGAGAATAACCAATTACGGCAAAAAATATATTCTCGGTAAGGCGGAAATGCTTCATTACTGCTATTATACTGAAGAAATGAGAAACAGTAAATTACGCAATACCAAGGAAAAAGAAAAATGGATAAAAAAACAATTAAGTTAATGACCATAGCAGCTGCAGATGAAAACAACGCCTCTACCAGAATAAGGCATGATGCTTTTATACGATATCTCCCAGAAGATATAGTGATAAGCGACTCGCCAGATGTTTTATATATACAAAAATGCTATGATAAAAAAACATTGAAAATTGTAAAAGATTTAGAAATTCCTCTGGTATATGACATAGATGGGAATACAAATAAAGATATTCAATGGATGATGAAACAGGCCACTATTGTTACTACAGATACAAAAGAGAGAGTGGATTTGTTAAAAAATAAAGTCGATTGTATTGTGAAAGTTATTCCTGATTCCATAGATTATTTCACTTCCTTCCCTCCATTAAAATTTGTAAATAAGTTTATCAAGCGTATAGGAACTTTTGGAGCATGGCCTAGTGTGGAAGCCGCTTTTCCGTTTATGCCCAAAAACAGTTATTATTGCACGGATAAACCAAGGGGAATGATAAACTCCAGATATTTCACAAAATGGGAATTGTCTACGTTTCCTCAATGGTTACGGGGATTAGACCTGGCAATATTGATACAAGGAGAATATAAGGGTGGTAAGAATGTGAAATCTCCCCATAGGTTGTTGACTTCTATGGCTGCCGGGGTGTTCACGATAGTTAATGACGGAGTTAGTTATTCGGAGATAATGGAAAATGCTTATCATCCCGAATTAATTGTAAAGCATTCTTCAGACATAACCAAGAGATTAAAGATGCCCAAAAAAGATAGAGAAAAGACAGTTAACGATTGTTATGAATATGTCTGGAATAATCACAGTCCACAGAAATCGTCTCATATATTTGCGGAAGAAATTAGACATGCTGAAAAAATTGGCAAAAAAATACACAACGAATAAGTTACCTTTTTACTGGCCTATCTATGAAAAGGAATTTTTTCGCAGACGGGAAGACATTAAGACATTGCTGGAAATCGGTATTGAGGGAGGAGGATCTTTAAAGATATGGAAAAACTACTTTCCCAATGCCTTAATACACGGCGTAGACATTCAAAAAAAATGCATGAAGGAAGAAGCCAAGAGGATTAAAATTTCAATAGGCGATCAGGCAGACTCAAAGTTTCTTACTACGCTTGGGGATTACGATATTATTATAGACGATGGCGGGCACATGATGGAACAGCAGAAAACATCTTTTAAGCATTTATTCTCTCATGTGAATTCAGGCGGGGTATATGTGATAGAAGATTTGCTTACCTCATACTGGCCTAAATTTGACGGGAAGTTAAAAAATGAAAACACAACAGTTGAAATGCTTAAAGGACTTATAGATAATTTACACGCACATTGGAGACAGACGCACCATAAGATAAGAAAGTTTTATCCCGCAGAAAAGCCTGGTTATCTAGATACACATATAGATTATATGAATATTTATGATTCAATTATTTTTATAGGTAAGAAATGAAAACAGTGTAAAATTAACTGAAGATGCTAAAAAATTAATTAAGGAATATGACCTTGAGTGAGAAACGACCCGGAATAGACATTGTTCTTAAAAGAATTTCAGAAATAGATAAGCCTGTAGTGGTCGATATAGGAGCTTATATCGGGAAAATAGGGCGATTATGCCGTGAGGTTAATCCTAATACTATTGTGCATGCCATAGAGCCTGAGCCTGAGAATTACAAGCTTATAAAGGGTTCCTATGTTTATAATTATGCTATAGGTTATCCGGAGAGAATGGTTTCGTTTTACGTAATTAACAGGAAAGAGCAAAAAGGTTCTTCGCAGAGCAATTCTCTTTATCCAATAAAAAACTCTAAAAAAATAAAGGTCAAATGCATTACACTTAGTAGATTTCTTAAAGAGAATAATATAAAACATATAGACCTGCTAAAGATTAACTGCGAAGGCGGGGAGTATGAGATATTCGGTTCAAATGTGAGTTTTCTTAGTATTATAGATATGATATTTATGAGTCTTCACATACCCAAGAAAAACAAGAAGATATTTGATATATTAAAATTCTATGGATTTAAACTTATAAGCGACAGGAAATGGCAGATATGGGTAAAATGATACAACGAAAGGAAAAAATTAAACATGGAAAGTAAAATTAACCAAGCAATAGAGAATCTTAAAAAGGCGTTTCTTGCCGAACTGGATGAGGTTTCACAAAAACATAGAATAACAATAGCTGAGAATAAAAGATTAAAAAAAATAATAGCCTCAATTGCTAAATACGCAGATGAACTGGAAGCTTTAACGAAGGGACATTTTTGTTCTGGAAGAGACGTTTTTAACAGATTACGGCAACTCATTCAATTTAGTATAAATGAAAATAATAGCAATCATAAACGATAAAAAAGCCGACACCGAAATCCTGCTCAAGTCACTTGCAGGCAAAACCGGTGACTATATACGGGTCTATTCCCTTGAGGACACGTTCAATGCCGATATGAAATATTTTACCATGGATAATGTTATTCCGTTAAACCTCAAGAAGCGCCATGGAAAGATCGTACCTCACAGTTTCTCCGCTATGCCAATACTGAGAGATCTGATGGATGAGAATTTTGATGAGATACTTTTGCTTCGGGGGACTATGATAGCAAGAAAGTCATTGTCCGGTATATGGGACCGATTAAAACATGATACCTTAAAAGCCAGGATTTACCCTATTGCAAAAGGCAAGAAGACCATGAGATTCCAGATAGGGGTGATAGCGCTGTCAAACGGGCCTTATACCTACCGGTTTATCAGTAACGTCATAGAAAAGATAAAGAGAGAACCTTATTACAAGAGAGAGCCTTTTATTTTCTTTGAGGAAATACCTAAGAATCCCGACATGAATTTTATCCGTATGGATATACTCTACAATGATATCATGTTTCTTGAAAAAGCGGCTATCTGGCACCACAAGGGGCAGCATTTTGCAGGAGTGCTCTTTGAGAAAGAATATAAGAGAATTAAAACAGGCGAGGGAGAGGCAGTAAGGGGCGTATGAAGAATTTCTTACTTCTCCGGGGCGAATACGATGCTAATAACCGCAAAAATCTTAAGAACGATACTGACATGTGGGTACAGCTATTCGCTGAAATGGTCGGTAAAGAAGATCGCGGGTATATCTGGTACAAATCTTCTACCGATAGAATATTCCATTATACGCCTAATATATGGGTTATCACAAAGAGTGTAAATGATTTAAAACAGGTTGATTGCGTATTCGCAAGGGGTGGTTTTGATTATTATGTTCCTATTTTAAAAAAATGTAAAAAAGCATTCAAGATTTATTATGGCGCAGGAAGCCGCATGTTTCCGCACGATGGCATTCACTATGATATGATACTGGTAGATTGTGAGAGTGACGGGAAGAAAGCGGTTGAAAAATATCCCAACTCTAAAATTGTTTTATGGGTAAAACCATGCGCAAGGCATTTCAAACCGGTGGAGAATGAAAAAAAGTATGATATATGTTTTGTGGCACCCAATCCGAAAGACAAGCGCAAACGTGTCGCGTGGGTTTATAAGACCGTACCCAAAGATTTGCGGGTGCTCCAACTAGGTAATATGCCAAAAATTAAAGTGCCGAAAAATGTTAAGGTCAGGCGTGTCCCTTCCTTAAAGATGCCTGCAGCGTACTCGAAATGCAAAATGTTGATAGCTCCCTATACTGAAGACGATTCAGCGCCACGGTGTATTTTTGAAGCTCTCGCGTGTGATGTACCTGTTGTAGCGCGTGATACCGTAAAAATTGACTGGAAGAGGTCCCCCCATTTCCTCGTCAGATCAAAGAAAGAGGATTTCTGGAAAAATGTAAAGGAGATGATTGCAGTACTTAATAAAAAACCAATGGCTACCTGTATGTGCAGCCCGACAACAGAAGCTGTTTATTTTGATATGGATATATATAATTTAGAACATGAAGCTGACTTTTTAAAGGAGCACATAGTTTGAGAGATACTAAAGATTTACCAAATGAACACAGAATAAAGTCACTGGATTTTTTTTCGGATGAGAGTTACGGAAATAACGGAGCTTTTATTCTTTCATACCGGAACTACGATTTTAAAGTAATAATATCTGATGATATGGGATGGGAACACGTTTCTGTTTCTTTGAAAAACCGTTGCCCCAACTGGCCTGAAATGTGTTATTTCAAAAAAATGTTTTTCAAGGATGAGGAGTGTGTTGTTCAATTTCATCCACCGGAGAGCGAGTATGTCAATGACAATAATCATTGTTTACATATGTGGAGAAGTATAAATAAAAAATTTCCAATGCCGGAAAAGATTATGGTGTAAAAGTGGAAAAGTCTAATCAATTTAAAATAAATGATAAAATGGATATTCAAAAGAATAATCTTCCTGAATGGACATGGGATGATATTATTAAATTGGGATTATTTACAGCCAGAATATTGAGCCTACCCAAAGAGAGAATTTATAAGGGCTTATATTGGTTATCTCAAAAATCAGTTAAGGAGCTGATTACATACTTTGGGTAGTTGGTTGACATTTGCAAAACACAATTGATTATAGCCGCGCGCAAGAACAATAAGAGCTTAAAAGAAAGGACAAGATTGTGTGTGAAACGATTGATAAAATCATAGAAGGATTAAATGCTCATTTTGATAAAAGATATTTTAATTCTGGATATGACGATGAAGGTAATCTTTATTTTAGGTGTAATGAAACAGAATTGTTTTTTAATAAAAATGGGGCAATTATCAAGGCAAATTCACAACCAATAATTACCCCCAATCAATCAGAAAAAATTACGGATTAGTTGTATGAGTTTTCCGGTATGCGTAGACAAATTTGGTGGTATAATCTCCACCACCGGGGCCCCCATCAAATCTGCAAGTATCCAGAAGATAGCTTTCGATTTTTCTTGCAGAATTGTGTGTTTCTGCATCTCTATAAATCCACCAACCATTATCTTTGGAAACATTGTGGTCGCTAAAAAGTCTATCTTCGGGATTAGAAGCAATTCCAAGATACCAATTCGATTTGGAACTACCCTCTTTTTCTGCGTGTCCAACTATTTCGTTTGCTATTTTCTTTTCTTTTTCATTCAATACAATTGTGCTAAACATAATAATTACCTTTTGTTAAAATCGCTGTTTAGTTTGATTTCCATTGATTTTTCAATGGTTTTAAGTTATATTAAAAACAAGGAAAAAATACCCTGGGCCGGACTCGAACCGGCATTTGGTAAAAACCAAAAACGAATGACAGTCGTTCAAGTTTACCAGTTTCTTCACCAGGGCTTTTTGATGGTCTTTATAGGGAAAACCGCCTCGGCCACGAACCTAAAGCAGTTTTCCCTATTTTTCTTTGTTTCGGCGATGCATTACCGACCTACACACACCCCCAACAATTCTTTTCATAATTTAAACCTTTCCAAGAAGTTTTTCAGTAGGAACCCACGGGGTGTCCCATTTTGTATTTTTTTTAGTAAGTTCATTTTGTCCCTTCAAATCATTAAGAATATAACGTATGCTGTTTTTAAATTTATTCATTTCTTCTTCAGTGACATTATTGGCCATGCCGGAACTAATACATTTCTCTATTACTTCAGTTGTTGTAAGCCTCCCGTTTTCTTTAATTACTTTTCTTACAAGGTCAATTTTGGTCATTTGTTGTGCCACAACTTCTTTAACAATTTCGTTATTAACTTTGAGGCTTTCAATTTTTGGTTCACTGTGCGTATTTATGGAGCTACTTTTGAAATCACTAATTTTCTGGGAAAACCTTTCGAGAACTTTTATATATTTTTGGGTAGATTCCTGAACATCATTTGCCATATCAACAATATCCTGTATACCTTGCAGTTCAGATGCCATTATATGGTCTATTTGAGCTTTAAGCCTATCTGTAATTTGGGTCACGTCCATTTTTTTATTCCTTTCTATCTTGTATTTATTAATAAATTAAATTATAAACGTTGGGAAAGCAATGTTTTTTTTGGGTGTAACCCAAATTTTAATAATATCAGAAAAAATAAGAGCGCGCGCGGAAGAGAGGAATAAGGAAGGTGTTTTCAAACGGTCAACCAACAGCCAAAGGTTCGCATTTTGAAAGGTACTGGTAGTGGATGGTAGTTCAAAACGCAAACCCTTTGGCGAACGTTGCACGCAATTTTGCTCTAAAATTTATTATAGGAAATGCTATTATGAAAATTATTCTTGTACCAAGTTGTAGTAAGTGTCCACATGGTGCTATGTGGGATTTAGATGGCAAGCAATACATGTGTGCTGAGTTGCGCAAAGTAAATACGTCAGGCGATAAAACAATCCTTGATTCCTGTAAGTTGCAGGACGCATTTCAGGTATTAAAGGAACTCGCAAAACAGCGTACAACACTCACATGATCCCATTAACTCCAAAAACAGGAGTGAACGGAATCAATGCGAACCCGTTGTATGCAATTAATCGCGCTCTGAAATTATATGGCAACCGTAAGAATCCCGCGTCGTGCGGGATAGGAGAAAGACAAAATGCGAAAACCCAAAATACTTGATTTGTTTTGCGGGGCCGGTGGTTGTGCTGCCGGGTACAGTCGCGCTGGTTTCGATGTGGTAGGGGTAGATCTTCACCCACAGCCGTACTATCCATTCGAGTTTTACCAAGCGGACGCTCTTGATTATTTAGCGGAGCATGGTTGTGAGTTCGACGCCATACATGCATCCCCGCCATGTCAAGCGTACTCTGTTTTGTCGCACCTTTCTCGTCCAGGGCACAAGGCCCTTGTTGTCGAGACGAGGGCTGGATTAATTGCAAGTGGCAAACCATACATCATTGAAAATGTACCGGGCGCCCCGTTGCTTGCCCCGTTGCTTTTATGTGGATCAATGTTTGGGTTAAAAACAGAATCAGGAGCGCAACTGCGCAGGCATCGCCTTTTCGAGACCAGCTTTTTCGTGTTGACCCCTGGTGAGTGCAACCATTCGGATCAAACCATTGGAATTTTTGGGAATAAGGCGCGAGATACAGCGGCAGAGAAGCGGCACTATTCGAAATCAAAAGACAGTCGCGGCAGACCAAGCGGGATCAAGTTTTCCCTGAACGACGCGCAGTGTGCAATGGGGATTGACTGGATGCCATTTAGATATTTGTCTCAAGCTATTCCCCCGGCATACACCGAGTACATCGGCAAGCAATTAAGAGCGCACGTCCTGTGCGCGGAACGGTTGCCGAACACTGTGGAAGCGCGATTAACAGCATACAACAGCGCCATGCCGGGCGAAGCGCCCCAAATTTGCGAAGCGCAAACTTCGGCATAGCGCGAACGTTGTATTCAATTGCCAATCTCTTTTTTATTATAGGCTGGCCCACAAGAAAGGTGGTAAATATGAAGTTTCAAAAAGCATTTGAAGTTTTTCGGGCAGAGTTGCGTAAGGATTCAGATTTATACCTTGCCTATCAAGCAAATATTGCGATGGCGTTCTACGATGAGTATAGGCGTACAGGTAACAATTTATCATACCATAAGGTTCATAAAGTAGCGAATAAAGCTGCTAAGAATTTCCTGGATTTATTAATTAAAAAAGAGGGGCCAGCAGAACACTAAGGTAGATACTGGCAACTAAACACAACCAGCAAAGGGCCGCATTAAAACGACAGCCCGTTTGCAATCCGTTGTGTGCAAATTTATTCTTAAATTTATTATAGGCGGTGCTAATGACACGAATTTACTATGTTGATTGTTGTGATGTTTGCCCTAACAACGATGATGAAAGCTATGAACCGAGGTGCTGCCGAATGAGCAGAATGATTCCAGACGACACAACTGTTCCAGATTGGTGTCCGCTTCCGGCCGCACCGCAGAACAGTATAGAACCCGTAACACAGCACACAACAGCCAAAGCCAGTTCGCATTCGCAAATTACTACGTAACTTCAGGCATTTGGCAAACGTTGCTTGGCAATACTCGGCCCGGCAGAAAGGCAAAAACATCCCGCGCGCTAAAAGAAAAGAACTAAAAAGAGAGGTATGCAATGAGAGAAAAAATGGATAGAACGGCTGTATATTTTGGGACAGCGGAAGAACATGATAAAAGAGAAAGAGATTATTTAAAAAAAGCAGGTTATGAAGAAAAATTAAAAACAATAACATATTTGAGGGAGTGTTTTTATGGCACAAAGGCTACTACCGGAAGACTTCAAAGAATTTATAGATTTTCTAAACGCAAATAACGTTCGTTATCTATTAGTGGGGGGCTGGGCTGTTGGCCTGCATGGATACCCAAGGGCAACAAAGGATATTGATTTTCTGATAGCCGTCGACCAGGAAAACCTGCGAAAGCTTAAAAAGGCATTATATGAATTCCGTGCCCCTACAATTGAAATGGCGCATTTCAAGAAGCCGGGAAATTTCTTCAGAATGGGACGTTCACCTGTCCAAATAGACATTATTACAGACGCTGCTGGGATAGACATAAAAGAATGCTATAAGCGACGCATAATTGTCGATGTTGAAGGAACCGAAATATCGGTAATTTCAAGAGAAGATTTGATAAAAAACAAACGGGCAACCGGACGAATTCAAGATTTAGCTGACGCACAAACCCTTGAAAAGTGGAAAGATAAAAAAGGGAAAGCAATAAATGCGCGCGGGAGAAAAAACCGGGCCGACTACAGCAAGCAACACGGCAAGGCAGGCTCGAAGACTCGCCCAAATGCCCGCTGAATAGGGGAAGGGGTGTAATAGCGGGCACTTCTGCCTTGCCGAAACGTACATTAGGTAAATATGTCCTATTTCAACATCGAAAGAAAACGACAGGCAACCGACACGTTAAAGGCATGTATACAGTGTGCAAAAAAGGCCGGGATTAATCATGCATTGTATATAAACTTTGGTCTTCTGTTAGGTATTGTCAGGGAAAGAGACTATATCAGCCACGATAATGATGTTGACCTGTGTATTAACCAGGACCTTATTAAGCCTGAGCAGGAAATACTCTACCGGAATTATTTAAAAGAAGCCGGGGTTATAACACAGACCAGGGACGAGTATTCCGTAAGGCTCGATGAAAACGGTTATGATGAATTGTGCATTATGGAGAAAGACCCTGAGAAAATTAAATACGTTATAGACAACAAAGAACTTATAGGCACCTATAAAAATAAAGAAATCGGCAGGAAGGTGCGCCTTACGTGGTTCACCCTTCGCACAAAACCCGACTACCCGAAGTTTTGTCACTGGTTTACATTTGACTGGAACGGCTATACGTGGCACACCAAAGCTGGCAAGTGGGTAAAGCAGAGTAAATTCGATCATAACCGGTGGGATTATAAAAAAACCGATGAAGGCATAATGAAGGGTTTCCCTGCTGAATTTATAGAAGAATTTTTGAGTATTGATTTCTACGGATTAAAGGTACAAATCCCCAAAAGATTCGGGTCATATCTGGATTGTATGTATACGAACTGGCTCATTCCCAAAAATCGCGGTTCCTCAAGAAAAGATACCGTCTGCGTAGTAGGAAAGTGGTCTGATAAAAAGACCTGGCGTATATCCACAGGTTAAAGAAATAAGATCAAAGAGATCAAAAGATAAAATCAAAATCCTCTCTTAATAAAATCAACGCTTTGCTAGACCGTGCTATGCATTGCCATTACAACGCTCTGCGATGCCATTACATTATTGAAAGTCTGACACTAATATATATAATTTCATATTTTCTTCTCTCTTATTTCTTCGATCTTCGATCTTATTTCTTACTTCTCTGCTTGATATTTTAGCCTCTGCACAGTTGACAAACCCCCTTTTATTTAGTATTATAGTATAAATTACCTAAGTAAGTATTTTTTACTTTAATCGGGTATATTGCCCGAAGGAGTTTATATGGGACGAGTATTAGCAGGTTCTGAGGGGGATAAAAGGTGGTGTCCGATGTCACCTGATAAGCCTCAAACACAAAAACCCGCCAAAAAAAGAAAAAAGTCAGACATTATCAAGGAATATCTGAATAAAAACTCCGCACTGCGCCACAAACTGAATGAAGTAATAGACGAAAACATACGACTGGCAGCGTTACTTAAAGAAAAAGATAAACCGAAACCCGTACCACCAATTGTAACAAAGCCTGCACCGGAAACTAAACCGATACCGGCAGAATCTCCGAAACCCAAGCCAGAGACAGAACCGAAACCTGTTAAGAAAGCGGTAAAAAAAGTTGCCAAAAGCACTGTTCGCACCAGACGAAAACAATAAAATTCTTCTGGCATATGTAAAAAGTAAAGACAAAAAACCTTCAAGGTTTTATATAAGGCGCTGTCTTAAATGGTACCGGATAGACTTCAAAGACAATGATGTTATAAAAGTTAAGGCAATGCCTGAAAACTATCATTTTGATTTTGACACTCAACCCTATGTAATCATATGAACTTTGCAGAAGTAATGGAAGCCAAAAGCCCTGCTGTCATTACGAAGACTACCATGCGTACCCGGTCTTCCGATTTTGAAATGGTCAGGGATATAGAACAGATTAATGACGGGTGGGTGCGTGCAAACGAACGTAACCAGGAACGGTATTTTGATAATTACAGGATGTATGTAGACATCGACGGCGGTTCATGGGACCGGAAAGACTACGCGGAGCTGCGCAGGCTCCGCAGGCATCCGGTTTCAATACCCATAGCCTCACAGAAAATACGTACCCTCGCCGGTTCAATTCAGACAGAAAAATTTGACTTCGAATTCCAGCCCCTGAAGGTCACGGAATCAACCCTCACCAAGGGAATAAAATACTGGTATTATGCTGACAAAGAGCAGTACAACTATGACTATGTTGACAATGAAATTCTTATAAGAGGGCTCGGTGCCGGTATTGGTATCAGCGAAATGGTGATTAAATATGATATCAGAAAAACCGGGGCTATAAGTTTTATTTCCACACTGCTCGGCTCTGTCATTAAAGACCCTTACTGGTGGTCCAACGATCTGAAAGACTGGAAAAGAGCCATTAAACATGCGTGGATGACTGCACAGGAACAACTTGACTACTTCGAAATAAGCGACCCGCAGTTAGAACAACAGGCTTATATGGACAAAAGAGGTGGAGAGGTCTACGAGCCAATGGGAGATGTGGACTTTTTAGAAAGAGTCCCCCACCGGTACGGGTCCAGAATGCTGGTCATTGAATATCGCTGGCTTGAACCATACAGAACTACCAGACTTTACGGTAAAGTAGGCGGGAAGTGGATACCCTTCCCTCTGGAAATAGATGAAAAAGAAGCCCGCAAGTGGAAAAACTTCTACGGAATTGAAAGCGCCGAAGATATCAGGGAGTATCCTTACGAAGATGAAGTCCTGAAATTCTCCACCATATGCCCACAGGGAACACGGGCTATTCTGGCCCGGGAAGTTACCCATGACGTACAATGCGGATTTATAGGTTTTTTTCCCTTCTCGGCCTGCAGGGAAATGGGTGTTGACAAGGGAATTATGGATGCCTATAAAGACATACAAAGAACATTCCAATACAGGGAGTCCAAGAAAGATGACATACTCGCTTCGATAGGAATGGGACAGATAGCCGTTGACAAAAACGCACTGGAAGCGGGACAGATAGATGAGCTGAAACAGAATATTACCAAAGCCGATTACATGATGGAGGTAGACGGCGACCCTTCAAAGGTCTTTGGCAAAATCCCGATGGGTGAAGTACCACAGGGAATCTGGCAGGATATTGCAGGCATGATAGATTTGTTTGACCGGGTTTCACCGGTGACACCTGCTATGGAAGGGGCTACAACTAAAGGCGAAGCAGGTATCACACTTGAAATGAGACATACTATTACCAAGTTGGGGTCGTTAATTTACTATGATAACTGGCAGAACCACCTTATGACCAAAGCTGAAGCGTGGTATAACCAGGCCAGGATTACCTACAAAGGACTGCATGAGGAAATTCCCCGTAACGATCAGCCCGGTACGATAGAATTCAATTCCCCTTTAGGCAATGGACAGTATTTAAACAGCGTGGAAGAGTTGCCGAGAGCGCGGGTTATTGTCACCCTTGCGAAAACATCACCGACCGAGCAGGCGTCAAAGAGATATATGTATTTCGATATGGCAAAAATGCTCTCTGCTAACCCGCAAATAGCCATAGAACAATTCAGAATAGTAATGAACAAAATGATTCAGACTTTAGAGTTAACCCCTGAAGAGAGAATGAAATATACCATGATAGCTGAAATTCAGGAACAGAATGACATTATCAAATTGTTTACTGAGCGGGAAAGTCTTTTAAGCACAATGCTTCAGTCCAAGGTTGGACAGGCGCAGGCCCAGATGATGCTGCAACAGCTACAGGGAAATTTACAACAGGCTATGCAGCAGGGCGGCGGAGGAGGAGGGGGAGAAGTGCCTGAGTCGATATCGGCACCAGTGCCGCCAACAGGCGGAGAAATGTCTGAGATGCCAATGCAGGGCGGAGAACTGGAACCGGGGCGGGGCGTAGAAACAATTAGAGGAGAATTTCAACCGTGAAAACACGTAAGTGTTTATATAAAAAACTAGCCATTCATGTGATTACTTCATTGCCAACAATGGGGTATGTCCAAACACAGGAAAGGGTCGAAGATGGAATTTACGACTAAGAAAGAGCGTGACGAGGCATTGATAGCGCTCCAGGATGAAGAGCCTCCGAAGAATAACGTTGATACGTGGCTCGATGATAACAAAAAGAGGACGGATGAAATTCTCAATGCCACTATTACCGAAGCTCCTGCAGTGCCTCCCCAAGAGCCTGCGGTACCACTGTTAGATACAGTAGTCCCCCCAGTGATTACTGAGACTCCGGTGGATGAGGTAATTACCTTTAAGCGGAGCGAACTGCCTGAAATTCTTCAGCCATATAAAGACGGTGGCGAGATACTCAAGCAGGCTGCTCACGCAAGGGACTATGCCAACAGGTCAGAGGAGCAATTAAAGGCTTTCGAGGTTGAGAATTCTCAACTGAAAGAAGCTCAGAGGTCGATGGAAGAACGGCTCAAGACCGTCCAAGCGGAACTTGAGACAAAAATTTCCATCACTCCCCCCTCGCCTGGAAAACGTGTAGCTGAGAGTCAGTTGGAAGCTCTGCAGGCAAGTATCGCGGAACTGAAGAATTTAGACGACTCCGACTACATTGAAGCGGGCAAAGTCCGAAAAGTTTTGGGTAATGCGGCATTGGAAATTGGCAATACCGTAGATTCCGTGAATCAGTTGAGAGAGGAATTCAAAACCCTGGAAGACCTTAAAAGGGAAACGGCTTCTCTCAAGACCGAACTTCACACCTATCAATCCAAAGCTATAGAGAGAGATAAAGCTGCTGAAACCGACAGGTATCGGGAAAGCATGAAAACGGGAATTGAAGAATTACAGAAGGAGTACCCGGAGCTTAAAACATCTAAACCCATAATGACTGAAATCAATGATGGGTTAATGCACCAAAATACGGTGGAATATGATGTTTTCAAGTTCGGTTCGAGAATACTTTCTTCTAAATTCAACAACAATAATCCTGATTGGGATTCGGTCAACGCTGTAGTGAATGCATATCTTCGCAGGGACCCCGGTATTATAGAGTATTGTGCGCAGAATGCCATCACACCCGAAAGTGTAGGTACAATTCAAGGTGATGTTGAAAATTATTCAATACTCACCAATGTTGATGCTACCATGAGGGGACAGAAAATTGACCAGTATAGCGGTGAGAGAAAAGAGCTTGTCAGCCCTTTTAACAAAAACCCGGTAAACTATCCCAATTATCTTCGAGCTTACGAAGCCTTAAAAAGTGAAAGCGGCATAACACAGAAGGAGATACAAAACCTTATCATCGAAGCTGAAAAACGGGGACAGTCTGCCTTAGACGAAGCGCTAGGGAAGAAAGCCGATATCCCTAAAGTCCTCGGTGAAAAAGGAACCGGCTCTCCTGAAGATATAGGCCATGAGATGGGCAAGGAAACTGCTGCTAACATCATTTTCGCCAGGGGAGAGCATATCGACTTTGAAGAAAATATGGATGCTTCAGCGATAAAAGGGGACCGCAGACTTTTCAATCTTTATAACAAAGCCTTGAAAACGCTGGGTCAGCCCGAAGCCAAACCCTCTGCTCACTGGCCTCCAGAGAAAACCGCCTAGCGGAATTGTCCTTTTAAAAGTAGAAGCGTGAAAGTGTGGAAGTGTAGAAGCGTAAAAACGTAAAAGAGTTTACACATTAACACATTAACCCATTCACACATTAACGCATTTACCCAAAAAGGGATGTAATAAGTATTGATTAATTTTTTCAAGGATTTTTAAATGGGTACTGTTAATTATAATGCTCTCGTCACAATTGACCCGACTGCACCGGTTGTAAAATATAGCTCAGAACTACGCAGACAGGCTATTCCAAGAGATATCTATACAAATCTCCGTGGCGATCATATCATTTACCAGGGACAGCGTACCGCTATTCCCAATGGTATTTACACCAAGATTAAAGCTTCGGATTTAGCAGGAGCCAACAGTGTAAATATCCTTATGAAGCTTCCCATCCGTTCCAATATTCTGCGCGGTAATGCGGTTGCTATGGGAACAGAGATAGGGCCCAACCTGTTAAATTCCCGGATATACCGCAACAATTATCGTTTTGTTGTGCAGGATGTTCCGGGTTACGGTGAAAACCGTTTAGATGCAGAGCCGTATCGACTCTATCAGGAACATGCGAATGACCTCGCTCCTCATGGATCAGCAGAGGAAGGTCTGGAAATTCGTATGGCTCTCGTTGAGAGCAACGGATGGAACTTGATGGCAGGCTCAACAGTTAACCTCTGTCCCGCTCAGTGGAACAGAAACTTTTATGTCCTGGGATGTCCCATGGCTAACCAGCCCCAGTTCAATCCGACCTGGGCGACGTATACCAACAATATCGTCTCGTCAATTGACCGTGCTGCAGGTGGCAATGGCCTTGGAAGTAGTGGTTTTGTCCAGACCACCCTGCAGATGCTTACGGGAAATGAGATTGATAATATCTGCCGGTGGGCGCTTCTCAATGGCGGACAGTTTGGCAACAGGCTGATACCGCTTATTATTGACGGTAGAAGCGCGTTCGTCCTGACAGTGAGTGCTCTGGGTGCCCATAGATTTTCCGACCCGAACTTTGTAGACAGTCTGGGTGACCGGTGGGTTACTGCCGGGCAACTGGTTAATAAAGACATTCAGGCATGGTATGGCATTGCAGGGCGTTACCGCAGTGCCGCAGGAGCAGACATTTATATCGTTCTCGATGAACGTCTTCCCACCCTTCTTCCTTCAGGTTCGGCCGCACCGTTCGGGCTGGCTGCAGGTTACATGTGGCCTACCGATGTAGACCTTCGCAATCTGACCAATGTGTTTGTCAGGGATGCGATGGTTCTGCACGGCGCAGGCGCTATTGTAAACTGGGAAGCGGAAAAGATGCACATGATTCATCAGGACTGGGATTATTCAGTACGCAACGGTGTCGGATACGCAGGTGTTCGCGGTATTCAGCAGTTGCAGTTTGACACTTCACCGGTGGACCCGACAGGTGCAGCCAGATATTATGGCGGCTCTGCTATTATCGTCGGTGGGCGTGCGGAACCGTAGTATCAAAATTGATCGGGGGAGGAAACTCCCCCCTTCGTATACAGAGGAGAAATTATGAACCAGCAGTTTATGTTAAACTCATTACTGGTAAGCCAGGATGAACAAAAGGCTCTTCAGGAAATGGAGCAGGCAAAGAAGCAGGGCCACAGTTTTATTAAAGTAATCAGCGACGGCGATATAACAAGGATACATTCAATAGATATTATGCGGATAACAGAAAATCCTTCCCCCGTGTGGGGAAAACCTACCTATAATTCCCATCAATCAACCGGCGTTCTGGAGTTTAAGGCAAATCCTATAAACGGTAATATGGAAGCCGATGTGTTAGACACGGAATATAACCGGTTTTTCCTTGCGAGACACATTCCCTGGGGTCTGCGTGTGGTTGATGAAAAGACACAGGAAAAGATAGCGGCCCTGCAGAGCAAAGAATACAAAATGGATATGACAGAAGAGGAAGAGATTACCCGGAGAATCAGGGAGCTTGAAAAAGAAAAAAAGAGACTTGTTTACGTAAGGTCGGAAACAGAGAAGAGAGACAAAGAGGTAAATGTCCGGCACATAAAAGACAGGTCTTTGTATGATAAAACAAAAGAAGCTTTAAAGCAAACCTTTATTGCGGTACCTAAAAATACAACCGAGGGAGTATAGTGCCCAGCACTAGTCAATTATTAACCTGGATAGAGGAACAGAGCCACGGTTGGCAACGTGAAGGCAGTCGTGGCTCACGTCCTCTACTGAATGAAGCGCATAGAATTCTTCTCACCGGAGAGAGAAAGCAATTCCTTATACTTGACCCTGCTATTGGAAACCTGCCATTCCTTGCTACCGTTGCAAGGACATTTCAATACAACCTGCCTGGTAATGTGTGGCTTCTTAAAGCTATCGTGCAGGACCGGGACGAGCAGACCAATCAGGACCCGTGGCAGTATGAAGACATTGAAGTAGCGAAAAACAGATACTACCGCATTATGAACGCAGACGCACAACAGTCTGTTTTTGGGCAGTCTGCGGCTTCGGTCATGTTTTTAGGTGTAGACCCCGGTAATCAGGCTGCTCTTTACAGATATTATGCTTTTCGGTGGCCTGTGAATATAACGAGTGATACCGTGCAGCATGAAATGCCCGGCACTACCGACATGGACTATCTCGTTCCCGCAACGATAAAGCTCATTGAAGGAATAGACCACGGCAACCTGATAGAGGCACGGGAATACATAAAGAAAGAATTAGCGCCAAAGATAGGAACCGCTCTTGATAAAGGCGAGCATGGCGTTCCTAAATATGTAACAAAAAGGAGTTTCTGATGCCGGTCAAGAAGAAGGGGATAAGATAGTGATACAAGTAAATAAGCCACACATGCAAACAGAAAAAATTCTTGAAGGATTAAAAGAAATATTTAAAATTGGCTGGATTGGGTTAGGCCCGAAGACTAAAGAATTAGAACAGAAAATAGGTAACTATATAGGCGCTGATGTTACTTGCTTAAATGGCTGCACCGGTGCCCTGCATTTAGCGGTGAAATCGTTGGGTTTAAAAGAAGGGGATATGGTGGCAACTACGCCGATTACGTTTGTTTCGACTAATCATGCGTTATTGTATGAAAGGCTTACGCCTGTATTTTATGATGTAGAACGCAGAACAGGAAATGTGAGCGTTGATTCTCTGGCAAGAATGCTGAGAAACCATCCTATTAAGGCTATTATGGTAGTTCACTTAGCTGGTTATCCCTGTGATATGGACATGGTAAATGCTTTGGCGAGGTTATATCATATTCCGGTAATAGAGGATTGCGCTCATGCTTTTGGTTCGGAATATTCCAATGGTAAGAAAGTTGGCAATTCTCCAAATATCTGTTGTTTTTCTTTTCACGCTGTTAAAAACCTACCTATGGGTGATGGCGGGGCAATTACGACCAGGTGTGAGTATTTCAAGAAGATGCGCTGGATGGGAATAGACTTAGACACAGCTACAAGAACCCATGGAATGAAGTCATGGAAATGGGAATACAATATAGAGGAGGTCGGATATAAATACCATATGAATGATATAACGGCTGTGATAGGACTTGCACAATTTGAGACTATAGATGAGGATAATGCCAGACGCAAAGAAATCGCTGATTATTATAGAAAGAATTTGATTGCATTTTGTCCCAATTATACTGGGGCTAGGGGGAAGTCAAGTTATCACTTTTATCCTATGTTTTTCGAAGAGAGAGAGGGTGTTTATGACGCCCTGGTGGAGAATGAGATTTATCCCGGAATGCATTATAAGCGAAATGATTTGTATGAAATGTATAAAGACTTTCCCAAAGACGACCTGGCAGGTGCGGACTGGTATGAAAAACATGAACTGACTTTACCGCTCCATTTGGGACT
>Ga0307376_10000772_pt1 | contig 37956 bp, 36 predicted proteins | sample TR2MG_FD_202536 | JGI IMG/M metagenome (GOLD analysis project Ga0307376, IMG submission 202536) | Soil microbial communities from Risofladan, Vaasa, Finland - TR-2 | ecosystem: Environmental > Terrestrial > Soil > Coastal area > Acid sulfate soil | place: Finland: Risofladan, Vaasa | collected...
CAAACTTAATGATATATTTGGGGACGATCTGGCTATTGAGCTTCAACCTAATGGTATGAGGCGTAAATCTAATCTTTATGGTAACGAAGTGGATCAGGTGTTCACCAATCGTCAGCTAAAGAAGTTAGCTGATGAATTGGGTATAAAGTGTATCGTAGCGAATGATTCCCATTATGTAAGACCAGAACAACACAAAGCTCATGATGTTATGTTGGCAATCGCGTCTGGACAGCCATTATCATCTGGGGCTCGTTTGAAATATGATGTTCCTGATTTCTATATGAAGTCTGAAGAAGAGGTGGTCAGCAAATTAACTCGTATGTTTGGTGAAAAGTTTGCACAAGAGTGTGTGGACAACACCGTTTACTTTGCAGATAAATGTGAATTTCCAGAATGGATAGATCCTAAATATTCTAATCCTTCTGGCAAAGAGCTGCCAGAGTTTCCGGTAAAGGATCAAAAAGATTATAAGAATTTTCTCCAGTGGGCTAAACAAAACCCAGTAGAAGGCATTGCTGAAGATTCACTATATCTCCGTTATAAATGTGAAATTGGTTTGAATAAAAAATTTCCAGCCGACCAACAGAAGCCGTATCGTGATCGTCTTAAAGAAGAGTTTGAAGTTATTGAATTTCACGGTTTCAGTTCGTACATGCTTATTGTGGAAGATTATATCGATTTTTGTCGTGAAAACAATATTAGAGTTGGACCCGGGAGGGGATCCGTTGGAGGATCTCTAATTGGTTATTTAACCGACATTCATACTGCCGACCCACTAAAGTATGGTTTAATTTTTGCCCGCTTCCATAATAAAGAGAAAACCAGCTTTCCCGACATTGATATCGACTTCGCCTCGTCTAAACGTGATTTGGTACAGAAGTATATTAGAGAAAAGTATGGTGAGGATTATGTAGCTCACGTTTCTAATGTGAACACAATGACTCCTAAACCATATGCTAAAGCTATTGCGCGTACATTTGAATTTGGTGGTGATCGTAAGACGGCAGTTGCTGTTGGAATGGCAATTGCTGACGCTATACCTCCAGAATTAAAAACCGTAAGTACTGCAATAGAAAATGCCCCACTGTTTGGCGAGTACGCTAAAAAATATCCTGAGCTAGCTGAATTTGCTAAGGATTTAGGCGGTAAGGCAGTGGCGTGGTCAACCCATGCGGGTGGTTTGGTGATTGGTTCTCGCCCACTTCCAGGTTTAATTCCACTACGTCGTGATAAAGATGGGAATATAGCTATAGAGTATGATAAAGATCGTGCCGAAGCTAACGGTTTGGTGAAAATGGATACGTTAGCTGTGGAAACGTTGGATAAAATTGATAATACCTACATTCTCATTAAAGCAAACGGCAAAGAGCCTCCACCAGATCCGCCAGATTATGATGAGTGTGATAAAGCAACTTATGATTTAATTTCTAGTGGAAATACCTTCGGTGTTTTTCAGCTTGGCAAGAGTGGCGGCACTGTTGATTTATGTCGTAAAGTTAAACCAACCAATCTTGAGGACTTAGCTATTATTAACAGCTTGGCACGCCCGGCTGCACGTGATATTCGTAAAGATTTTGTTAAAACTAAGAATGGCGAAATGCCTGTAGAAATAATACACACGTCATTGGAACGTGCATTCAGACCAACTTTGGGTTTTGGTTTATATGAAGAATGTTTAATGTACTTGGCGCAGGACGTGGCTGGTTGGACTATGCATGAAGCAGATCGTTTGCGCAAGCTAACTAAAGAGAAAGGGAAAAATCCTGAGAAGGTAAAAGGGTGGAAAGAAGATTTTATTCAAGGTGCAATAAAGAATGGAATTGGTAAGAAACTTGGAGAAACTATTTGGGAAGAAGTGGTTAATAAATTTCAAGGATACGGTTTTAATCATTGCCTACACTTTTTGGAAACTGTTGATATATATACTTATGACGGACAGTTTATTGAATCAAAACCAATCCAACAAGTTAAGTCCGGCGAGTTTGTTAAATCAAGAGATGAAGAATTTGGCGAAGATATATTTATTGAGGTAATTTGTAATCACGATAATGGAGAGTTAGATTTAGTAGAGGTAGAGTTGGATACTGGGGAAAGGATAAAATGCACAATGAATCACAAATTCAGAACAGTGGAGAATGGAGAAATGTTACCACTGAAACAGATAATAAAGGACGGACTAACTATCGTTGTAAAAGATGTCAAAAACGATTCTGGAATATAGATAAAGCTAATACTCATGTGCCAGGCTGCAAATTAAAGTTTTCTAATTTAAAAGATGGCGTTGATTTCGTTGTTTGCAAATTGTGTGGTTGGCACGCTTTGCAACTAACTAGTCATCTGCGTGGTGTACACAATAGAGATTCAAAAAAATATAATAAACAATATGGTCCTGTTATTTGTGAAAATTCAAAACAGAATCATTGTTCCGCTGCAAAAGATGCTGGCAACTGGCTTGCAAAAGCTAAAAAGAGAGGAGATGACCTTTCCGAGTACAAAGTTAAAATGAGTAAAGCTGTTAGTGAAGCAATAATGTCTAATCCTGAGGATAGAAAACGTCGGGCGCAAGTTATGTCTAATGTCAATCGTTCCGACGTAATGCGTAAAAAAGCATCAGAAACAGCCAAGAGAACTTCTGCCAGAAAAGATGTTCAAGAAAACCGCGCAGCGCAGTTAAAAAAGTGGAGGGATAATAATCCGGAGGATTTTTATAATAAATGTATTGCGAAGATGATTTCGTCATGGCAAAGTAAACCCGAAATTGAATTGTTTACAAAAATATCTATTAGGTCAGATTATTGTTTTAAAAGAAACCAACGGGTAAAATCGAAAACATTTATATCAAAAACTAAAATAAAACAAATAGATTTTGCAGATCGTAAAAAAAGAGTATACGTAGAGTTTGATGGTATCCTACATTTCGTAGAACAAAGAATTAATCAGTTAAAACTAATACAGCAAAAAGATCGATTGCTTGACGAACACATTATTAAACACCAATGGATGTTAATTAGAGTTTCATACGATCAATTTTCCTATCGTAAGAGTGATTATGGATTTAATAAAGATTGTTTAGATAAAGTATTTAGCATTTTAGATAATCCAACACCTGGAGTCCATTACATTGGTAAGGCATATGAGTAACATAAAATCAGTTAAACCAATAGGTAAACATCGTGTCTACGATCTTGAAGTGAAACATCTAGATCACCAATATTATCTTTCTAATGGCGTGTTGACTAGTAACTCTCATGCAATTTTTTATTCTATGATTGGATACCACACCGCTTATCTTAAAGCTCATTTTCCATTGGAATTTTTAGTATCCAACCTTATGAGCGAAGTAAATTCAAATTCTTTAGGAGCAAAGGATAATATTACTCGCATCAAAGAAGAAATTAGACAACTTAATGTTGCTATTTTACCGCCGGACATAAATACATCCAGTACAACCTATACTATTGTTGATGATAATACATTAATGACTGGGATGGATGCTCTAAAAAACATGGGAAAGGATGCTATTCCTGAGATTTTGCCTAAGCGACCCTTCTCTGGTTTTGAGGATTTTATAGCTAAAGTGGATGGACGCAAGGTTCGTGCTCCTGCTATTCAAGCTTTGGCAGCCAGCGGCAGTTTGGATTCGTTCAATCTAACCCGTAAACAGATGTATTTGTACGCTTCAGATATTAAAAAGAAGATTCAAGTGCATATGAAGAAGCCGGAAGACAAACGAGGAGAGTTTAAGTATCCGTGGCCAGAAGATATTGGTGAGTGGTCTGTAACAGAATTATACGCCATGGAGCGTGAATATCTTGGTGAGGGACTTACTGGTAACAAATTTGAGGTGTATGACAACTTTTTTACTAAAAAAGCCCCCAGCTTCAAAAAGATGCCCAACATCCATCCACCACCGCCCGATGATATGTCAGAGAGGGATCAGAGAAAATATACTAAGCACGTTACTATGATGCAGGCAGAGGTTAAAAACTTCTTTGAGTTCAAGGTTAAAAAGGAAGATTCTAAAATAAGAGGCGAGGTAATGGCTAAGGTAACCCTAAGTGATCCTTGGGGAAATCAAATGACTATGACCTGCTTCCCAGATGGCTGGCTGCATTTACAAAATAGAGTTGCCGAGCTTCTTAATAATAAGTATAAATTTGATACTGGTATTGGGTTATATATAAATGGAGAGCTTAATTGGTATGATGGTGATATATCATTAATATTTGGGGACGTAGCACGTTGTTGTCCTGCTCCCCAGTTGCCAGTTGATAGAGAGTCAAAGAAAGTTATGGTACGCAGACCTCGCAAGAAGACTAAAGTAGAAGATGCTGATAGGGATGTTTTATTGGAAGAAATAGAAGACGAATTAGTAGAGCGAGGGCATGCCGATCTAGACGATGATGACGATGTACAGGATGGTTTTGTATGAAATATGATATTACTTACATGGAACATAATCCAAACAAAAAACCAACGAAACAGTTTGGAGCGGGTACGTGGGAAACGTATGATAAGAAGCAGACTAAATTGGATTGTAAGGATGTAGAAGAATTTCTTGACAAACTGTTTTCTTTAGAAAAACAATTTAGTATGCCCACGGCAGTTGTAGGTAAATATACTGTATGTGCAGATTTAGGCAGAATTTATGTTAGACCTAAAAGGTAACCGAGGTTAATATGCAATGTATATCATGTCAAGCGCCCATTCATCCAGAGTTTGTGCATAGTATTAAATGCAACACATGTCCTGCGTGCGGCGGAGCTATGATGAATGATGCTGCTCAGGAATTATTAAAAGAACTTGGCGAAGCATTAGTAAAAATGCCCAACGATCCTCAAGGGATTGCCGGATGGTTGTTGTCTAATTACGAACTTCGCAAGATTGGTACCGGGGAGCCAGTAAACGAATTTTATGGAACACCTAAACAGTCTAAACCGGGACAACCACCAGGGACATTAAAGGTTCCTGAGAGCCGAATTCAGCAATTCTTTAAACAAGCAGGAGTTAAGCAGCCTAAAAAACCTGAAGATTATGCCGAGATTGTTCAAGAGATTCAAACTGCCGGCGGGGCAGATTACGGCACCGATGGGGTTGTTATTGAGGTCAATGAGGATTTTGTAGAGGAAGCTAGGGATCCTGAATATACACAGCAGGTATTATCTGCCATGCAAGGAAAGCCTCCGAGACGAGCTAGTATTGGCGGAGCAGCCGCAGCATCACAAGATTTAGATGCAAACATGTCCGATTTACATCCTGCTTTAAGAGGTGATCGTATGCATAGGCTTAAGCAGCAATTGGAAGTTGGTCAAGGAGGAGTGGGAAAGATTAGGCGCTCATAATGCCACTACGTATTATTGCCAATAGAAGGATCGAATTAACCGAAGATGAGTGGAAATATTATCAAGAGATGTGTAACCATTATATTAGCGGAAAAGAGTTATTTAATAATTTATTTGAAACCAACGAGTCTGGTTTAATAACATTTTTACGACCTCCAGATGGCAAGTTTAGCATGGAGGTGGTTTTATTTTTACAGAACATCATGGTGCATCAGTATGTTAGAAAAATGTACAGAGAGCATCAAGAGGTTTTAAACGAGCTAAAAAGCGAATTACAAAAGATAAGCTCTAAGGTCGAGCCGAAGAAGAAAAAGTCAGTCAATAAAAAATGACTGAAGTAGATTGGGATACGCCCACTTCTGAAGAAGAAGAATCGGCAGAAGAGCATGAAGAAACCCGAGGGGAAGTTGTGGAGCGTCTCATTAGCGCCATATCATTGGAGATCAATGATGCGCATAAACAGAAATATGAAATGGAAAATGCCGACAGCACCGCCGCGCTTTGTCTTGAGGCTCAGAGGGAGCTTGCGGAGTTTTTATCAGACGCAGAGTTTCTTGCCAAAGAAAAGAAAACTGAAGTCGAGAGAATAGAATCGGAGCAATATTTTTATTATAAAGGAAAAGCGGTTGGAAGAACCAGCGACGCAGCATTAAAACAAGAAACAGCCAAAGATAAAGAAGTACTAAAGGCAAAAAAAGTTCAATTCCGAGCAGAAGCCGATTATAATAAATGGCGTAATTTGTTCGGATTTCTAAAAGACGCCCACCATTACTTCAGAGGAGTGGCTAAAGGTAAAAATGAATGGAGTTAATTATGGGACGACCACCCAAAAAGAAGAATAAAATAGATATTAGTACATTACTTAAACAAGTACAAGCATCTTATGGAAAAGATAAAGGACGAGCGGGAGAGGTAAGTACCGGAAGTTCTCTCGTCCGTCCCAATCGGGATGAACAGTTTGTGTGTTGGAAAGATTCTCCTTGGGAGGCTTTGACCCAAATTCGTGGTTTACCTTTTGGGCGTATATGTCAGATTGCTGGCAAGCCAGATAGTGGTAAAAGTACCCACGCTATGCAGTTTATGAAGAACGCGCAAGATCAGGACTACGTAGTGATATTGTGGGATGCTGAGAATAAATTTAGCGCCACCAGATTCGATAAGTATTTTGGTGGCTGCTCTGACGACTTACTATTAGTAAGATCAAAAATGATATTGGAAGGTGGTGATAGAATAGAACGTTTCATTCACGAAACGAAAAAAATGGATCCTGACGCAAAAATTCTTGTTGTTTGGGATTCAGTTGGCGGCACGCTTGCCAAAAACGAAGGAGTTGAAGTTACCGAAAAAGACGGCAAGGATAATAAATATGAGGGAAGCATGTCTGATAGCAAACAGCTTGCTTCCGCTGCCAAAGAAAACGGAACAATCCTGCGTGGTTTTATCCGTTTAATGGAAAAATATAAAGACAAGAAGACAAACGACGAAGCTATTTCTATATTGTTAATTAACCAAACCTATTCTAATATCGGCTCACACGGACAAAAAGAATCCGGTGGGCAGAAGGTAGAATTCTTCTCTTCAATTATCGTGCAATTGACTCGCAAGGGCGATTTAACCTTTATGCGCGATAAGATCAAAAGAAAGAAAGGTATCGTCAGCCGTGCAAAGGTATCTAAGAACCATTTGTTTGATGGGGAAGATACCATTGCTGAATTAGAGCTGGCGATTACTGCGGGCGGAATCAATCTACTCTCAGATTACAAGATTCTAGATAAGAACTCAAAATCTGGATGGGAGTCGAATGATGATGCTGACGTAGAGGTCGAGGCTCCTCAACCGAATGAGTCTAATTAACATGCAGCAAATAGGCGATGTTAAACAGCAGGAAGCGATAGCAGAATCTCTTGCTAATACACGAATTGGTGGTAAGAATTCTGCTAATAAAATCTTATATCTTGTAAGGGTAGAAGACCCCACTGTGAAGGCTAAATGTCGGACTTATATAGGTCTTAAACTTAGAGAAGATCCGTCGATGCTCGATGTAGTAGGGTACGAAACCAATCTACAAACGCAAAATAAATTGACTTCTTATTCAGGTGCTTTAGAACACGCCAAAAAAAGCAATAATGTAAAGATATTTCATAAACGCATACCTTGGGCACGAATTCTAGACATAGAAAATAAGTCGTATAACAAATAGCGAAAAAAGAGGAAACAAAATGAGTAATAATAAATACGGAATGGTATCATGGGACGAGGTTGAAACCCAAACAGTTTCTCCTAATCAATCACGTCGGGATCTTTTCATGAGACTCGACGCAGGTTCTAACACGATTAGAATCCTAACTAAACCGCACGAGTACCTGATGCATAGGTATAAGACCGACCCGAACGATCCTGGGTATGGTGAGCGCGTGCTGTCGAGCATTTATCACGGTAGCGATCCTTTGATGGAGCGTGGCTTCAAGCCAAAGAGGCGTTGGTTAATTGGTATCATTGATCGATCCACTCAGAGCTATAAGATTCTGGATTTGGGTGTGTCCATTTTTAAGGGCATCCAGGCTCTGACACGTGACGAGGATTGGGGAGACCCTTCTCAGTACGATGTTGATATCAAGGTAGACAAGAAGGGCGGACCGACGGGTTACTACACTGTAACTCCTAAGCAGCCTAAACCTCTTACTCCTGCCGATTTGGAAATCAAGTCGCAGGCAGACCTTGAGGAGCTAAAGCGTAAGTGTACTCCTCCAACCGTTGAACAGGTCAACGAGCGTATCGCAGCTATTGATGCGAAGAGTAAATCACGCAGCGGTACCGTTGCCACAGCTTCAGTTGCAAACGCAACTGACGATTACGACTTTCCTGCAGTGGACGAGTCGGGAGCTTAATAAATAATAAGCTAATCAATAATTGAAAAGGGCGGCTTTCGGGCCGCCCTTTTCTTTTTAGGTGTTATATGATTATGTGTGGCAGGTAAATATACTCATCAGCAATGGATTTCTTTAGCCGAGGCAAGATATCCAGGACAATTTGATTATAGTCAAACTAAATACGTTGACAGCTATCATAAAGTAATAATCAGATGTAAAAAACACGATTGTCTATTTTCCGCTGGTCCCTCAAGATTTTTAACCACATCAATAAACAGTTGCCCGGAGTGTAATGGTAATAGGCTTAACGCTGATGATTTTTTATCTAGAGCAAAAAAAAGACACCCTTTGTTAGATTTTTCAAAAACTAAATACAGAACATATCTTGATGATGTTGTGGTTAGTTGTTCTGAGCATGGAGAGTTTTTAAAACAAGCAAAATGTCTAGTTCGTGGACAAGAAAAGGTATGTCCTGGTTGTATAAAAAGTGAGCAAGAAGAAGCTGTTAATAGAGTGGCTTACTATACTACGCGCCCCGAAAAAGGATCTGATTCTGGCACCTTCTACAAATTAAAGGTTACGCATAAACCATCAGGTATATTATTTATTAAAGTTGGCATCACCTCAATTACACCATACAAAAGATATAAGGATAAAAGATATTTAGATTTTGAGTTTGAAGTGTTGGATGAAGTCCATACTACAAATTTAAAATCAGCTATTTTAGAGCGTGATTACAAACGGGAAAATAAGCACAAAAGGTTCTATTTACCTAGAGATATTTGGTTTGCTGGAAGAACAGAGCTGTATGAATTGGACGGATATTATCAATTATTTTACTCGCAAGTTAAATTTATAAGAGATTCTTTATTAGAAAAACAAAATGGCAAGTGCCCGCTTTGCAGCCGGGATGTGGTAATGCCTACATTAGATCATTATCATTCAAAAAGACATTATGGCAGTGGACTTGTCCGTGGTGTTTTGTGCAATACATGTAATAGAATTACTGGCGTAATAGAAAACAATTTAGTACGTAATAGTATAGACTTTTCTGATGCTCCAGATTTTCTTAGACAACTTGCTGACTATTTGTTGAACAAAAGAGAAAATTATATTCACCCCACCGAAAAACTTAAAGCACCCAAGCTGATGAAATCCTCTTATAACAAGTTGGTCAAAGCTGTGGCGGGCAAACAGAAGGTTCCCAAATATACAGGCAAGTTCACCAAGCAAATTCAGAAGCTCTATGAAAAGTATGGAGTCGAGCCAGTCCTTCAGTCGAGGCTTTAAAGAAAAATGAATCTGCATGAAGCTTACGATACTCTGGGGTTAGAGGAATCTGCCTCTTCCGAAGATGTTAATAAAGCGTTTCGGAAGTTGGCTGCTCAGTATCATCCCGATTTAAATAAAGATAATGAAAAAGAATCAGAAGCTAAATTTAAAAAGATTAATGAGGCAGCACAAACTATAAAGAATCCTCCGCCCAGCATTCCTAATATGCCTTCCGGATGGCACGGGGATATGCCTGATTGGGTTAATATTCCAATGGGTTTCAGGAATTTTCGTCGCCAACCTAAACCACCGCCACGAGCTGATTTAAAAATATCATTCAAAGAATCTGTTTTAGGATGTAGTAAAGACATTAACTTCACACGTCATAACAAATGCTCCTCCTGCAATGGTATGGGTTCGATTTTGGAGGTGGGAAAATGTGATAAGTGCAATGGCAGAGGAGTAAATCAGTCAGTTCACCAGAGTGCTAATTCTCGGTTTCAATTTGTAACTCAGTGTGATAAATGTAATGGCTCTGGTAGGAAATCACATTCCTGTACGGCGTGCTCAGGTGGTGGAATTCCTGAACAAGTTACTCACAGGGTAACTGTTCCCGGCGGGCTGCATAACGGAGATCATGTCAGGCTAGCTAACGCTGGCAATTTCGAAGGAAATTTTATATCTGATGTTATTATAAGTGTTAGTGTTGATTCAGATTCTGATATGGTTTTAAACGAATCAGGACGCGATGTGTTATCTACTATAGATTTATCTCTACTAGAAGCTTTAAAAGGTGTTAAGAGAAAAGTAAGAACTGTTAAAGGAGATCTTACCTTAAATATACGGGCAGGCATAAAAAATGGTAATACTATTAAGGCTAGCGGTTATGGTTCCCGAGGTCTCGGTGATCATTTATTCACCATTAATATTAATTACCCAAGTGATACTACTTCGTTAGTAGAGTTACTGGAAAATCAGGAGAAATAATGGGATTTTTAATTTGTTGCGATAATAAAGGATGTTTTCAAAACATGGAGCCGATGCTGGATACAAATACTGATGAAGTTATTTGTACCGAGTGTGGCAAAATAATCAAGAGTGTTACAAATTTTACTAAGACTCAAATGAAGTCTTTGGGACAAACTAAGAAAGCACCCCCACCGTCAAAAGCTTTTTCAGTTGAATGTCGATTTTGTGGTGCAGTAGCTCCCCCCATTAAAAAGGGTAAGCAAGTTTATTGCTCTAGCTGTCAGAGGCATATGGATTTTCTAACTCCGGCATTTGTACAAAGTTTTCTAACGAGTAGATGAATATCCAATCCCTATCTAAGCGGATTTTATATAAATCTGAAGTGTTCGCTGAAGTTATGAGCGTTTGCAGCTCTTTATTAAAATACAGCCCAGATGCAGAAGTTGTTCGAAATTACATAAAAACTAGAGTACCATCTTATCATTGTAACGGTTTTAGTTTCGGATACTTTCCAAACAATGAACAATTACATTTATTTACGGAATATTTGGATGAAGATTTATTATTTGATTTGGGGTTGTTTTACAAAAAGTACGTGTGTGATAGCGGCATCCCCTATGCTACATCATTTAGTATTTTGGGCGACCATAATCTGGTTATGCCTTATCGTAATCTAAATGGCGATATCATTGCCATGGTTGGAAGATCCTTATTATCAGAGGCGGACAGGGAGTCTAAAAATATATCTAAATATAAAAACACCAAATTCCAAAAGTCATTAAATCTATTTGGACTCTATAAAGCCAAGCATAGTATTTTGGAACAAGGATATGCTGTGGTTGTGGAAGGACAATTTGATTGTATTACTTGTCATCGTTATGGTTTTAAAAATGTGGTAGCTTTGGGAGGAATTTCTTTAACTAAATTCCAACTTTACCTATTAATGAGATATACTGACACCATCTATTTGTTGCTAGATAACGATAAATCTGGACAAAAATCTGCTGAAATTCTCATCCACAGGTATAAAAAAATAGTTAATATACGTAATTTTAATTGGGCTAACAAAACCGAAAAAGACCCCGATGAACTGGTAAAAGCAGGTTATGACCTTAGTAGCATACAAGGTGATATATTAGATTAAGAACTATTTATTTTTATCAGGAGATTAATGGTTGATCGGTCAAAGAATCGAAGTGATAAGTATCAATGGGTTTTAGTTGAATCTCCTTGCTCACCAGAAATGCTGACAGAAGTCGCTGACTCTGAAGGTATCAGCGCTCAATTAAACCCCTGGGGCTATAATGAAGAATTATTGAATCTTAAAGATAGCCTTAAAGTTGCCTTCTGGAGAATTGTTAATACTCAGCTGACAGCTCGGCAAAGTGAGGTCATCCATTTGTATGCCCAAGGCTTCACTCAAACCGAAATTGCTAAAAAGCTTAATGTAAATCAAAGCAGCATTACGAAATCTATTAATGGAAATTGTGATTATCGTAATGGTAAGAAAATATACGGCGGCGCTAGAAAGAAAATACAAAAGATTGCAGAGCAAGACCAGGAAATACAGGACATATTCCGCAGAATACAGGAATTACAGAGTGATGACGACATCTATTGATGAAATATTGTACCAAATGTAAAGAGATTAAGGACACGTCATGTTTTTCGAAGAATGCTCAGTTACTCGATGGGTTCCAAGCATTTTGTAAGCAATGTTGTAACAGATATAGGGAGAAATATAAAGCAGCTATACCAATTCTTCCTACCAACGGGATACTTAAATGTACCTGTTGCAGGGTAGAGAAGCCGATAGATTGTTTTAACAAATCAGTTACAGCCAAGACTGGACATTCTACTATATGTCGTGATTGTTGTATTAAGTTTTCAAAAAAAAGAAATGAAGAGTACGTAAAACAACACGGCATTAGCGAGTACAGTCAGAATCGCAAAGATAGGGTTATGTGGATCCGCGCTATTAAAGCCAACAAGCCATGTGCAGATTGCGGAGTAGTGTATGAGCCCAAGTGTATGGATTATGATCATTTAAGAGATAAAATTAAACCGGTATCTAGGATGATTTTAGATAACACTTCTAAAGAAGTTATATTAAAAGAGATAGAAAAATGCGAGCTAGTTTGTTTGCTCTGCCACAATAAGAGAACTTATATGCGTCAAAAAAGACGTGATAAATCTTTATATACTAACACTGTTAATAGAAATTTTGAAATAATTAAGGAAGCAAAACAGACACCATGTGCTTATTGTGGCGTACAAAGAGAAGAATACAATATGCAATTTGATCATATTGATTCCAAAACTAAATTTAAAGACATTTGTCAACTTAAAAATTATAAAACCGAAATATTATTGAAGGAATTAGAAAAATGTCAAGTTATTTGTGCAATGTGTCATCGTAAGAAATCGTTGTTGCAGCAAAAGATGGGACAATATCCAGTTAAAAGAAGTAAGCCTAAAAAGCCTTATGTAGGCGACACAGATCAAGAATGTGTTCGCTGTCACGATATAAAGTCATATGATCAGTTTATTAAGCATGCCAAGACCAGGAGCGGGTATAATAGCTGGTGCAAACCATGCATGAACGAATATAGACGTGAAAGGCGAGCAGCCAAGAGGAGATAGAGCAGAAGTTAGGGATAACTGAAGTAGTGATATCTGGGGCTAAGAAGAAGGTGTTCCGAAAGACTACAGAGGGGTGATTGGTTAGAAGGTTAGTAAAAAGCCGCTGGGATTCCGGCGGCTTTTCTTTTTATCCACAGGATATTTCTACTATTTATTTCATATTCAGAATGAGCTTTCGTGTATTTTTGGAGACAAGCATGGATAAATTTTCACTTGATTATGCAGCGCTGGGTGGTACATTATCGCGACCCAAACATTATCGTTATGAAGATGTGAAGCATAAGTTGGTCAAAGTAGCGTTCGATGTTGTACGTTTTATGGATAGTGACGATATTGATGGATTATGGCAAGTCCAGAAAACTGATGATGGCGACGTAATTGTAGCCATGTATGAGCAAACTGCTGGTCCCAAAGAGTCGAAAGCTGGATGGGAAGCATGTACCGACAAAACCAACTCAGTAGTTAATGTGTTTTATAAAGGCGCATCTGTAACAGCTATTGGATTGGACAAGATTGGTGTGCCAAAGGAAGATGCCCATATAATTTGCGAAAGTTTACCCCGGAAACTTGCGGCAGATTCGTCTTTCCGTAAAAATATGTTAGACGAATTGTCGGAACATGATCGATCTGAACTGTTAAGGGAACACCCCGAGCTGAGAGAGTAATACATGACGCATAACATTACTAATTTGAAAAATTTAGTATCTGAGCTAAGAACAAAACTAGCTGAAGGTGATAAGTTCTTTACTGCTCAATTAGCCACCCGGTTAACCAAAGCGGTAGCTAATTACCCACAAGATCAGACGATCATCCAGATGGCATCGTTCCTGACTAATCGGGTTCAAAATGGCGGCACCCTTATTACGCGTGCTGAATTGCGAGATGTATATCACAGGTTGTATACTAATAATACATCTTGCGGCTCATTTCTTGAGTCGGAGTTGGGTAAAAAAGCTGAAGCTCCGGAACGCATACCCATCAATCCAGAACCTAAAACCGATATGTACGAACATTCGGATAAGATGTTAGTTAGCGCATTAGAAGCAGTGTTCGATAAAGAGGCGGAATATAAGCCTTATTCTAAGGATGTTGCCAAAATTGCAGAAGCTAATTGTAAACGAGTTTTACCTGGCAATCCTAAGGTTAAGACGGTTGCGGGGAACGAGGATGCCATACTGTGCGAAGTAGTTTATGAGACTCCTAAGGGACGAAGTCATGTACTTGTGCCCGTGGAAGTAAGCGCTAATAAAGCTTTGTTACCTAATTCTTTTGTTACTCAAGAAGGCTTTACTAGGCTGACCGAAAAAACTCTTGCTGACTATATTGTTAAGACTGCGGGGCAGAAGCTCCGCGTGGATGTTAAGCAGATTTTAGACATAATCAATAGTGCCAAATATGGGACAACGGAACCCACCTCTGAGGTGGAGAAGATTGTATTAATGGCAGGTTTACGTGCTGGAACTCCAGCTTCTCATGATCCTAATGCCATTTTGCAACAGGTAATGGAACCGCAAGGAGCGCCCGGACATGAGCTTGAGATAGCAAAGAGCCCCGAGGTTCAATCATTTGCGAAACATTTAAGTACGGCTGCAGGCACGGCGGAATTTGTATTCGGAACGAAAACTGCAGATGCCGGACGCAAGATGATTAATCAGGCTTTAAATGGCTTTGGTTACTCTGATTTTCAGATCAATGTAGCAGATGTGTCGGAAAGTCACATAATCTACGCAGTAGCTTTGAAGAATACTGGGTTCAAGGTTCCCGTAAAGATTGAAAAATCATTACCCACCTATCCTACTGTTATCGTAGCTTGTGGTCAACCAGCTGAATTCAGTAAGGATGGAATTGATGGTGTGGGTCAAGTTGACGGAACTGCCCGAGCGGTTGGTTTGGGATTTGATCTGGGGAAGCCTGGACATCTCATTGAGAAAGTTAAGCAGGCGTGTGAATGTCAGGACTTTGCTAGAGCTGGAGAGGTGTTGGGAGCCATTACTGAAACTGGCGATAAGACGGCTTATCACCACGCATTTGCCATTTATCATGCGGCATTGTCAGGTAATAAGAAAGCAACCCGCCGTGTAAAGACTATCAAATTATCAGACGGCAATGAGGTTTGTGAGCAGACCTTCCTACCGCCGGATAAGGTTTACATTGACGAGAACGGCGTAGCACATGCCAAGTATCGTCAAAACGAAGAGAAGACCGAGCCGGCAGGCGGCTTCATGAACGCTAAGATTCTTTTAGGACTGTAAAGGGTGATCAATGAGAGTTACGACTTTACTTAATGAATTATCTAAGAAACTAACCAATCCCGATGGTGAACTAATGGTTACTGCCGAAAAGGGCGGTAATGAAGTTTTATTGCGGGTTGCTGATGCTCTTGCAAGTTGCGCTTGTATACTCAAGATGGCAGCAGATGAGACGGACGATCTGGAGCCCATCATTACTTCCGACCGGCTAGACGAAATGGCAGAAGTAGCTACTGCTTTTGATAACAGCGGTGACGACCTGTTACGTAAGCAGGCATCTGTAATGGATGAATTACTACTAACTATTGGATCAAAAAAAAACTCAATAGCCAATTTTAAATCAGCGCAAGATACTGAGGTTGAAAAACAACGTCAGAAATATCGTGATCAAGCGCTTGAAGAAGCATACACAAAAGCTAGAGAACAACATAATGAGGAGATTGGCGTTGAAGATGCCAAGCAGGCTCTAGATAAGAAAGTTAAGCAATATAGACCTCTCGAAACCTCATTAAGTACCCGCTACTCTCCTGATATGCCAGGCGTTCAGTTAATGCGCATTGGTGACAATGTGTATCAGTGCCCAGTAACAAAGAAGATATTTAATTATAATGCTGGCTATACCACGGCGAAGGGTAATAAAGTGCCAGGTTCTGCTGTTGAAAACCAAACTCAGCAACTTGGCTTCCGCGCGCCTGAGCACATGAATTTCAGCACCAGAGAAGAGGTCTTGAATGGCAGGAGCTAGTTCATATGACTGCCGACTTTTCCAAGATTCTCGAACATCCAGATTGTGATGAAATTATTAGCAAGCTGACTCATGGAGTGCAGCCGAAAGATATCAGCGACTGGCTGAAAATAAAATATTCCGAAAAGGAGCAAACCCACCTTAGATTATCCACTAAGATTCTGAAGGATTTTCTTGAGGGACATCTTGATCTGTACAAAGAGATTGAGCAGGACATTCTTGCAGCCAAAACTGGGCAAAAAATACAAAAAGTAGTATCTGCCTCTCTTAAGAACAACAAGATGTACCAAGAGCGTATCCAAGAGGTTGCCGAGGAGCTTGGCAATAATGAGATTAATATTTATAAATATCTTGGAGAAATGTGCGTCATTGGTCGGCAGCGGATAGAGCAGGTTTTTGATAAAATACAACAAAATCCCGAGAATTTCAAGCCTGACTATGTTCTTATTAAGTGGATGGAGACTATAGGTAATATGTTTGAAAAGTATGACAAGATGGTTAACAACCGTCCGGATCAAATTATTCAACATAATGTTACCATTCAGGTGATGGATCAATATGTAGCATCAATGCAAGATGCTGTAAGAGAAACTTTGGCAGAAATAGATCCTGAGTCTGCTTTTTTGTTTATTGAGCGTTTTGGTGAAAAAATAGAGGGAATGGATTTGCCAGAAGAATTACGCACAATTCCTCAGGAAAAACGATTAGCTGAAGTAAAACTGCTACATGAAAAAATATCTAAGAAGGATGATGAGGAGGAAGATTAATGTCTCAGTACCTTAAAGATAAAATATCCAAGTACAAAAATCTTCCAGAAGACATGGCTAGATTGCTGCACAATGATGCCAGTTTGATGGCTGCTTTGGGGGTGGATAATGATAAGGATTTTAATGATTTCTTTTTAATTTCCGCGCATGTAGGATCCATTGCTAACGATTTGGCGGGAAAAACTCTTAATGCTGGCGATGTCTCCAAAATATCTCACATAGTTTATTCTAATCGCGAAATTAAACCGATATATAATATATTCAAATTTTATAGTGCAGTTTCGGCAGCTATGGAGCAGTCTGAGACACCTATGAAGAAAACGGCATATCCTCAAGGGTATGGTAATATTTTTATTGAGAACCCACACACTATGAAGCAGTGGATTCAAACCATGCGTGAGATATATGCTTTAGCTCAGAAGAGGCAAATCGATTTAGGGACATCTCTCAATCTTGTAACCAAAAAGTGGAAAACCATGGACAGATTAGACTTTCAACACTGGTTATCTTTTTATCAAGGTAACAATCATCTTAAATATAAAATTGCAGGTTTACCAAGATACCTTGAAATAGGAGAAGGAGCCGTACTCCCCACTCATAGCCTGCGAGCCCAGCTTCCTGGCGTTCCTCCGAGAGTTCCAGAATCGGTAGAAGAAGATTATACTGTTCGCCGTCAGGAACAGGCTTCGGAGCAAGAATCGCAAAGAGTTTCTGACATACGTGCGGCTCAGGATGATGTAAAGAAGAAATTAATTGCTCGTTTAACGGCAGCTGAGAGAATTTTCATGAACAACTTAGAGTCGTTTAGAAAAATGTTGGGACCAGAGTATGAGCGGTGGTTATCAGTTTTACATGATATTAAGCGTAAAGTGCAAGTGGCTATGCCGGTGAACGCTAAGTCTGTTTTGCTAGAAGATTTAATCTACAAAGAAGCCAACAAGCTTGAAGCTCAAAATATGTCCAAATCTGCAGATTTAGTGCGTAAAATTGCTCAACCCGCACCGCCACCACTTGGCGGAGATCCTTTAGCACCTCCGGGTGGCGATCCACTTGCTGGAGATCCGTTGGGAGGTATGGGTGATTTGGGAATGCCGGGAGCAGAAACACCTGCCGCTGAGCCTGCCAAACCTGGCGATGAACACTTAGCAATGCAAGATTTTGTGCGCAATATGACTGGTGAAACTGAGCCCGAAAAAGAGGACCTACAGACTCAAAGTAGTTTGAAAGTCCAGGCACAAATAGAACCAGACTTGGAAGCTCCTGACGCAGCTCCAGCTCCAGAAACACCAGAACAAAAAGCTTTAAAAGCAGACGTGGCGGATAGAGATATTGAGGAAGCTCTCAAGAATGTTACTATTAATGATTTAATCAAAAAATTGGACGGATTAGCGCAGGCATATCGAATTCGTGAGACAACACGACAGCTTACAGTAGTAGATTTAATGATGCAGCAGTTGGGAATTTCCTCTTATTTCTCCAACTTATCTGAAGCGATTAATAAAGCTTATGATTCAAATCAGTACATTCTCACTAGAGTTGAAGACATTTTAGCTAGACTCCGCGGCGCTGGCGAGGGTGGAGGCTCCATTCAATCTAAACTAAACTCACAAGAAACCAGGAAAGAAGAGCAAGCAGCTCTGCGAGCAGGACCAGTGCCCGAGGGAACTCCTGGTGAAGCAGCTCCTGGAGAAGCTCCTGCGGCTCCTGCAGTACCTGCAGGACCGGGTGCGGAAATGGCAGCTCCAGCGGAAATTGAGACTCCTCCTACCCCGGTTGGTCCGCGAGAAGTTCGGTAAATGATACATAGTATTTATAAATTAGCTAGTTTTTTTGAAATGTATTGTTTAGCCGGCAGGGTGAGCAGTTTAAAAACTAAATACCCTAAAATATCCGTCTTTATTGATCAGTTTGTTAATGCAGATCCGTCTAAATCTAAAAAATATGTTCCTTGGATGACTCAACAGTTATTACAAGGACATAACGTAGATGAAATCGTATCAGCAATTAAGTTTTTTAATAACAACTCGAAGAAATTGGCAAAAAAGGATATCAATAAATATACGGACTTAAAAGAATTGCAAGAATTAGCTCAGCATTCTGGACCTTCAAAACGGGAAGAAAGTATTCAAATTTCCCAAGCAGAAGTTGAGAAATTATACGAAGATGATAGGTATCTTTTATTAAAACCAAAAACAAAACGTGCAGTTCAAAAGTATGGTGCTGGTACACGGTGGTGTATAACTTCTGATGATGAAGCTTTTTATACGGAAGCATCATCGATCAATTCGCGATTTTATTTTTTGATTGATAAAACAAAAAAAGGAAAGGATCCTTATTATAAAATAGCATTTAGGCATTATGGAAAAAAAGGAGAGGTGAACGCATATTTAGCTAATGATAAAGATATACTTCCAGAGAAAATTCCAGCATATAAAAAATTATCAACAATAATGGATAACGATGCTGCCACCTCACCGCCACATCCTATATATGAAATCAAGCGGGGTACATTTCCATTAGATAAGTTTATGTCTTTTTGGAACAATAATATTAAAAGTCACCAGTTTTTGTTGCAATACGTGCGCCCTAAATATCATCATTTGATTATTGATGAAAACGCGGGTTTTAATGAGATTAATAAGTGTATATTAAATGCTTTGCGATTGATGGAATTGCCATACAAAGAAATTACACCTGAGACTTTAAAGAAGTTATTTTTAATTATTAAGGACCAGCTTGGTCGGGGTGCCAGGAAAGACGAGAGTGCTCGGATATTGTCCATAATAAGTAAGCATCCTAATACTCCACCGCAAATTCGCGGCATGGCTTCTGATGAGCTAAATAAACTAGACTATGACTATGATGAATGGTAATATGAAGGTAAATGATCTATTATCTTTAATCGCACAGATTGCGAAGGAGCAAAAACTACCTACTCCTTTCGTCGTTGGAGGTGCGCCTCGTGATAAAGTAATGGGTCGTTTGGAAAATGTAGCTGATTTAGATATAACCACTGGAGACGATAGTATATACGTTTTAGCTCGGGAGACAGCTAAGCGTCTGGGAGAGCGTGGACATTATATGGCGTTCCCTGACGGGCATTCACAAATAGAAATTGACGGCATCAAGCTAGACTTCTCTTCCAACTTCCGATCTCCTGATATCGACCAGAGGTTGAAGCGAGCGGGGTTGCGTAATCCTACCCCTATGTTGCAAGAGTTATACAGTAGAGATTTTACCGTTAACGCCCTATTAATGAGCATGGATCTGCATACTATTAAAGATCCTACTGGAATGGGCTTGCGAGACATTAAGCGTAAAACAATTCGAACCTGTTTACCCGCAGCAATTACCTTACGTGATGATCCCAAACGGATAATAAGAACAGTTTATTTAGGCTCCAAGTTGGGTTTTGATTTAGACGACGAAATCGTACACTTTATAAAGCGTCATCCTGATGAAATCAACAAAGCCAAGACTCAATATGTAACCAAGAAATTATTGGAGGCATATAGGTGTGATAAGGGTTTGACGGTTAAATTGTTAGATAAACTGGGTTTGTGGAAGAAAATTCATATTAGCCAGGAAATGGCAAAAGAAGTTATAGGAAAATTGGAAAGGGTGTGATGCCAAAGAAACGCAACAAAAAGCGTAAAAAGCAGAAGACCGAAGATGTGTGTCCTCGATCTCCACCCGAATTAGGACCATTGGGAGTGTGGCGCAAGAACTTTGATTATGCTCCAGGTGAGTCGCCATATCACGGAAAACCTATCAGCATCCCCGAGTATAGAAAGAAACGAGAGCGTCGTCAACGAAGAAAGAAAATGGCAAGAATGTTATTAAGAGGTTTTGAGGTGAAGCCAAATGAGTAAAAGAGTAAAATTAGCAGTGCTTCGTGACAACTCTTCGGATAAATGTCCGTTCGGTATAAAAATTCCTCATGGCTGTAAAAATGCTGGAGAGGTTATCACCAAGATGGCACCATTAAAAATGCTAGGCGAGAAGGCAAGCAAACAAGAGAAGCACGATATAGCACTAGCCAATGCGCGTTTGTTAATCTGGGAAAATCCTGAAAAGCGTTGTGCATATGCTGGCAAAATTTTTGATGATAAGAATGTGGTTGAATGTAATTGGGGAGGCAATGCTCCTGGCATCTCACAAGATAGTGCTTTAATAGGTAGCCCCTCTTATTCGAGAATGTATGGTAATACAACAATGGATGGATTGTATTCTTATCCATTAGGTTGGTATGGGGATGAGAACATAAGTCGCAATCTTTATTACGGAGTATATTCTTTACAAGGTAGTGAGGAATCTGAAGATATGGAGAAGTTCGCCGCTTATCTTCAGGGTTTAGATGTTGAATTTAACTCGTTACCTGATAAAATACAAGAATTATTGGTAGATTTTGCGCTGGACTATGCTAATAATGCATCATTAATAAAGAAGGCTACCACTTCACCATTAGTGGGTGACATTTCATTAATTTTGGAGCGCTGGAAGGATAAAAATGACTTTAAATAAAGCAGCTCAAATAGAAGCCCCTCCTGCATGGGAAGGTTTTAGTGTCGAGGAAGATGAGGATGTATTAATGGCAGACGATCCCGAAGAGTTGGTAGTCGAAGAAGACGAGGACGAGGATGAGGGTTATGCCGCAGACGACTTGGTCGGCAAAGTAATGATTGCAGTTGATGGCGAAGAGCCTAAAGAGTTCGCGTTTACCTTACCTAATGTGCCCGGCGCAGATGAAGCTGAGGAGCTTGAGGACGTTGAGGTAGAGGAAGATGACGTACAAGTTCCGGAAGAGCGTGATATGTGGGATTGGGGAGGAGTTGGTAACTTTATGCCCTGGCTCTCTAAGATGTTTCAGTCTGTACCTGGACACAATGGTACAGAGACTTCTGGATTAGAGCGTGCCACCTCATTTTTACAAGCTCTAGATAAGGCTATTTCTCGTGCAGTTCGTTCCGATTTAAAAGACGAGCTAGATATTGCACAAATTGAAAAAGCTCGCGACGAAATCCATAATGGTATCGATAGGTTAGAGGAGCGTCTTGAGAGAGTTAACAGTAATAAACGTCCCAAGAAAAAGAAGAAGGCATCGGGCGAAGATGAAGGTTTTGTTAAAGAAGCGCAAAAGATTACTGGGATCAGTGGAATAGTAATTACGGTTCCGATTTTGCTTTCCCGAATTGCTCGTACTTGTATTAATGGAATGGTTTCTGCTGGTCACGACATCGAGGATGTTTTTGCAAAGCAGGTTAAAGCTTACAACTTAACTGTTCGTGAACAAGCTGAGACTTTACAGCTGTTAGCCGATATGGGCTATCAGCTGCGCAGGGATCGAGGATTTTTGCCGAACGAAGAAATTGATACTACTAAGTCAGACAATATGGACTGGGCAGCTAATTACCCAGGTTAACAGGAGAAACAAATGTCAAAGAAATTTAGTATTGAACAATTATCAAAGGTTACTGGGTGGGAGACTAAGAAACTAGCTTCTCTTTTACTTTCGCTTAAAAAAATCAGCAACAGGCAAGATGTAATTTTGACCAAGTTAGCTCAGGTTGGACAAGGCGCAGGCAAAGGTATGGTTAATCCGGTAGGAGATGTAGTAGAGGGGCTTCAGCGTAAGTTGCCTGAAAGAGCACCGCAGCATGGAACCGGAGAAGTACCATTAGCTCAGCACGTAGACTTTATCATAAAGAAAATTCAACGTAGCCCAATGCCTCCTCCAGATGCAAATGATGTTGTTCAGTTACTAACTGAGGCTGTTCGTAATCCTGAGGCTGCTAAAGCATATGTGCGTCAGGCTGCGTACCTCGTTCAACAAAACCTTAAAGCATGGACTAACGCTATGGACGCTCCTAACAGCGCAGAGTGGAAACGACTGCTGTTGATTGCGGATAGCGCACGAGCATAACGGAGCATAAAATGAGAGGCAGCTTAAAAGTAACTACAGTTTGCGCACAGGGCTACGAAGTCGAACAAGAAGGTAAAGTAGCTCCTTGGTTGAAGCAGTTTGCTAAAGCACAAGATCAGCAGGAGACTGTTGTGAACCAAGCCCGCAGGCGCAATCAAACCCAGGCAGCTGGATATTTAGATCATGTTCAGAACATCTTAGTTAATCGTCCGCGCTATGCGACGGTGGAAGATGCGGTTCAGGATTTCCGTAAGCGCACTGGATTAGATAGTTATTTGGAAGAAATTAAGCAAGCTGAGAAGAAACCCAGGTTAGTTAAGAGCGCTAAATCAACTAGAATTGCAGCCAGAATTAACGTCCTAGAAAAGCTGGGATTAAAAAAAAAAGTAAAGCAAGCAGCTGACGCTCAGACATTTCCCTCATCATTATCTAAATATACAGAAGCTGTCAATGACATTATTTCCTTTATTAAGAATAGGATTGAGGATTTGCATGCTCTGGGTGTAACCGTTCCACAATTGCAACAAAGCATATTGGAAAACTTTGGCATACGTCATGGTGTCCAAGATAAAGATGTTTACAATCAAGAAGTTGAAAAGTGGTTAAGCGATCAAATAGAAGAAGCACAGGGATTAGTATCTGCTGAAGAAGGTTCTCCTAGCTTAGGAGCAGGGGTTAATCGAGAAATGGACTCTCAAGAGGATAGCGATGCTTTTGCGGGATTAATGCCAGCATCTTCTTGATAAGGGTTTATGCAAGATCATCCATTATTTGAAAAGTTTAAGTTAGGATTAAGCAATTTAGATCCAGTTAAGTTTTGTCAAGACAATTTAGTCTTGGATGGCAAACCCTTCCGCGTTGAAGGTAATGGTTATAAACCATTTGCCGATATTTATAGACGTATTGGAATTACATCTTTAAACTCCGAATCTAAACCGGTAGTTTTAGTTAAGGGTCGCCAGGTTGGTGCCACCACCATGGCAGTCTCTCTGGAGATGTATTTTATGGCTTCTGGTTTGTTTGGGAACCACGGACGCCCACCCATACGTGTATTACACTGCTTTCCCACATTGGTGCACGTATTTGATTTTGCCAAGACTAAATTAAAAGCTACCATATCGCAATCGCGTTTGTTGGACGATCCGAGCAATCCAAATAAAAAGATCCCATTTATTGAAAAATATATAGACAAGTCATCTTCAGCTAGTAACTCTTTGCAGTTTAAACAATTTGTGGATGGCAACTTTTTACGCGTAGAATCTACTGGTTTAGATGCTGATAGGCTTCGTGGTGGTACTGCTGATGTTATCTTCTATGACGAGTGTCAAGATATATGTAAGGATGCAATTGCCAACGCAAACAAATTACTTGCGCAAGCAAAATATGGTAACAGTGGTGTTAAGGTTTATTTTGGAACTCCCAAGCAACGGGGTGGACATTACTGGGATATGTGGCAACTATCTAATCAGCAGTATTATCATTTAGGTTGTGAGAGTTGTGATAAATTATTTCCACTATACACTACTGGCAGTGATGATTGGAAAAAAATATGGTTGTTTGGCTGGACAGTAAAGTGTCCGCATTGCGGGTTTGAGCAAGACAAGCGCGAGGCAGCCGAGCGTGGCAAGTGGGTGGCTTTAAAGCCTGAAAATGATAGATATATTGGTTATCATATTAACCAAATGTACATGCCCAACTACACTAAAGAGAAAATACTAGACGAACGTCCTGAAGTTAACCCATCTATGACTGAAAGAGGGTATCAGAATGAAGTTTTAGGCGAGTTTTACCGCGGCGAAGCGTCTCCTATTACACCAGAAGAAATTAGAGAACACTGTGCTGATGAGAAGCGCGGTTTTGTTCAAGGCATATCTCTTCGAGAAAATAAGAAAGTATATGCTGGATTTGACTGGGGTGGAAAAGATTTTGTGGACGCCGGCGAGCGAAGCACTCAAGGGCAGTCTTATAGTTGTGGGGTTATTCTGACTGAAGAAGGTCCCAATCTTTTATCTATTCAATTTGCAACCTTGTTGAAACGTAATGATTTGGAAACAAAAAAAGAAATTGTGAACGAGATGTTTCGTCGGTACAGCGTTAAACTAGGGGTAGGAGATATTGGGCATGCTAATGATCTTTCAGAAATTTTACATCGTGAACATGGTAATCGGTTCTTGGCTAGCCAAGCATCTTCGCATGTAAATAATAGGATAAAATTTAATTCTGATTACATGCCACCAACTATTGTATTTGAAAAGGATTATCACGTAGCAGAGATGTTTAGTTTAATGAAGCGTGGCATGATACGTTTTCCGTACAAGAGTTACGAACAGATTTATTGGTTGGTAAATCATTGTTCAAGCATGGAGATAAAAACTACAGCAAATGTATATGGTGAGCCCGTTTTTAGGTATGTAAAAGGTACAACTCCCAATGACGGACTGATGGCATTGATAAATGCATATTTGGCTTACAAATTTGATATCACCGGTTCTTTTAGTAATAAAATGGCAGGTCTTATGGATAAACCTGGTCGAAAACAAATTCCTGCAGTGATTGGTTATATTCCTAGAATGTAACATAAAAGGAAATAAATGAATTCCCAACCTTTAAAAGAAGCGGCTGCTCCTCCCCTTATCACGAATTATATGGTTAAAGCCGTAAGCCAACACCGTCGTGAAGTGCTAGAGGAAGAGACTAATGCTGGGAAGTTCAGACAACCTGGAAGTACGCATTTTGCCGCAGAAAAAACGCCATTAGGAAATGTTAAATCTACTTCTGCAAGACTTAGTAAATTTGCTCAAGGTTTTGGCTTAGGTTCAGGAGGCACAGGCGTAAGTACCGGTTATCAGGGATCCGGTGGTACGGTTCGTCAAGTTCCGGAGGTTTATTCTCCTCTGTGGCTTAATTCAAATCTTAATTTACCCCGCGATAGAGCTACTATTAATGCTTGGTGTCGCTCTTTTTATGCTTTAAACCCAGTAGTTCAGAATGCTATTTATTTACATGCTACTTATCCTATTTCTAAATTAAATATTAAATGTAAAAACGAAAAAGTTAATAAGTTTTTTCAAACAATGATTGAAGAAATAGATTTAACCAATATTTGTGTACAAATAGCTCAGGAATATTGGACACTTGGAGAAGCTTTCGTTTATGCAGAGTTGGACGAACGATCAGCTAAATGGAGTCGAATTCTTATTCAGAATCCCGATTATATCTCGGTAAAACGCTCGGTAATTGCTGGCGAGCCCATTATTAGCCTACGTCCAGATGAAAATTTGAGGCGGATTTGTACTTCCAACCGACCCTCAGATATGCAGCAGCGGCAACAGCTGGATAAAAGTATTGTTGAACACGTCAGAAGGGGTGAGAATATTCCTTTGGACAACTTCTACGTGTCCCACATCGCCCGCCGGATAAGCCCTTATGAAATTAGAGGAACCGGTCTACCAGTAAGTTGCTTTCGTCAGCTTATGCTTTTTGATAAGCTGCGCGAAAGCAAGTTTGCCCAAGCGGATAATCTAATTAACCCGCTAACTTTAATTACAATTGGTGGCGGACAAGATAATTATAAACCAACTGCCGACGATCTAGATGGTTGGCGGCAGCTGTTCGAAGAGTGTCATGATGAAGAAACAGAAGTTTTAACCGAAGAAGGTTTTAAAAAGTTTGAAGAAGCTATAGAATTTGAACAAGTTATGGATGGAACTACTGGTAATGTTTGTTCTATTTCTGCTCGTCCCAAATCCGGTATAAAAATTGCTTGTTTTAATTCCGACAAAAATATGTTGGAATACCATACACCAAGCGCTGCTCACGTATATGATTATGATGGAGATATGTATCATTTTCATAATGATAAAATGGACACAAAGGTTACTCCCGATCACAAGATGTGGGTTCAATCGAAGAAATTCACAGGAACCGGAAAATCTAGGACTTGGAAATGGGGAGAATGGGAAAAGATATTAGCTAAAGATTTGTACAAGAAGCCATGGGATAAGCGATTCCGAGCTGAGGCAGGTTGGGAAGGCGAAGATATTAAATTTACTGATGTGTGTGGTCAAAAAGTTCCAATAGAGTTGTATTTAGAATTTTTGGGCTATATCATTAGTGAGGGACATTTAGGAAACAGCTCTAATGAAGTTAGTGTTTCCCAAGCCGTTATTACTAAATATGGTAAAGAAAACGAGCATTATCCTAAGATGAGGCGGTGTGTGGAGAAGTTTGCCGAGATTATTGGTAAAACCTGTGGACATACAATATGTGCTAAAAAAGATAGTCAAGCTAAATATTGGAATGCCAGATTTTCATTAAAAGGTGCGAAATTATTCGAGCATTTATGTGGTGAAATTGGAAGCATTGATGGACACAGATCGCACGACAAGGTAGTTCCTAAATGGATTTTAAATCTTAGCCCGCGGTTGCTGCAAATTTTTCTAGATGCACTAATAACTGGCGATGGTAGCGATTATGAAAGACCAGTAGACAAATCTCTCCATGGCTATTTCTACTATACAACATCTAAACAACTTGCAGATGATGTTTATGAGGCGGCATATAAGGCAGGTTATGTGCCGACAACATTTGTAAGAAATAAAAAACCAACACCCATACATCCTTGTTATACCGTTCAGTGGTCAAATTCACACAAAGGTAATCTACCACTAGTTACTAGATATTCTGTTAATCCACGTACTAAAGAAAAGAAAGAAGCAATTTCTAAGGTTAACTATTCTGGTAAAGTATGGTGTTTTACCGTGCCAACTGGCTTGTTTATTACACGACGAAATGGAAAGATCGCTATACACTCCAATTGCCAGTATGATAAAGATTTCAAGCTCTTTACCCACGATGGGGTAAAGGTTGAATATGTTAGCAAGGGTGCTGGCATTTACGACATCTCCGGCGATATTACTCAGCTTTTGAAAGAAATATATATTGGACTAATGGTTCCCCAAGTTATTATGGACGGCGGCGCAGACGTAACCTATGCTAATGGCGGTGTAGCATTAGATGTTCTAAGACAGCGGTACATGCAGTTTAGAAACATGCTAGGGCAGTGGCTGCGGCGCAAGATTTTTGCTCCCATATCACGTATTAATGACTTTTACGATTATGAGAATGATGAGAAAATTCTCATTGTTCCTGAAGTAGAATGGAACCACATGTCCTTATTTGACATGGGTGACTACATTGCCAACTTAACTCAACTATTATCAACTCAGCCAAAGAATGTTTCATTACAAACCGTATTTAGATCTTTAGGGTTAGAATTTGAAGAAGAAATGCGTCATATTCGTCAAGAGAATATTGAGCAAATTATTCAAATGAAAGAAATGGAAGCGTTGCAGCGCATGTCTTTGAATGATTTACGTTCAATTGGTGATGATGACGAGATTCAGGAAGTACAAGAGAGCCCATTGCCGGGCGAAAGCGCATATGAGAATGCGCAACCTGGCATGGGTGGCATGGGCGGCGGCATGGGCGGCATGGATATGGGCATGGGCGGCATGGGCGGCGGTATGGGAGGCGGACTTGGCGGAATGCCAATGGGCGGAGCCCCACCAATGGGCGGAGGTATGGGCGGACCAATGGGCGGAGGTATGGGCGGATCACCGCCAGGCGGTGCACCACTATAAACCATATGGTTTTGTAAACCTATTATTATTACTGCCTTTTAGGTAGGAGGCAGTTTATGTCCAAAACTCGTGATAAAGAGCTTATTGCCATTGCTCAAAGATATGGCTTAACCGGCTACCTAAGACAATGGCTCACTCCAGGCGGCTGGGGTAGGGGTGTTGGAGAACAACTGTTTGGCAGTTACTCTGAAAAGATGACTGCTCTGCGCGAGGTTGATAATGCCATGCGCAATGCTGTAATGGGACAGAGTGATAAAGCTCTGGAAAATTACGATTTAAAAATATCGCTACAAAAAGCTCAGGAAGCTTTTAAGAATAACCGTTTTATTGATGTGGCTCATTGGATAGGTAATATTAATTTAATGGTTCGGGACGCAGTAGATTTAGGTGCTTCGGTAGCCAACCTAACTCAGCAGGAACTAGACGAATACTATTCTGAAACTCAAGGACCGTATTTATCTGAGCAATATTTTTCCGACGCCAAAGTGGCAGAGGCGGGGTTTTGGGATTTAATGGGCGGATTGTATAAGGGGGTTTTTGGAGATCCTATAGAACGAACTTATTGGAGAGAAGTAAAGCTTCGCAAAAGTGCTATCCGTAATCTTTTGACTGCAACCAAGAGTTTTGTGGATCGTGTTTTAATTATTTTTAATGAAATGAAGCGTGCGCGAGCTACCGGTCGCATCAGTGATTGGACAAGTCAGTATAACCAATTGTTGAAGTATCATGCTAGTTTTGAAGAAACATTTAAGAGCGTTTATACTAAACATTTTATTCCAATCATTGAAATTGCTAAGAAACGTTTTGCAGAATCTGATCGCATGAAAAAAATGCGTGAGAAAAAAGAAGAAAAGCGTAGAGAACAAGCAGGAGAATCTGCAGTTGGACAACCAGCCGGAACTCATAGTGAAGCGCCGATTTCGCCGGAACCGCAGGTTAGGGAAGAAACAGTTACACCAACCCGCGGACGACCGACCAAGAAGGTGTGGTGGGTTGATGCAGGTGGTGTTGAAGTAGATCCTAACAAATCGCGCCGTGTTTTAAAACTTGTGTTTGATGAAACAGAAGGTGAAGTTCCTACTGAGGGTAAAGAAGTCAGGGACGAAAAAGGTCCGGTAGCTATTGTTAATCCAGCCGGAGAAGTTACTTTAGAAGATATTTATGATGCGCAAACTAAAAAGAGGGTAACTATTCCAGTTGAAGCTGTCAAGCAGTATATGACGAAGCTACGGCAGGATGCGATAAATCAGGCAGCACAGGTACCGATTAAGCCAGATCCTATAGTTGACATAGTTGCGCCAGAAAAAACTGAGGTGAATCCCAATCTAGTGGTTGTATTGTTGTCCAAATCCGTTGGCAAGAAAAAGAAGGATAAAATTGCTGAAATGATTAAATCACAAGTTAATGCAGATGTGGAATTCATTATTCCAAGTCGTATTCGCAAAGCTCGTCGTATTATTTTACAGAGAACTGATGAAGGGCGCAATGTTATATCGGTATGGGCTTATGATCCTGATACTGATAAAGCAGTTAAGTTAACTGGAGAGTTGGAAACCTCAGAAGAGATTAAGTCACAAGTTCCTGCTAATATTTCTGAAATAGGCACCACACCAGCACCAGCACCAGCACCAGCACCAGCACCAGCACCAGCACCAGCACCAGCAGCACCAGTACCTGTGCCGACACCGGAAAAACCAACAGCGTCACCACCGGCACCAGAACCGAAACCGGCAGAGGAGTCCAAACCTCCACCTTCGCCTAAGCCAGCCGAACCAGAACCCAAACCCAAACCAGAACAGAAACCAACCGAGCCAGAAATTAAGGGCGAACGAATAGCTATTATTGGTTTAAAAGAAAAGCCAGACAATCTAGATCAAATACTTAAGGCATTGGGTGCAATGTTGGGATTCAAGGTGGTGGCTGTTTCGTTCGGCTCCGAAGGTAAAAAGCAGTTGCAACAATATATTGACGAAGGTTACAACATTGATAAAAAACACAGCCACGTATACAATACAGTAGATGAACTAAAGAAGAAGTATCCAATGTTATCTTTAGCATTGACCGAAGAAGATGATGAAGAACCCAAAGTGGAAGAACCCGAGGAACCCAAAGAGGAAAAACCTGCAGGCGAGAAGCGAGCATTCGTATTTTTTGAAGGCAGCCCTGATGATGCGAACCGCATCCGTGATGCTGTAGAAAAGCTTCACCCAGATATGAAGGTTAGTGTATTAGCTCCCAAGTACAGAGAATCAATGAAAGAAAAGTATTCTGATGAATTAAAAGCTGTTTATGCTTATCGCACTCCGCCCGAGGAAGGTGAAAAAGAGCTTACCGAAGATATGGTTAAACAACGAGTTAAACAACGAGTTAAGAAACGTAAGGGTAAAGCGGCAGCCCGTCGGGTTGCGTTGTTAAAGAGGTTAATAGGTTAACATGGACATACTCGCTGTTGCATCTTTAGAATTAAACCGCACTGAGAACAAACAAGTTGTAAAAGTGGCGGGTATTGTTCGTCGTTTGCGCAATTGGTATCGCAAACTTACAGACCCAGAATATCGTGCCAAGGTTGTCAAATTACAAACAGATTCGGTGGCAGTTCGTAGCGACATTGATGAGTTAGAAAAACACATAATAAGTGTACAAAAATCAATTAAAGACTCCGACGTTGAGTCGTACAACTTTGCAGTAGATAGGGTGAGAGAAATATCTAAGCGATTATCAGGAGAGCTTACTAAATACGAACAGAGCGCAACCGAAGCGGACCCAGATGTTAAAAATCAGTTTACGGAAAAGTATCCGAAATTGCCTGCAAGTTTAGATCGTATTGAAAGAGTACACATTTCCAACACCATACGAGAAGCGGTCTGGAATATTAAAGCTATAAAAGACAGTTTAACCAGACATAATCTTCCCAAAGAGGAAGTGGACGCCTTTATTAACGATCCGAATCGTCTGAATGATTTTTATAATATTTTAGCTCAAAAAATAAAAGCTGGCAACATTGTTGGATCTTGGGAGTCTCCTCAGTCTAAGCTTGACATTAATCGCAATGGAGAGATGCAGTACCGAGTTATCACTAATCCTTTTGTCATACCGGGTACGTCATTTAAAATGCAAGTAACGGTTGAAGGTACTGATTTGTCTGCCCGCACCACCTCTCCCAGACCGGTGTTTTCTATACATAAATTTAATTTTATAGATGCTAGGCAAAAAGCCGCCCGAGCAAAAGTGCTTGATTATTTAAAAATGATTAGGCTACAAGTCAAGGTAGATAAATCTATGGCAAAACTTTCGCATAAAATAGAGGCTGGTGAGTAATGTCCGCAGGTTTTGCCAAAGTATTAAAAGCGTTAATTGGTAAAGAGGTTGAGATTTACCAAGGGGATTCGCATGAAACATTATTAACAGCAGATAAAGATATAGACCGCAAGAGCGTAATACGTGGCAAACTATTAGAAGTCATTGACGAATGTTTAATTGTAGAGTGTAACGTAGGCGGAACCGCTGTTAAAGTGTATGTTAATTCGTGGACAATCAGTGCCATATTAGAACCACGCCCCGGTGCTTGTATTCATTCTATTTATAACCACGCTGAGAGACGGGTACCACGATGAAAGCAGACTTGTTAAGAAAATTGGCAAAAGATTTTCGAATAGCTGGACAGAATCGTTTAGCCAACAAGGCTCTTATCGCGTTAGCGAAAGAGACCGGCTCACCAACGCCACGTTCTGATCTTAGTTATTCATATGTAATGCGTAAACTGAGGAAGGATAAACCTGAACGTTTGCACAAGTTTATGGTTGTTTTTAAGCAAGCTTTTGATAAAGCCTTTGTAGAAGAGGTAGAAGATCCTGATAACGCAGCTTTGATGGAAGCTTTACAGGCGGTGGATTACAAATCAGATCAGAACGATGTTAAGGACAAGATTCCTGGAGGGTTGGCAGATAAAGGCGAGCCGAAAGATCTTAATCCAAAGCAATTGGAAAAGGGAATTAAGATTGAGATGGAACATACCGATGATGAGGATATAGCTCGTGAGATTGCCACTGATCATTTGACTGAGGATCCTTTATATTATGACAAACTGGAAAAGATCGAAAGCTCGGATATCGAAGAGCGTATGGTTAAGCTTGCAGAATATATGGTAACCATGGACGATCCAGCTATGGCAGCACGAGGAATTGCAGTAATAATTAACTTTCTTACTCGTCGCATTGAGCCTAATAAAAGATTATATTCTTTATTAAATTTGAAAAGAAAGATATATGAATTGGATGAGTATCAAATAGCTAGCAAGAAAAGTCCGAACACCGCTTCTTTAGGACAGTCTATTACGTTTCTTAAAACCATCCTCAATGGACGACCTCCATACTACATACGCAAAGTAATTAATGAAGTGGTAAAGAATATATGATACCCCCAAATTTTCGTCAGGTCAGTCCTAAACTGTATAGGAGTGCGGCGCCCACAAACCAGGCGCAAGTAGATTGGCTTGTCAATAACTATCCTAAGATTAGGAAAGTAATCTCTTTGGATCGGGATGCTGGTTTATTCATTGCTCGATTACTTCCTCCCAGCGTTAAGCACATTCAGCTGCATATTAATCCAGAATCTAGTGCTAGTATTAATGCGGCTGGAAACAAGCTTAAAGCGGGCGGCGGAGCGATTTTTGACACACCCCAAGGAAGCACTTTAATCCACTGTCGCCGGGGGAAAGATAGAACAGGTTTCGCGGTGGGTATTTACAATGTTTTAAAGCAGGGTGCCAGCCCTGCGTTTGCCGTGCGTCAAGCTGAGTCTTTAGGGTATGGAAGTGGTATATCGGCGGAATCTAAAGCTTTGATGAACAAACACATTGGCTTAACTCCTACGACGCCCACCACCCCCGACCAAGCGGTCCTTGATATTTCGGAGGCGGATGATATTGTTACCTACCTGCGTGAGGAAGGCTCGGGCGGGTATCAACAGCGATCCAGCAACGTGGCTGGTACGTCTAATCCAATCATGGATCAAACTGACGTGTGGTGGTCTGCTGTAAGATCACCCGAAGGTGAACAAAACCCTTCGGTAAATATTCGGGCTCGAATCGAAAAACTTAAAGATATAGTTAAACAAGCCGGCGCCAAAACAGCTGTTGTTATTAAAGCTACTCCACACCCAGCAGCAGATCAATTTTATTCGGACCTCAAAAAGCTTTTAATGTCTATAGGGTATGTTGTAGATATGGTGAATTATGGTGACTTACCACCAGTTGCTGATTTTTGGATTGGCCATGGACGAGGTGGGCAAGCATTAAAATTTGCTCCAAGCACTGTTCAGCAACTAATATTAAGCCCCACCCTTAGATTATCACCCGACATAATTAATGCAATCAAAGTTTTGGATAGCAAGACGGATGTTAATGAAGCGTTTGGTGGTGGTGGACCGGTAGGGTCACCGACAGCGGAAGAGTTACCTTCTGGGCAAGGATCTCCCGCAATACCTAGTGCACCACAGTTACCCAGCACTGGGTTGAGAAGTAATTACCAGGGATCTATTCCTGGTACTAATTTTGGGGTTGGGGGCGGAACGCCTGGTTCTGGCACTGGCGGAATAATTGATATAGATCCCTATGGATTAGTGCAACTGTAAATATGCCATTTATATAGTATTTTAATATGCTCAAATCTGCTGACACCGTAGAAATGACTCTGGATATAACAGAGGAAGAAAAGAAAACTGCAAACCAGCTAGTTAAGGTGCTAAAGTTACTAATCGATAAGTTGGTTAGTTATAATAATTATCTCAACCATCTGTATAATCCATTTAAGAAATACCAGCAGGTATCTACTGAGTCTATAGAAAAATATAGAGCTACATTGTGGCGCTTTACAGAAGAAATAGAGGAAAAGTTTTTAGGATCTGAACGGTCAAACGATCCGAAAGATTGGTCTTTCAAAAAAACCGCCTTCATATGTGCAGCCAAACTCAAAGAATTTTCAACTGACACGCATATATCCAAATTGTTGGAGTCTTTTTCCGATGATTCCACGGATGTGGAAGATAATGTGATCCAATTAGTTGCCATTATTAGAAATCATACTAGCTCTACTTTTAGAAATAATGTGATTACTGCCATGGAAAATACTAAAAAAGAAATATCTGAGTTTAAAAAACTGATAGAAGATAGGATTATTGATCACATAAATACCAATATTCTTGCAAAGAACTGGATAGAAGATTCAAGCCAGGAGCTTAATATTCCTGTACAAGAGCGAGAACCGTATGTGGTTAGGTTATATCAAGACAGAGAAAAGCGTATGCGTGAGAAAGGTTAATGATGTTTATTAAGCAGGGAGAACCTGGAAAGATTTTAAAAGTTTACAAAGAAGGTGAACTTAAGCAGGACGAAGAAGAGGAAAAGCGCGCTTTGAAAGACCGAGAGATTAAAACTTCCGGAGAGAATAAATGCTTATCAAATTAGGAGAAGCAATAGCAGTTACTAAGGACGACCTTAAGTTAAACATTCTGGACGTTGACGATCCTGAAATAACTAAAATGTTTCAGGATACCGTGACAGATCTTAAGGCTCGTGCTGCGGTAGAGGCGGCGGAGCAGTCTGTTAAGACTGGAAAAGCTATCGCTCCTAAGGCTAAGGACTTTTTATATTTTACGGCTGTAATGATGCACGCTGCTGAGTCAGCATTGTTAGATGATAGTGGTGCGCTTAGGAAAACCGCCGATGGTAAGGATGTGGAGGCTCATTGGGAAAAAAGAGATGATACTTGGATATGGCGCAGTAGTGATCCGGATATTATGCCTTATAAAAACAGCAACTGTTTTGCTCCTGGCACAGATATTTTATTAGGGGACGGATCTAGTAAAAAAATCGAAGATATCAAAGTTGGTGATGAAGTATTTACTCATAAAAATCGAGTACGTAAAGTTGTAGCTCTCTCTTCTCGCCAACATGCGGGAACGTTGTTGAAGGTTAAGTCAGTACATAACCCAGAGTTACTTGTTACTGGAGAGCATCCATTTTATAAATTAGATGCGTCTAAAAAGAAATTAAATAATTTAATTTCTCATAATGATGGTTTTAAATTTGAGAAGGCTGAAGATTTATTAGTAGGAGATATGTTGTTATCTCCGGTAAATAGATTATTTAAATCTAATGATGAGAATTATCGTTTGCATCGCATTACGGATATTGACGAAACAGATTATGAAGGTTTAGTATATAACTTTGCCGTCGAAGATGATAATTCATACGTTGCCAATGGGGTTATTGTTCATAATTGTGATATTTTCCCTGAAGAAGAGTTAAAAAAGGCTTATAAAAAGTGGGTAGCCAAGCCGCTATGTCTCGATCATCAATCTCAATCGGTAGATATGATGCGCGGAATTGTGGTAGACACCTACTATGATGAAAAAAAGATGAGAGTAATTGCCCTATGTGCTTTGGATAAGATTGGTTATCCAGAGTTGGCTCACAAGGTGTCTACTGGCGTAGCAGCTTCCGTATCAATGGGAACAGCCGTTGGTAGGGCAATTTGTACTGAACATGGGTGTCACAGAGTTGCCAAGACTGAGGTGGATTTCTGTGAGCACATGAAAGCAAAGACTTGTTATGGCGAAATTAACGTGGATCTGTCGCCCATTGAGCTGTCTATTGTAGTTAGTGGCGCAGATCCTAAAGCTAAAATTCGTCGCATAATTGCTGCCGCTGATAGTATCGCCCAGTATGTTGAAATGAAAGAGAACATGGTGAAGGAAAAGCAAGCCATGACGCTGGACGAAGTTAAGCAGCTTAAAGAGGATTTAAAGAACATTGAAGCTAAGATTACTTCTCTAGGAGAAGATGAAAACGAAGAAATAGCACCACCTTATGGACAGCAAGGTCGAGGATCTCTTGAAATGGCCGAGACCGAGGTGGATGAAGTTGCGGGAAATAACCCCCAGGGGTTCCCAGATCGGTATGCTTCCGAGATACTTTCCGATATCGTAGGAGTTTTGAACGAAAAAGTAGCTCAACTTGACAAATTTATCAATAAAATGGCTTCTGTAAAAGAGAGTCATCTAAATAATATTGAGGATACTACAATGACTAATGAGAAAAAAGCTTATTTCCAAGGTGGCGGTGGCGTAAATGAGCCAGCCCCGGGGCAAGTTAAATACCCCAAAGAAGATTCAGATTCTATTCGTAACAACGAAGACAAACAAATGGTAGGACAGCCTCCATTTCCAGAGGTTGGTCCCGTGGATGGTATGCATCCTGGTCCCGCTTCTGTTCCCGAGTCAGAAGAGGCTCGTAAAAAGAAGCTTCAGCGTATGGCGGCTGAAAATGAGCAGCGTAAAATGCGTCGTGAAGCAGCTCTTGAGCAAGCAAAGAATGCTATTAATTCCAAGCAAGGTTACTTCCAGGGCGGCGGTGGCGTAAATGAGCCAACCCCCGGCAAACCGAAGTATGAGAAAGAGGATTCCGATTCGATTCGTAACAACGAAGATAAACAACAGGTTGGTGCTCCTCCGTTCCCAGGCGTCGGCAAGCCCGATGGTCTGTATGGTAACGACCTGGCTGAGAAGAAGAAGCTCCTTCGTGCCAAGCTGAACGCTCAGTTCGTTAAGTCGGCAGAAAAGGGCTCGGATCGTTGGGAGGTTTATCATGGCGATAACATGATTCTAACTGCCACCGTTAACGATCTGGTTGGACCAGATAAGGTTGCTGCTTTCTACGACAGCATTGCTACTAAGGTTTATGGCAAGAAGATTCTTGACACCATTAGAACTCAAGGTTTTGATACGGCAATGTCCATCTTTAAAGGTGCACAGGCTGTAGCAGGACCGGGAGCGGCTCCTGGCGCACCTCCCGAGGGCGGCGCGGCTCCAACCCCGGAGATGGCACCTCCTCCAGATATGCCTGGCGACGCGCCGGTTGATACTGGTGAGGCGGGCGGACCTGCAGAGGCATTGGAAACCAGTTTGGATGAGGTTGATGGATTGATTGCTGACATGAAGCGTCAGGTTCAGTCTCTGAAGGAAGAGGATACTGGCGACATGGGCGAAATGGCACCTCCCGAGGGCATGACTACAGCGTCAGTTTCTTTACCAGCCATGCGTAAAACCCTTAATGCAGCGTTAATCAAGGGTGCGCAGCAGGCACTTAACGATCTTAACGATCACAAAGAAGAATTACAGCTATTGCGGCACGTTTACAACACCGAAGGTGCTGTAAATGTCGAGAATTCAGAAGTTGTTGGCGATCTTGCCGAAGAAGCAGTGAATGATGTTAAGGGCACGGTTGCTAATGTACATAAACTTATGTCGGCATTTGTAAAGTATGCGCGCGGCACAGAAGCTCTTATTAAGAGGGCTGGAGAGGAGTCAGAGATGACTGAGGAAGCAAAGTGTAAATGCCCTGGCGACAAGTGCAAGTGTGGCGACAAAGAGTGCAAGGGCTGCAAAGAGTGTAAAGAAGATAAAGAAGATAAGAAGGAAGATAAGAAAGAAAAGAAGGACAAGAATGATGCTGATCTCGGTTTCGCTGACTTAGGT
>Ga0307376_10000773_pt1 | contig 37891 bp, 35 predicted proteins | sample TR2MG_FD_202536 | JGI IMG/M metagenome (GOLD analysis project Ga0307376, IMG submission 202536) | Soil microbial communities from Risofladan, Vaasa, Finland - TR-2 | ecosystem: Environmental > Terrestrial > Soil > Coastal area > Acid sulfate soil | place: Finland: Risofladan, Vaasa | collected...
CAACGTATAACTAAAGAAAGGAAGCTTGCATGAATATCAATGCGACACTTCTAGCTCAGACGATAATGTTCGCGCTGTTTGTGTGGTTTTGTATGAAGTTTATATGGACCCCAATCATGGCTGCGCTCGATCAACGCAAAAAGCAAATCGCCGATGGCCTGGCCGATGCCGAGAGAGCGAAACTGGACTTGGAGTTGGCGGCCAAACGTTCAGCGGACATTTTGCGTGAAGCAAAGGAAAAAGTCAGCGAAATCGTGGCAAACGGTGAAAAGCGTGCCAGCGAGATCGTCGAAGCTGCCAAGGAACAGGCAAAGGTTGAAGGCGACCGCATCATTTCAGGAGCGAAAGCTGAAATCGATCAGGAGGTGTTTCGTGCCCGGGAATTGTTGCGTACCCAGGTATCAGCAATAGCGCTGGCTGGTGCAAGCAAAATTCTCGGCCGTGAAATTGATGCCAAGGCACACAATGATTTGCTTGATAAGCTAGTTTCGGAATTATAAATACCATGTCTGAAGCTATCACCACCGCAAGACCCTATGCCCAGGCGGCATTTGATGAAGCGCAACAGCTGGCGGATCTGAAAGGCTGGTCGGAAGCGCTGGTTTCTCTGGCAGAGACGATCTGCCATCCTGAAGTTCGCTCAATAATAACCAGCCCACGAGTTGCGCAATCGCAACTCGAAAGCCTGATGGACGGCTTGATGGGCGGGAAGCAAACAGCCCAACAGCGTAATTTTGTCCGGATACTGGTGGACAATCAGCGTCTGCTCCTGCTCCCGGAAATTGTCGCCATCTTTGAGGCGCTGCGTGCGGAAGCAGAAAAAACCGTTAATGCGGTCGTTGAATCAGCGTTTGAATTATCTGCGGCACAACAGGAAAAAATCAAAAACTCGCTGAAAGCGAGAATGGGCCGGGAAATAAAGCTGGTCTGTAAAGTAAACAAGGAATTGTTGGGCGGCGTGGTCATCCGCGCCGGAGATAAAGTGATCGACGGTTCTGCCCGCACCCGCCTAGGCGAAATGGCAAACGCGCTGGCCTGATAATAGATATATCAACGAGGAAATACAGATGAAGCTCAACCCATCCGAAATTAGCAATTTAATACGCAGCCGTATCGACAACTTCGAGGCGCTGACACAAGCGCGCACCGAAGGCACGGTCGTCAGCGTCACCGACGGTATCGTTCGAGTACACGGCCTTTCCGACGTGATGCAGGGTGAAATGCTGGAGTTCCCGGGCAACACTTTCGGTCTTGCGCTTAACCTCGAGCGTGACTCTGTCGGCGCCGTTATTCTGGGTGAATACGAGCATATATCCGAAGGTGACACCGTCAAATGTACCGGCCGTATTCTGGAAGTGCCGGTAGGCCCCGAACTGTGCGGACGTGTCGTGAATGCGCTGGGTCAGCCCATCGATGGCAAGGGTCCGATCAACACCAAGATGACCGACAAGATTGAAAAAGTCGCGCCGGGTGTGATCGCGCGCAAGTCAGTCGACCAACCCGTGCAAACCGGTTTGAAATCGATTGACTCGATGGTTCCGGTTGGTCGCGGACAGCGCGAATTGATTATCGGTGACCGTCAGACTGGCAAAACTGCCGTCGCAGTGGATGCGATCATCAATCAAAAAGGCCAGAACATGACCTGCGTCTATGTTGCGGTCGGACAAAAGGCATCGACCGTAGTCAACGTGGTACGCAAGCTGGAAGAACACGGCGCGCTTGGCTACACGATCGTGGTTGTCGCAACTGCATCTGATTCGGCCGCGATGCAATTCCTCGCGCCGTACGCCGGTTGCACCATGGGCGAATATTTCCGCGATCGCGGCGAAGACGCGCTGATCGTTTACGACGACTTGACCAAGCAAGCCTGGGCATACCGCCAGATTTCATTGTTGTTGCGCCGCCCGCCGGGTCGCGAAGCCTACCCCGGCGACGTGTTCTATCTGCACTCGCGTTTGCTGGAGCGTGCAGCGCGTGTGAATGCCGATTACGTGGAAGCATTCACCAAGGGTGCGGTCAAGGGAAAGACCGGTTCACTGACCGCTTTGCCCATCATTGAGACCCAGGCAGGCGACGTTTCTGCATTTGTTCCCACCAATGTGATTTCCATCACCGACGGACAAATATTTTTGGAAGCCGATTTGTTCAACGCCGGTATCCGCCCCGCGATCAACGCCGGTATCTCGGTGTCACGCGTGGGTGGTGCGGCACAGACCAAAGTAATCAAGAAACTGGGCGGCGGTGTTCGTCTGGCACTGGCGCAATACCGCGAATTGGCAGCCTTTGCGCAATTCGCTTCAGACCTGGATGAGGCAACCCGCAAGCAGCTGGAACGCGGCCGCATGGTTACCGAATTGATGAAGCAGCTGCAATACGCACCTTTGTCAGTTGCAGAAATGGCGGTGACACTGTTTGCTGTCAACAAGGGCTACTTCGATGACGTGCCGGTTACTAAAGCGCTCGCGTTCGAAGCAGTGCTGCACGATCACTTGAAATCCAGCAACAAAAGCTTGCTGGACACGATTGAATCAAGCAAGGACCTGTCTGCCGACAATGAAAAATTGCTGTCCGCAGCGATTGAAAAATTCAAAACGACAGCTGTTTACTAGGACGGGGTGAGAAATGGCCGGCAGTAAAGAGATACGCACCAAGATCAAGAGTGTAGAAAATACACGCAAGATCACGCGCGCCATGGAAATGGTTGCCGCTGCCAAGATGCGCAAAGCACAGGATCGTATGCGTGCGGCACGTCCCTACGCCGAAAAAATCCGCACCGTTGCGGCACACCTGTCGCGCGCCAACCCGGAATATAAACATCCATTTCTGGTGAAACGCGAAGGGATCAAAAATGTTGGACTGATCGTGGTGACTTCGGACAAGGGATTATGCGGCGGATTAAACACCAACGTATTGCGCCTTGCGATAAACCGCATGAAATCCTGGGAGGGTGAAGGAAAGGGTCTTCTGGTTTGCCCGATTGGCAACAAGGGATTGGGCTTCATGAATCGCATCGGCGCCAAGGTCAAGTCGCATCTGACAGGCCTCGGAGACACACCGCATATCGAGACGCTCATCGGTGCGGTAAAAGTGATGCTGGATGCCTACATTGCCGGCGAGATCGACGCGATTCATATCAGCTACAACCATTTCGTCAACACGATGAAACAGGAACCATGCGTGGAGCAATTGCTGCCGCTTAGCGGCGAACAGATGGGAACTGCCGAGGGTAACTGGGATTATATTTACGAACCGGATGCCAAACCGGTGATCGATGCGCTGCTGGTGCGTTATATCGAGTCTCTGGTTTACCAATCAGTGGTCGAGAACATGGCGTCCGAACAAAGCTCGCGGATGGTGGCGATGAAAGCCGCATCCGATAACGCGAAAGACGTGATTGCGGATCTCAAGCTGGTATACAACAAGGCGCGCCAAGCGGCCATTACCCGTGAAATTTCCGAGATCGTAAGCGGTGCGGCGGCAGTTGGCTGATTGAATAATTTGCAGCAACAAATATTAATTTAGACGGGGTAACTCAAAAATGAGTGAGGGTAAAATGAGTCAAGGAAAGATTGTTCAGTGTATCGGTGCGGTGGTTGACATCGAATTTCCACGCGATCAAATGCCCAAGGTATATGACGCGTTGACACTGCAGGCGGAATCCGGTTCGATTGCCGAGGAAGGTCTTACCTTCGAGGTCCAGCAGCAACTCGGTGATGGTGTCGTGCGTACCATTGCGATGGGTTCTTCGGATGGCCTGAAGCGCGGCATGCCGGTAGTGAATACCCATAATCCAATCACCGTCCCGGTGGGCTTGGGCACATTGGGCCGCATTATGGACGTACTGGGTCGGCCGATCGACGATGCCGGTCCGATCCAGTGCGAAGAAAGACGCCCGATCCATGCCAACCCACCGAAATTCGATGAGCTGTCTCCCTCGATCGATTTGCTGGAAACCGGTATCAAGGTGATCGATCTGGTATGCCCTTTCGCCAAAGGAGGCAAGGTCGGATTGTTCGGTGGTGCAGGCGTGGGCAAAACTGTGAACATGCTCGAATTGATCAACAACATCGCCAAGGAACACGCCGGACTATCGGTATTTGCCGGTGTCGGTGAACGTACCCGCGAAGGTAACGATTTTTACCATGAGATGTCGGAAGCGGGCGTTATCAAACTGGACAATCTGTCCGAATCAAAAGTGGCGATGGTATTCGGCCAGATGAACGAACCGCCCGGCAACCGTCTGCGCGTGGCGTTGAGTGGTTTGACCATGGCGGAAAAATTCCGCGATGAAGGCCGCGACATCCTGTTCTTCGTTGATAATATCTATCGCTACACGTTGGCTGGAACCGAAGTTTCCGCGCTGTTGGGACGTATGCCATCCGCTGTGGGTTACCAACCGACACTGGCTGAAGAAATGGGCCGCCTGCAAGAGCGTATTACCTCGACCAAGGTCGGCTCAATCACTTCCGTGCAGGCCGTTTATGTTCCGGCGGATGACTTGACCGATCCCGCTCCGGCAACCACCTTCCTGCATCTGGATTCCACGGTTGTTTTGTCGCGTGACATCGCTTCGCTGGGTATCTACCCGGCGGTTGATCCGCTGGACTCAACTTCACGCCAGCTCGATCCGCTGGTGGTGGGTGAAGAACATTACAACGTGGCGCGCAAGGTGCAATCCACGCTGCAACGCTACAAGGAATTGCGCGATATCATCGCCATTCTGGGTATGGATGAATTGGCACCGGAAGATAAACTGGCTGTGGCCCGTGCACGCAAGATTCAACGCTTTCTGTCGCAGCCGTTCCACGTGGCAGAAGTGTTTACCGGCAGCCCGGGCAAGTATGTCACCCTGAAAGAAACCATCAAGGGGTTCAAGGGCATCGTCGATGGTGAATATGACCATTTGCCGGAGCAGGCTTTCTATATGGTCGGCGGCATCGAAGAAGCGGTTGAAAAAGCCAAGACACTGCAGTAGGAATGGGGAAAACCATGGCAATGACCGTACATGTTGACGTCGTAAGCGCGGAAGCGTCGATTTTTTCAGGGCTGGCAGAAATGGTCGTGGTTCCCGGCGAGATGGGAGAGTTGGGTATTTATCCGGGGCACACCGCGTTGTTGACCCGTATCAAACCCGGTTCAGTCAGGATCAAAAGGCCGGACCAGGACCAGCAGGAATTAATCTATGTGTCAGGCGGTATGCTCGAGATCCAGCCGGGAGTAGTCACCGTGCTGGCTGACACTGCAATTCGCGGGGTAGACCTGGATGAAGCGCGCGCGCAACAGACCAAACTGGATGCCGAGGAGGCAATGAAGAATCGCACCTCCGATATCGATTATGCGCAAGCCCAGGCCGAGCTGGCTGAAGCGATTGCACAACTGGCGGCAATCAAACATTTACGCAACCGTAACGGGCATTAAGATCCGGTCTCGGGGAGAACAAAAAAGCAGCTTCGGCTGCTTTTTTGTTTATCCGCCGGTGGAATTGATTACATCTTTACGCCAAACCAGCATGCGGTTGTTGGACGGCATGGCAATATCGCGCAACAAATGCAAGCCGTGCAATGCGGCGAGTTGGTTCACTGCTTCGAAATCACGCACGCCGCTGTCCGGGTCGCGCGACTTGAGCCAGGCATCAAAACGCGCGTTGCTTTCGGAAGTAAACATGCCGCCGTAGTTGTATGGTCCGTACAGGCATACGCATCCACCCGGCGCAATGACGCGGCCGATGTTCGCGAACATATGCTCGACTTTCGGCCACGAAATGATGTGTACGGTATTGGCATTGAAAATCGCATCCACCGCTGCAATCGGCCAGCTCGTATCACTCACGTCGATGGCCAACGGTGTTAGCACATTGGATAGCCGGGCTTCATCCAGCCATGCCTGGATACCGGCCAGGTTATGTGCCAATTCGGAAGGTTGCCAGGTCAAATGTGGAAGTTCGCGGCCAAAATACACGGCATGCTGGCCGGTGCCGCTGGCGATCTCAAGCACACGCATGCGCTCGGTGAAGATTTCCTTGAGTACGGCCAGGATGGGTGCTTTGTTGTTTTCGCTGGATTCGGCGTAGGGTTTCATGGGGATATTCCGGTATATTCGCGACACATTGTAGAATACGCGATCACAGGTTAGAACCCCTCATGAATACTCCCACCCTGAAGATCATCGAAAATCCTGCGGATCTTGACCCGGCCGATTGGAATGCGCTGGCAGGGAATGATCCGTTTGTTTCGCATGCATATTTGTCCGCGCTGCATGAAAGTGGCTGTACCGCGGTGCAGTTCGGCTGGCAGGCACAATATATAACCCTGTGGCAGCAGACCCGATTGCTGGGCGCAATGCCGCTTTATCTGAAGATGAATTCGTACGGCGAGCATGTGTTCGATTTTGCCTGGGCCGATGCATATCATCGGCACGGTTTGCGCTATTACCCCAAGCTGGTGAGCACGGTGCCTTTCACGCCGGTAACCGGCAAACGATTGCTGGTGGTGCCGGGTGAAGATGAAGACAAGTTGCGTGGCTTGTTGCTCAGCAATGCTTTGCAATTCGCAAAAGAAGCGGAAGTGTCATCGCTGCATTGCCTATTCCCGGATGAAGCGGACACACAGTTAATGCAGCAACAGGGGCTGATGTTGCGCCAGGACGTGCAGTTCCATTGGCAGAACCCGGGCTATCGTGACTTTGAAGACTTTCTCGCCACACTGAGCCGTGACAAGCGCAAGCGCATCAGGCAGGAGCGGCGCAAAGTGAAAGAGGCGGGCATTGAATTGCAATGTATCACCGGGGATAGCGCCACGGCGGGGCAGTGGGATTTCTTTGCATCGTGTTATGCACATACCCGACAGATACATCATTCGCCGCCCGCGCTTAATGATGAATTCTTCCGGCGCATCGGTGCCACTTTGCCGCAACACACCCTGCTGGTGATCGCGACACGGGAAAGCCGGATGATCGCGAGCGCGTTGAATATTGTTACCCAAGATGTGCTGTATGGGCGCTCATGGGGGACGTTCGAATTTCATTCCGGCCTGCATTTCGAAGCTTGTTACTATCAGGCGATCGAGTTTTGCATCGCGCGTGGCATCAAAACCTTCGAGGGCGGCGCACAGGGTGAACACAAGTTGGCTCGCGGCTTTTTGCCGGTTACCACGCACTCGGCACACTGGCTGGCTCATCCCGAATTTGCGCGCGCGGTAGAAAACTATTTGCAGCAAGAGACCAGTGCAATATCGGAGTATGTGGACGAACTGAATGACAGAAGCCCGTTCAAGCAACACTCGTGATTGGCTGAATGGAGTTCAGGTCTTTGATTCTGGATAAGATGGTCCGGCAACAAGGATGTTCGATTTGCAGCAAAGCTATTTGGCAAGCAAAATCCTTGAAAGACGCGCGATCAATACCCAGACCGCGAGGAACAACAGCCAGAAGGTAACCCCGACAACAAGGGCAAATACGACGCTCTGAGGTGTCAAATTAAACGCGGGTGAAAATATTTCCCAGGTTGCACGGGCAATGAGAGGATCAGCCTTGGTCAGCATATAGACCAGTTGATGGAACAGGTCGGTGTTGAGCGCCAAAAGCGCCTGCCTCAATTGTTCGGCAGAATCGACCATTCCCTGCAATGCAGCGCCTTCGTCATGAAAAGTCTGGTCTGCGCTGGCCAGATGGTATTTGATCAGCTCCTGCAGGCTGCCATGGTGAAACTGATTGGCGATCGCCTGAAACGGTGCCATATCCTGCAGCACCTGGTCGAGCCGACCGCCGACTCGCTGCCGGTACTGGGCGATAAAGCTCGGGATACAACCGGCAGCGACAACACCGATCACCAGAATGATACGGTCCAGAATTCCCCGGATGAGAGCCATGATTGCCTGACTACCGAAATAGTATATTCATATGCGCATCGTGCCGCGAACCGGGTGAAATATCAAGGTCGAACTACAACTAGTGATTGCGAAATGGATGTGGTGAGTTCGCCGGACCGATAACAGCAAGTTAAGCGCGCCGTAAGGCCGTTTTTGTTTATAATCTGGGCTCTACAGAAAGCTGACATGAACCCGTTGAACATAGTCGTCCTTGCTGCCGGAAAAGGCACGCGCATGTACTCCGACAAGCCCAAGGTGCTGCACGCGCTGGCGGGCAGGCCGCTGCTGCAGCACGTGCTCGATAGTGCCACCGCGCTACAGCCGCAGCAAATTTGCGTGGTGTACGGACATGGCGGAGATGCGGTGCCCCAAGCCATGCAACAGTACTCGGCCAGGTTTGTCATGCAGGAGCCGCAGCTCGGCACCGGCCATGCGGTTCAACAGGCAATGCCGCACCTCAGCGACGAGGGCAACACGCTGGTGCTGTATGGCGACGTGCCGCTGGTCCAGCAAAGTACGCTGCACCAGATGCGGCAGGCGGGCGACGGTCTGGTGTTGCTCACGGTGAATCTGCCCAGCCCGACCGGTTACGGGCGCATCGTGCGCGACGCGCGGGGCGATGTGCAGAGCATAGTCGAGGAAAAAGATGCCACCCCCGAGCAGCGCGAGATACGAGAAGTGAATACCGGTATCCTGCTCGCCCCGACCAAGCTGTTGCGCGGCTGGCTGGCGAAATTACAGAACAAAAATTCACAAGGTGAGTACTACCTCACCGACATCGTCAGCATGGCCGTGCAACAACACGTTGCAGTGCATACCGTTCAGCCCGCACACGAATGGGAGATCCACGGCATCAACAGCAAGTCCCAGTTGATGGTGCTGGAGCGCACCTGGCAGCTGGTCGAGGCCTCGCGCTTGCTGGTGCAGGGGGTGACACTGGCCGATGCCGCGCGCATCGAGGTGCGCGGCAAGTTGAGTTGTGGTCGTGATGTGGAGATCGATGTCGGCTGTATCTTTGAAGGCAACGTGACGCTGGGCAATAATGTACGAGTGGGCGCTTACAGTGTGATCAGGAATTCCAGCATCGCTGCCGGTACCGAGATCGTGCCATACAGCCACATCGACAGCAGTGAAGTGGGGACTAACTGCCATATTGGTCCCTATGCGCGATTGCGTCCCGGTACTCGTCTGCAAGATGGCGTGCATATCGGCAATTTCGTCGAAATCAAAAACAGCGAGATCGCGGCAGGCAGCAAGGCAAATCATCTCAGTTACATCGGCGACAGCACGGTCGGCAGCCGCGTCAACATCGGTGCTGGTACCATCACCTGCAATTATGATGGTGCGAACAAGCATCGCACTGTCATCGAGGATGATGTGTTCATCGGCTCGGATACACAACTGGTCGCCCCGGTGACGGTGGGCAAGGGCGCGACGATAGCCGCCGGCACAACGGTCTGGAAAGATGCACCTGCCGGCGAATTGACACTGAATGGCAAAACCCAAACGACCAAGCCGGGCTGGAAGCGTCCCCGGAAAAAAATATGAAAGTGAAGAAATAACATGTGCGGAATCGTGGGAGCAGTGGCGCAACGCAATGTCGTGCCGATCTTGCTGGAAGGGTTGCAACGGCTGGAATATCGCGGCTACGACTCGGCCGGGCTGGTGGTGGTGCATGACGGGCAACTGGAACGTGAGCGCAGTATCGGGCGGGTCGCCGACCTTAGCAAAAAATGCGCGGCCACCGATGGCTTGATTGGCATCGCGCATACTCGCTGGGCCACTCACGGCGTGCCCAGCGAACGCAACGCCCACCCGCATGTCAGCAAAAGTCTCATCGCTGTTGTGCATAACGGCATCATCGAAAACTACGAGACATTGCGCACCCGCCTGACCGCCGCGGGATATGAATTCACCTCGGATACCGACACCGAAGTCATCGCCCATTTGATACACAGCCACTACGCACGCGGCAATTCCCTGCTGTCAGCAACGCAGGCAGGGCTTGCCGAGCTAGTGGGTGCTTACGCAATTGGTGTTATCGCGGCGGACAATCCCGACCAGCTGATTTGCGCTCGGCGCGGCAGCCCGCTGTTGCTGGGTGTGGGTATCGGAGAACATTTTGTTGCATCGGACGTGTCCGCGTTGCTGCCTGTGACGCGCAAGATCGCCTATCTCGAGGAAGGCGATGTGGTCGAGCTGGGGCGCCTCAATTATCAGATATTCAATGCGCAGGGTAAACGCGTTGAACGCGCAGTTCAAATCAGCGAGATGAGCAACGAGAGCGTACAGCTGGGCCAGTATCGCCACTATATGCAAAAGGAGATTCACGAGCAGCCGCAGGCCTTGGCGGACACGCTCGAATCGGTTTGCAACAGCCAGTCGCTGGTGCCGGGGATTTTCGGTGCGGAAGCGGCGGAGACGTTTGCCGGGATTGACAGTATTTTGATTCTGGCATGCGGGACCAGCTATCACGCCGGGCTGGTAGCGCGCTATTGGCTGGAAGAGATATCCGGCATCCGCTGTAACGTGGAGGTCGCCAGCGAGTACCGCTATCGCGTCAGCGTCGCCAATCCGAAAACACTGGTGGTGGTCATCTCGCAATCCGGCGAGACTGCCGACACACAGGCCGCGCTGAACCATGCCAAAGTGCAAGGCCAAATCAATACGCTCGCGATCTGCAACGTGGCAGAAAGCGCACTGGTCAGACTGTGCAAGCTGCGATTCTTGACGCGCGCCGGGCCGGAGATCGGCGTGGCTTCAACCAAGGCCTTTACCACGCAGCTTGCCGGGCTGTTCCTGTTGACGCTGGTGCTCGCCAAGCAGCGCGGACGATTGAGCACAGACCAGGAACAAAAACATCTGCACGAGTTGCGCCACTTGCCCACAGCAGTGCAAAAAGTTCTGGATCTGGAACCGCAAATCGCCAAGCTTGCCGAGCGGTTTGCCAACAAACATCACGCATTGTTTCTGGGGCGCGGACTGCACTATCCGATTGCACTGGAAGGCGCGCTCAAGCTCAAGGAGATTTCCTATATCCACGCCGAAGCCTACCCAGCCGGCGAATTGAAACACGGTCCGCTGGCGCTGGTGGATAAGGACATGCCGGTGATCTCGGTTGCGCCGAACGATGCGTTGCTGGAAAAACTCAAATCCAATCTGCAGGAAGTGCGCGCGCGCGGCGGTGAACTCTACGTGTTCGCCGATGCGCATACCCATATCAGCGAGGCGGACGGCATTCATATCATGCAGATGCCTGAGCACGCGGGATATTTAAGCCCGATTTTGCACACTATTCCGTTGCAGCTGCTGGCCTATTATGTCGCGCTGCAAAAAGGCACCGATGTGGATAAACCCAGAAATCTGGCAAAGTCTGTGACCGTCGAATAATGCAACCTATTTGCAGTGCAAAAGTTCCAGCAGTTCATTCTTCCTAATGAAAAATGAAGCGGTAAAAAAAGTGCAGCCCCGGCCTGAAGCGGGATAACCCGGAGCAGGTAGGGGCTGCGCGGTTCAGGGCTTTTAAGGCCTATCGCCTGACATCAAGCAAGGTCGAAGCGGTCCAGGTTCATCACCTTGCTCCATGCCGCCACGAAGTCATGCACGAACTTCTGCTGCGCATCGCTGCATGCATAGACTTCCGCAATCGCCCGCAGCTGCGAGTTCGAGCCGAATACCAGATCGACGAGGGTACCTGTCCACCTGGGCTTGTCCGTCGCCCGATCGTTGCCCTCCAGCACGCCTTCGGATTTGGCGGACTTCTGCCATTTGGTGTTCATGTCGAGCAGATTCACGAAGAAATCATTGGTCAATGTTTCGGGCTGATTGGTGAAAACACCGTGCTTGGAATGGCCGACGTTCGCATTCAGCGCGCGCATGCCGCCGATCAGGACCGTCATCTCGGGCGCAGTGAGCGTCAGCAACTGTGCTTTGTCGATAAGCAGTTCAGCTTCCGATCCCTCGCATCCCTTGCGGGCGTAGTTGCGGAAGCCGTCCGCGATCGGTTCCAGTGCGGCGAACGAGTCTGCATCAGTCTGCTCCTGCGACGCGTCCATGCGCCCCGGCGAGAACGGAACCTTCACCTCTACGCCGGCCTTCTTCGCGGCTTCCTCGACTGCTGCGCAGCCGCCCAGAACGATCAGGTCCGCAAGCGAGACTTTCTTGCCGCCGGCGGCCGACTTGTTGAATTCGCCCTGGATGCCCTCTAGGGACTTCAGAGCTTTCGCCAGTTCGGCCGGCTGATTGACTTCCCAGCCCTTCTGCGGCGCGAGGCGAATGCGCGCACCGTTCGCGCCGCCGCGCTTGTCGGAACCGCGGAAGGTGGACGCCGACGCCCAGGCGGTCGAAACCAGTTGCGAGACCGACAGCCCTGATGCCAGTATCCTGGCCTTGAGGGTCGCAACATCATGCTCGCCGATCAGCTTGTGATCGACCGGGGGAAGCGGATCCTGCCAGATCAGCTCTTCCTTCGGCACTTCCGGGCCCAGGTAGCGGGCGAGAGGGCCCATGTCGCGGTGCGTGAGCTTGAACCAGGCGCGCGCGAAGGCATCGGCAAAGGCCTGCGGGTCGTCGAGGAAGCGGCGCGAGATCTTCCCGTATTCCGGGTCGAAGCGCAGCGTCAGGTCGGTGGTCAGCATGGTGGGCTTGTGTTTCTTGTTCGGATCGTGTGCGTCGGGTACGACATCTGGCGCGTTCTTGGCCACCCATTGCTTGGCGCCGGCAGGCGACTTGGTCAGTTCCCATTCGAAATTGAACAGATTCTCGAGGAAGTTGTTGCTCCACTGCGCCGGGGTCTTGGTCCAGGTTACTTCAAGGCCACTGGAGATCGTGTCCCCGCCGTGCCCCGTGCCGTAGTCGCTGATCCAGCCCAGGCCCTGCGCTTCCACCGGCGCGGCTTCCGGCTCGGGTCCCTTGTGCGATTCCGGGACGGCGCCATGGCACTTGCCGAAGGTATGGCCGCCTGCGATCAGGGCGACGGTCTCCTCGTTGTTCATCGCCATGCGGCCGAAAGTGGCGCGGATGTCCTTGGCGGCGGCCATGTAATCGCCGCTGGCGTTAGGGCCTTCCGGGTTGACGTAGATAAGACCCATGTGGGTCGCGCCGAACGGTGGCTGCAGATCGCGGTTGCCGCTGAAGCGCATGTCGTCTTTCAGCCAGGCGAGCTCGTCACCCCAGTTCACGTCATCGTCCGGCTCCCAGACGTCCGCACGGCCGGCGCCGAAGCCGAAGGTCCTGAAGCCCATCGACTCCAGCGCGACGTTGCCGCTGAGAATGACCAGGTCGGCCCAGGAGATGGCCGCGCCGTACTTCTGCTTGATCGGCCACAGCAGACGGCGCGCCTTGTCGAGGTTGACGTTGTCGGGCCAGCTGTTGAGCGGGGCGAAGCGCTGCTGGCCGCGGCCGGCACCCCCCCGGCCGTCATCGATGCGGTAGGTTCCGGCGGCGTGCCATGCCATGCGGATGAAGAACGGTCCATAGTGGCCGAAGTCCGCCGGCCACCAGTCCTGCGAGTCGGTCATCAGCTTGACCAGGTCCTTCTTCAGCGCCTTGTAGTCGATGCTCTTGAATTCCTGCACGTAGTTGAACTCCTCACCCATCGGGTCGGACTTTGAGGAATGCTGGTGCAGCAGCTCCAGCCGCAGCCGGTTTGGCCACCAGTCCTGGTTTGTCCTGCCGACGCCGGCGACGTGGTTGAATGGGCACTTCGCTTCGGTTGTCATAGTTAACTCCTTCGCTTGGTTGAATTACACGATCAGCGTAGGGTCTGAGTACCCATTTATCAAATTGGTTCTATATATGTTATTGATAAGTTATATCTATGATGTGGATTGTCTGCAAACATCAAAATATCTTCATGACTCGTCAAGCCGGGTCAATGCGGGCGGGGGCAGCTTAAATCTGGCTGTGCTTGCTGAGCAAGCGTGTATACCACGAGGTCACGGTTGAATGACCCGGTTGGTATTAGGCATTAAGAAGTTTTCTGGGCCGGTTGTTCAGGCTATGTAGAAATTAAAGATTATCCATGCAATAAAACACAGCAGCGTCAGGCTGATCAAAGTCAGCAGAATGTTGTGGCGATGTTGCTGCTCAAGTATCTTTTGCAGCATCTCATCGTTGCGGACGTTGCTATCGTTGCCCAGATAGCGATGCAGCAGGCGCGGTAACTGTGGCAGCACGGTGGCGTAGTTTGGCGCTTCCACACGCAATGATTTGAGCAAGCCGCGCCAGCCCACCTGCTCACTCATCCAGCGTTCCAGCCACGGCTTGGCGGTTTTCCACAAATCCAGTTCGGGATCGAGTTGCAACCCCAGCCCTTCGATATTGAGCAGCGTCTTTTGCAACAAAACCAATTGCGGTTGTACTTCGATGCCGAAGCGGCGCGAAGTCTGGAACAGGCGCAGCAGCACGCGCCCGAATGAAACCTCGCGCAGTGGCTTGTCGAAGATGGGTTCGCACACCGCGCGTATAGCCGCTTCCAGTTCATCCACGCGGGTCGCGATCGGTGCCCAACCCGATTCGATGTGCACTTCGGCAACGCGTTTGTAATCGCGGCGAAAAAAAGCGATGAAATTTTGCGCCAGATAATGCTTGTCGATGTCGGTCAGCGTGCCCATGATGCCGAAATCCAGCGCGATGTATTGACCGTTGGCCGCAACCTGGACATTGCCGGGATGCATGTCGGCGTGAAAAAATCCATCGCGGAAAACCTGCGTATAAAAGATCTCAACACCGTTTCTGGCCAGCCTGGGAATGTCCACACCTGACCGGCGCAACTCATCCACCTGGCTGACAGAAATGCCGTACATGCGTTCCATCACCATAACACCGGTGCTGCAGTAATCCCAATACATCTCCGGAACCAGAAGCAGCGGCGAATTGGCAAAATTGCGCCTGAGCTGGCTGGCATTGGATGCCTCGCGCATCAGGTCAAGCTCGTCTTCCAGGTGCTTTTCAAATTCGGCAATCACCTGGCGCGGTTTGAGGCGGCGGCCGTCGGCCCACAGCCATTCGATCAGATCAGCCGCGACTTTCATCAGCGCAACATCGTGGGCAATGATGTCGGTGATGCCCGGGCGCAGAATCTTGACTGCGACATCACGGCCATCCGGCAGAATTGCAAAATGAACCTGTGCCACCGATGCGCTGGCGACGGGAATATCCTCGAAACATTGGAATACCTCGCGCAAAGGCTTGCCGTAGGCGGATTCAAGCAGCGCGACGGCCTGCACGGAAGGGAATGGCGGTACCTGGTCCTGCAGCTTGGCAAGTTCGTCGGCGATGTCAGCCGGCATCAGGTCGCGTCGCGTGGACAGCATCTGCCCGAATTTGACGAAGATCGGACCGAGTTTTTCCAGCGCCAGTCGCAATCGCACCGCACGCGGCTCGGAAGTGTTGCGCAGGAACAGCAGCATGTTCAGCGGCACGCGCATCCAGCGTACCCGTTCATGTGCCAGCAGAAACTCATCCAGCCCGAAACGCAGCACCACGACAAAGATTTTTATCAAACGGAAAATGCGCATGTTCAGGTCTTTTTGGCAACAAACAGGCGATCGATTTGCTGTTCCAGTCGCGCCAGATCGTCGCGCAACGTGTCCACCTGTTGCATGAATGCAGATATCTGTTGCGGTTTGGCGAGTAGCGGGCGTTCCTCGGTCAGGTATTCCGCTGCAGCCTGGGACAGATTGGCTGCAGCATCGCGCATCTGTTGCCGCGCGCCGAGGGCGGTTTGCACCAAACGTTCTGCGGCGATGTCGCCGGTGAAGCTGCTCAGATCCTCCGCGGCATCCCAGCGCAAATTGCGCGACAGAAAAAAGATTTCCGACAGCAGCTCCGTATCGCCTTCGGTGCGGATTTCGCTATGCGCCTTTTCATCATGCATAGCCAGGCGCGGCAATAGTGAAGGCGGGATTACACACCGCGCATCAGCGCTGGTTGCGGAATCAAAGTCCTGAAGCGAACCGTCCGCCAATATTATGCAGGAAAATGAAAATGGGGCGATGTCAAACCGCACTGTCTTGCCCCGAAAGCTCGCAAGCCGCTGCAGTGCCCAGCTGTTCCGGGCAAGCAGGTGATTCAGTACCATGACAGAAGGACGGGTGAACACAATGAATTAAGGCAAAAAGGAAGGATGGGCCAGCATCGTCAGCGACATCAAAGATTGATTCATGTGTATCTCATCGTGTGGATAAAGCCAAGCGGAATGAAGTATAACACCGGCAGTTTAAACCTGCGGCTGCAGCCGAATCACATGCCATTTGTGAAATTTCAAAACGGAGCTTCGCTGGTCAGGGTCAACAACTCATCGCGTAATGGATGGATGAAAATCAATTCCCGCGCGTGAAGCAGCAGTCGTTCCGAGTTATTGCCAGCACTTCCCCCATATAGTTCATCGCCAAGTACCGGATGCCCGATGGCCGCCATATGCACCCGCAATTGGTGGGTGCGGCCGGTTACCGGTTCCAGCTCGACGCGGCAGGCAGACAAGTCACTGTCGCCATGGTGCGTGCAAACGTGAGCCGGATATTTAAAATAGTCGGGCAGGAAATAGCGTGTCAGCGAGGGTTTGCCGATGGCGAAATCAACCTTTTGGCGCGGCCGATTCGGCCAGTCGGAAGCCAGCGGCAGGTCAACCTCGCCCGCGGTGCTCACTATCCGACCCGACACGATCGCGATATAGGATTTTTTTACAGCGCGCTCACGGAACAAACATGAAAGCCGCTGGTGCATATCAGCACCCCGGGCAAACACCAGCAAGCCCGAGGTGCTCATGTCCAGGCGGTGCACATTGCGTGCTTCAGGGAATTCCTTTTGCACACGAGCCGTCAGGCTGTCCGATTTCTCCAAACCGCGTCCCGGTACAGAAAGCAGTCCGGCAGGTTTGTTTGCCACCAATAGCGATTCGTCACAATAGACGAGGTCGAGGCCGCAGTCGGGCGGCGGATTGTAAGTAATCTGGGTCACTATTGTATGCAGTCAATTGGCGTGCACATCGCTCAGGTCAGACTGGCATCCATTGTTTCGCTGATGTATTCAAGCCACAGCCGTGGCGGAGAAATGGTCAACGTTATCGAGCATATTGGTGTTTGATATGAGCTGACGAGATCGAAAATTCGACAACATCATCAGGGTTTTCGGCAAATGATTGCCCGAGGCTGATCGAGCCATTTCCCTGCAGGAAAATTTCTTCGCGGGTGATGTGGGCCACATTACCGTCGCTGAAACGAACATAGGTACCATTGGTGCTCTGGTCAACGATGATAAACCTGCCGAAACGCAATTCGATGTGAATATGCAAGCGGGATGCAAGCTCATTCTGCACAACCAGGTCGCATGTCTCGTCCCGTCCCAGTACCACGCTTCTGCACTCCTTGCTTACCCTGATTGTGTGCCCGCGATAACGCAAAATCATTTCATCGATATTGTCCGCAGACTTGCGGAATGCAGGCATGCCGATGCGTGTGCTTTGCACGTCTTCCTGCTCAAGGATCACCTGGTAAAGGTCTAATCGATCCTGCTTGCCTTTAAGCTCGGCACGCAGAATTTGACGCATTCTATTTTGCAAATCAACAGGCAGGTCATCAAATACAGCCTGGGTCGTCATTATCTGGCCCGCCCGCGTTATCGCGGTGACACGCGAGGCGACGTTAACGGTGTTGCCGAACACATCATGGGATTCCCTGATTACCGGTCCAAAGTTGAAGCCGATGCGAATATGCAGCGGTACGCCATCCAAAGGTTTGATATTTTCCACCGCGTCCCTGATAGAGCAGGCAGCATGAAAGGCGGCTTCGGCGCTCGGGAAAGTGGCCATGACCTCGTCGCCTATGGTTTTTACCAGCGTACCCTGGCCGGCAAAAATCATGTCGCTCATGGTGTTGATACATTGAAAAATCAATTTTCGCGCCAGGTTGTCCCCAAGATTTTCATAGAGCGATGTGCTGCCGCAAATATCGGCAAACAGGACCGCAAGTTTTTCTACGCGTTGTTGCATATGGAATCGTTAGGGGTACCGTAAATCTTTCCAGGAGCTTGGATGCTTTGAAAGTTACAGGGCAATCAGGTGACTACGCGGCGCAAGTTACGCGCTGTATCCTGCTCAGCGCGGACACGATTGCGGTTTTATCGAACACCTGAGTTGCACAATAAATGTGAGCATATCATCGCTGATGTAAGTGGGGGATGCAAGGGGCCGGATGATAGGCATGGCCGAGCAGCGGATTTGATCCTTCTGCGTTGTGATAGGCGCGGGATGTCGCCAGCACCGCGGAATAACCAAACAATATGATTTTTGTACAACCGATAAAATACTAGGCTTTTTTGACGAATTCGGATTTCAGCGACATCGCCCCGATACCGTCAATCTTGCAGTCTATGTCATGGTCGCCCTCGACAAGACGGATGTTCTTCACTTTGGTGCCCACCTTGACCACCGCTGAAGAACCCTTGACCTTCAGATCCTTGATCACCGTGACGCTGTCGCCGTCATTGAGCACATTGCCGGAGGCATCGCGCACCACGCGTTTTTCGTCCGTGCTTTCCTGTACGGCATCTCTGCTCCATTCATGCGCGCATTCGGGGCAGACATACATGCTGCCGTCCTCGTAGGTGTACCCGGAGTCGCAATTCGGGCATTTGGGGAAATTACTCATGAACAGGTTTCATCTTCAAATTTGCGCCAGTCGATATCATGGCAAGAAAAAAACGGCAGGCTAAAGCTTGTATCCGCGATGCACCGCCACCACGCCGCCCGTCAGGTTGAAGTATTCGACACGTTCCAACCCGGCATCTTCCATCATGTGCTTCAACTCTTCCTGGCCCGGATGCATGCGGATGGATTCGGCGAGATAACGGTAACTGTCTGCGTCGCCCGCGATCAATTTTCCGATCCTGGGCAGCAGCTTGAAAGAGTACAGATCGTAGGCTTTTTCCAGCGGCTTGGCGACCTTGGAGAATTCCAGCACGATGACGCGCCCGCCCGGTTTTAGCACGCGCTGCATCTCGCGTAGCGCGGCGTCCTTGTGGGTGACGTTGCGCAGGCCGAATGCGATGCTGACACAATCGAAGTGGTTGTCGGGAAAGGGCAGGTGTTCGGCATCGCATTGTGTGACCGGCGTGGCGATCCCTTCGTCAAGCAGGCGGTTGCGCCCCACGCGCAGCATCGCGTTGTTGATGTCGGTGAGCACAACCTGTCCGGTGCTGCCGACTTCCTTGAGGAACAGCCGCGACAGATCCGCCGAACCGCCCGCCACATCCAGCACGCGCTGCCCGGCGCGCACGCCGCTGATGCTGACCGCGTAGCGCTTCCACAGGCGATGCAGTCCGACCGACATCAGGTCGTTCATGACATCGTATTTGCTCGCGACGGAAGTAAACACGCCGGCAACTTTCCTGGCTTTCTCTTCTTCTGCAACGGTCTCGAAACCGAAATGGGTATTCGCCATTTTTTTGCTCCTGAACTGGTGTTCTCCCTCCCACAAGTGAGGGAAGTATGAATAAGCTAATGCGGGTCGCGCGAGGCGCCCGCCACTTTCATGCGCTGCAGGTATCCCTGCCAGATTTGATCCTGATGTTCACCCAGATGGCGCAAATATTCCCAGCTGTACAACCCGGTGTCATGGCCGTCGTCAAAGTCAATCTTGATCGCATAGCTGCCCACCGGCTCGATGTTCAGCACATTTACATTGCGCTTCCCGACCTGCAGCACTTCCTGGCCAATGCCGTGGCCGCGCACTTCAGCGGACGGTGAATTCACGCGCAGAAACTCAAAAGACAGCTTGTTGCGCAAGCCGTCCGCGAAGGCGATCTCCAATTCGCGGGATTGCTGGTGCAGGGTGATTTCGGTAGGTTGTTCTGTCATGATTTATAAGGAACGGATCTTCTTCAATAGCGCGGTAGTGGAACGTTCATGTAAAAAAGGGATGCTGTGCACCGTGCCACCCCGGCTTTGCGTTTCGCTGGCTCCGACAATGTTTTCGGTGCGCCAGTCGCCGCCTTTCACCAACACGTCGGGTTTGCAGGCGAGGATCAGATCAAGCGGTGTGTCCTCGTCGAATTTTACCACCATGCTGACCGATTCCAGCGCGGCCAGCACCATCATGCGATCCTGTTCAGGGTTGATCGGCCGGTCATCGCCCTTGCCTAGCCGCTTCACCGAAGCATCGCTGTTCACGCCGATGACCAGCGACGCACCCAGTGCCCGGGCCTGCGCGAGATAAGTCACGTGGCCGCGATGCAGCACGTCGAAACATCCGTTGGTGAATACCAGCGGGCGCGGCAATGCGGCTACACGTGCGGCCAGCTCGCCGATCGGGCATATTTTGCGTTCGAAAGCGGGGGCGGGATACATTCAGTCAGGGAATTTCAAAAGTCTGGCTACGAGAGGTGCCCGGCAAACGGTACGAACCAAGCATAGCGAGCCATTTTCTCGAACAAAGGGGAGCTGGCCCACTCGGTCATTCCCCCAACAGCAGAAAATCGATGATATCGCACAGGCAATGCAGGCTTAACAAATGCACTTCCTGTATGCGCGCGGTGCTTTGTGCATCCACGCAAATCAGAACATCGTTGGCACCCAGCACGCGCGCCATTTCACCGCCATCGCGTCCGGTCAGCGCGATCACGCGCATATCGCGTTCGTGGGCGGCATGGATGGCGGCCACCACGTTTGGCGAATTGCCGCTGGTGGAAATCGCCAACAGAGCGTCGCCGGGCAGCCCGAGGGCACGAACCTGTTTGGAAAAGATCTGGTTATAGTCGTAGTCATTGGCGATTGACGTCAACACCGAACTATCGGTGGTCAGCGCAACACACGCAAGGCCGGGACGCTCCTTTTCGAAACGATTGAGCAATTCAGCAGCAAAATGCTGTGCGTCGGCTGCCGAGCCGCCATTCCCGCAGGCCAGGATTTTTCCGTCACTGGTGACACAGTCGAAAAAGACTTGAGCGCTGTCGGCGATGGGTTTTGCCAGCCCATCCTTTACCTTCAGCTTGATCTCTGCGCTGTCCTTGAAGTGCTTGATGATGCGTTTGTTGATGTCCATATTGTTTACAGCCCATGTGAAGCGTTTATATTAACCGAATCAGGCATCGAACGCATTCTTGAGCCATTGCATGTTGCGCTCTTCCATACCGTCCAGCAGAACAACATCAAAGCGGCATGCCGGGATGTGCGCGAGATTGGCAAGATATTGTTGCGCGGTACTGACGATGCGTTGCTGCTTGTGAACATCAATACTGGCTGCCGCACCGCCGAAACCACCATTGCGCCGCAAACGCACCTCGATGAACACCAGTGTTGTTTCATCCTGCATGATCAAATCGATTTCGCCGAACCGGCCGCGATAATTTTGTTCGATCAATCTTAAGCCCTGCTGCTGCAGATATTGCACAGCCAGTTGTTCGGCTTGTGCACCCCGGCTGATCATGGCGTGTTGGTTGACTGGCCGGGAAACATTTGTGGGGCGGGCGTGGTAGCGGCAGGTGCATCAGACAGTTGCGCGCGTCCCTGGGCAAACACCGCCGGTGTGGCGGCGCGCTGGAAAATGTTGCCATTGAGCCGAATTTGTCCGGTTACCCCGTCCAGCGGCAAATCGGTGTTGAGATTGCCCGCAACCAGCAATTCGACCAGACGGAACGAGTCTATGCCCAGCGCGTAAAGCCGCTCTTCGCCCGCTGTAAGCGGGGGGTTGGGATGGGGATAAATCATCACGGCAGGGTGGTCGGGCTGCAATAGCCAGGGCATATCGACGAAATGAACGCCATTCAAATCGTAGTTGGCCAGCGCGTTGTCGTTACCGGTAAAAACTTGCGAGGTGGCATAAACCGGCAACTTGTTTGGTAGATAAGGACGAATCAGGCGCGATTGATTGGCATCGGTAGCGAGAAACATCATGGTGTCAGTGATATCGGCGATATCTGCAAATACGGCAGGGTCGCCGTTGTATACGATCTCACGCAAAATCCCCCGCTTGGCGCCATGGGCAGAATTAGTCCATTCTTCCTCGAAGGCCGATTGGAGACGCAGGGATAACGGAGTGTTGGTTGTAACGATGATGGCCTGATGCAAGCCCTGTTGTTTAGCCAGTCGTGCAACTTGCTTCGCCTCGGATTCCACATCCATTCCAAAAAAATACAATTTTGGAGCAAATTGACCATCCACAATATTCAGCGCCAGCGTCGGCACCGGAATATCCTTTTCGGCAGCCAGTGCACTGACACCGTTGCGCGTAAGCGGCCCCACCACGATACGCGCACCGTTGGCAACGGCTTGCCGGTAAGCGGCAACAACGCTGCTGTTGTTTTCGTCAAAGTCACTGTATACGCGTATCGGCATCATCAGACTTTTGGTATCCGAGTTTGCCGCAGCAAAGAATCCCTGTTGGACAGCATTGGCTGCCGGGCCGAATATTGCCGATTTGACCGGCAGTAGCAGCGCGATATGTGGAAAGGGCGTTATATTGGGCAGAACAACGGGAGCGGGCTTGGTCTCAACAGCTTCAGGAGTTGCGGGCACAGCAACAACACCGGAAGCGGCAGCAGGCTGTTCAATGACCGTTGGCGGGGACACGGGCTGTGGCTGCGGTACGGTAGTGGTACAGGCGTATAGTGAGAACAAAACCGAAAGCAGGAGGAGTACACGTTGCATAACGAACATCCACAAAAGTTGGAGCCCGCATTATATGTAGTTGCCACCCCAATAGGAAATCTGCGTGATATTACCCTGCGCGCGCTGGATGTGCTGGCCGCGGCAGACGTTCTGGCCGCAGAGGACACGCGCAACACCGCACACTTGCTGACCCACCACGGCATCAGCGCAAACAGGCTGATTGCGGTGCATCAGCATAACGAACGGAGTGCGGCGGAAAAAATCATCACGTTCCTTCAGGCTGGACAAAGCGTTGCATTTGTCAGCGATGCGGGCACCCCTGCCGTCAGCGACCCCGGTGCGCTGCTGGTACATGCCGTGCGCAGTGCCGGTCTGCGCGTCATCCCTGTCCCCGGGGCGAGCGCGGCAATGGCGGCCCTGTCTGCGGCAGGCTTGAACGAACCGCATTTCCTGTTCTACGGGTTTTTGCCCAACAAAACAACCGCGCGCCGCACCGCGCTGCTGTCACTGTCCAACCATCCCTATGCGCTGGTGTTTTACGAGGCGCCGCACCGCATTGTCGAGTGCGTTGCGGATTTGTGCGCGGTACTGGGCGGCGGGAGGCAAATCGTGCTGGCGCGCGAAATAACAAAACTGTTCGAGACGATACATGCATGCCCATTGCGCGATGCAGAATCCTGGCTGAAGTCGGACAGCAACCGGCAACGCGGTGAGTTCGTGGTGCTGGTTTCCGCCGCGATACCCGAGCCGGGGCTGTCTCCCGATACGCTGGGCACGCTTACCAAATTGCTCGACGAACTGCCGCTCAAGCAGGCTGTGCAACTTGCCGCAAATATTACCGGTGCCGGCCGCAACGAGTTGTACCAGCGCGCGCTGCAAATAAAAAAATCCGATTGAGTCCGGTGTACCGGAACATGCCGTTGACCTTAAATCATTATTTGGAGGAGCAGTGCGATACTGTAATCCGAATGCAAAAATTATCCTGATCACCAGGCATGCAATCACACCCGGCTTTGCGGGCGGGATCGTGTCATGAAAACAAACCGGCTCGCCCAGGTTGCGCTGTTGCTGTGGGTTGTTACGGTTGCCGTATTGATATGGTTCTTCCTGCGCGGCCGCATGGTTGCGGATACCGATCGCAGGGCCGCCATCATGCTGCTTCCCGCGGAACGACAGCTGGTGTTGTCCGAAATGCGCGGTTTGCTGGCCGCAACACAGGGCATCCTGAAGGGCGCAAGTCAGGGCGATACGGCGCGCATTGCCAAGGCCGCGCGCGCAGGGGGCATGGCCGGTACGGCGCGGGTTTATCCCGGCTTGATGTCAAAATTACCACTCGAATTCAAAGCGACGAGTATGAATGTCCACCATGAGATGGATCAAATCGCCGATGCTGCCGAAAACGGCAGGCCGACAGCGGAGTTGCTGAAAATGACATCGGACACGGTGGAGAAATGTGTTGCCTGCCATGCCGTTTGGCAGCTGAAGGCGAACAAATAGCGAGAATCCGCAGCGGTTTTCCTATGGCTTGGATTTTCCCTTGGCAGTTGTTTTCACGGCCACTTTTTTTGTCGCCGTTTTCTTTGCCTTGCCCGCAGCGGCAGGTTTGGCCGGTTTCACCGCGGTCTTCGACTTGCTGGTTGCGGACTTGGCGGCAGTGGCCTTGGGCTTGGCTGCCTTGGCCTTTGTCGTCTTGGGCGCAGCCTTGGTTTTGCCGGCTCTGGAGGCTGGCTTTTTGCTGCCTGGCCCTTTCGCTGCCTTGGCCGCGATCAATTCCAGCGCCTCTTCCAGCGTGATGTCATCAGGTGATACGCCCTTGGGGAGCGTCGCGTTGATCTTGCCGTGGCGGGCGTAGGGGCCATAGCGCCCGCTGCAGATTTCCACGCTTGCCTTGTCGTCCGGGTGATCGCCCAGCACGCGCAATACCGTGTTGCCATCGCGAGCCTGGGCCAATAGTTCCACGGCGCGGGCAAGGCTGATGTCGAAGATGCTGTCAGTGCGGGGAATGGACTTGAACTTGCCGTCGTGGCCGATGTAGGGGCCGAAGCGCCCGATATTGACGATGACTTTTTTGCCGGTTTCGGGGTGCAAGCCGATTTCGCGCGGCAGGGACAATAATTTCAACGCGCTGGCCAAATCGGCCTGTTCAAGCGGCATATCCTTGGGCCAGGAAACACGCTTGGGCTTGAGCTTTTCGCCTTCCACCACTTCGCCCAGCTGTACGTAGTGACCATAAGGGCCGCGCAGCAACAACACTGCCTGATTGCTGTCGGGGTGCATGCCCAGTTCCACCCTGGCCGAAGCATCGTCCTGAGATTCTCCACTGAGGCTGCGTTTGTACTTGCATTCCGGATAATTGGTGCAGCTGATGAAACTGCCGTAACGGCTGAGCTTTTTGGCGAGCGGTTTTCCGCACTCCGGACAAGCCTCGTTGATCAACTCGACCGGGCGATCGATGTCGGCCTTTTCTTTGATCAGCTTGGAAAAACCCTTCCAGAACCCATCCATCACGCCGATCCAGTCGCGCTTTCCTTCGGAGACTTCATCCAGCTCGTCTTCGAGGTGAGCGGTGAAATCGTAGTCCACGTAGCGGGTGAAATGGTCGGTCAGGAAGCGCGTGACGACACGGCCGACATCGGTCGGCATGAAGCGTTTCTTGTCCAGGATGGCGTATTCGCGGGCTTGCAGCGTGGAGATGATAGTTGCGTATGTGGATGGCCGGCCTATGCCATATTCCTCCAGCGACTTGACCAGACTGGCTTCGGAATAGCGCGGCGGCGGCTGGGTAAAATGCTGCTCGCCGTAAAGCTTGTCTATCGTCAACACATCGCCCTCTGCCAGCGGGGGCAGTTTGCCGCCATCCTCTTCGGTCGCGTCGTCCACGTCTTCCATGTATACGCCGATAAAACCCGGGAACACCAGCACCTGGCCGTTGGCGCGAAACAGCGTGGTATCGCCGCCCAGGCGGATGTCCACACTCACGGTGTCGAAACGCGCCGGCGCCATTTGGCAGGCCAGCGTGCGTTTCCAGATCATTTCATAAAGACGCGCCTGGTCGGCGCTCAAGTGTTCGCGAACGCTGTCGGGCGTGCGCAGAATCGAGGTAGGGCGGATCGCCTCATGCGATTCCTGCGCGTTCTTGGTCTTGCTCTTGAAGGTCGGCTGGGTGGATGGCAGGTATTCCGACGAGAAATTATCCTTGATGTAATCGCGGATTTCCTGCACCGCCTCCTTCGCCAGCGATACCGAGTCGGTACGCATGTAGGAGATCAGGCCGACGGTCTGGCCGCCAATGTCCACGCCTTCATACAGCGATTGCGCGGTGCGCATGGTGCGGTCGGCAGTCATGCCCAGCTTGCGCACTGCTTCCTGCTGCAGCGTGGAAGTCGTGAACGGCGCGGCTGCGTAGCGCTGCTTAGCCTTCTTCTCGACCCGCACTACCTTGGGCGGCAGCTTGGCATCGGTAAGCTTGGCATGAATGGCATCGTATTCGGCCTGGCTGCCTATGCTGAGCTGTTCGAGCTTTTTGCCCTGGAACTGAAACAACTTGGCCGTGAATGGCAGGTGATCCTTGTTGGTATCAAGATGCACGGACCAGTATTCCTGGCTTTTGAACGCCTCGATTTCCAGTTCGCGCTCGACGATCATGCGCAAAGCGGGGCTTTGCACACGCCCTGCAGAAAGTCCCGGGCGAATCTTGCGCCACAGCAAAGGCGACAGGTTGAAGCCGACCAGGTAATCGAGCGCGCGTCGTGCCTGCTGCGCGTTCACCAATGGCTGGGAGATTTCGCGCGGGTTTGCAACCGCTTCGCGCACCGCCGACTGGGTGATCTCGTAAAACACCACGCGTTGCAAGCTCTTGGACTTCATGCCCCGTTTGGCCTTGAGCAACTCGGCAATGTGCCAGGCGATGGCTTCTCCCTCGCGGTCCGGGTCGGGAGCCAGATATATATGGTCGGCGGCGGCGGCAGCCTTGGCGATCGCATCCATGTGCTTGCTGTTGCGCGCGATGGTTTCGTATTTCATCGCAAATTCGTGTTCGGTATCGACCGCGCCGGTCTTGGGAACCAGGTCGCGCACATGCCCGTACGAGGCAAGTATTTGAAAATCCTTGCCCAGATATTTTTGCAGCGTTTTGGCCTTGGCCGGTGACTCGACGATCAGTAAATTAGTTGCCATGCGTGTGTACTTGTCTGGATCTTGGGTTCAATGCAGTTGTGCGGAATGAAGCGGGGTGAGCAATTCTTCGATAAGCAGCGGATCAAGGTCCTGATGACGATTCCACAACACCATCAGCATGATCAATTTGAGCTTGTCCAGCGCGAGATTTTCCTGCTTCAGCGCAACGGAACGATCGATGATCATCTCGCGTTCGACTGCGGAAATCAGGTTCTGCTGTTCGGAGAACAACAGGAACTGGCGCGCTTCGTAGCATATCAGCTGCATTTCCAGTTCGGCATAATGACGCTGACCCGTGTGCTCAAGACTGTCCGGATAACTTTCAGGATTTTGCTCCTGCAAAGCAGACAACCAGGTCAACGCCTCGCTGATTTCCTCGCCCTCGAAACCGGCGGCAGAGAGCTTGCGCGATAGCTTGTTAGGCTCGGGATAGCTGCCCGCGTCAAAATAGCTTTCAAACAAGTACATCAGAATTTCAAACATGATTTGCGCAGTGGGTTAATGTATGCGTTGATATAAGCCGCCGGGGAGCGCACTGATGCGGCCTTCCAGTTCCAGTGACAACAGCATGGCGGATAGCTCGGCTATCGTCAAGCCGCTGCGTGCGCAGAGTGTATCAGCATCAACGGGATCATAGCCGAGATGGTCGAGCAAGGCGGACGTAGATCCCCCTGAACTGGCCAGTTGAGTGGTCGCGACAAGCTGTCCGCCCAGTTCTTCCAGTATATCCTGGGCGGTTTCGACCAGTTTCGCACCCTGCTTGAGCAGTGCGTGGCAGCCTTTGCTTTGCGGCGCGTGTATCGAGCCGGGAATGGCAAACACCTCTCTGCCCTGTTCCAGGGCCAGCCTTGCGGTTATCAGGGAGCCGCTTTGCAGCGAGGCCTCCACCACCAGGCAGCCCAGGCTCATGCCGCTGATCAGGCGGTTGCGGCGCGGAAAATTTGCCGCGAGCGGCGGGGTGCCGAGCGGGAACTCGGAAACCAGCGTACCTTGCTGTGCAAGCACGTGGGCAAGGTCGCGATTGGCGGCCGGATAGACTTTGTCCAGTCCGGTGCCGACGATGGCGATGCTGCTACCCGCGCCGCGCAATGCGCCGCCATGGGCGGAGGCATCAATACCGTGCGCCAGACCGCTGATGATGCACAGCCCGGCATCGCTCAGTGATTTGGCAAATGCCTCCGCGTTATGCATCCCTTGCGGGGTGGCGTTGCGGCTGCCGACGATGGCCAGCGCGGACCGGTTGAGCAAATCCAGGCGGCCCTTCACATACAACAACAGGGGTGGATCGGGAATATTCAGCAGCGCTTGCGGGTAGTCGCTGTCGGCGAGGGTGACGATATGGTTGCCGGGCTCTTCAAACCAGGCCAGTGCCGGGGCGATGGCCTCATCGGCAATGCCCTTTTTTATCTCGGCGGCGATATCCGCTTTGACGGCGGATTTGAGTGAACCGATCGAAGCGGCGAAAACCGCATCCGGCGAGCCGAACTCCTTTAACAGGAGACGTGCACTTTCGCCGCCCAAACCGCGCGTCAGGCTGAGTGCCAGCCATGCTTTAAGCGAAACGTCAAAATTCACCGGAGGCCTCTATATATTCAGCGTTCGTGTGATTGCTCCCGCAACGAAAACTGGTCCGCAAAAGGTGATTAATCGTCCGCGCCTTGAAACTCAGCAGTAAACGTTAATCAGAAGCCCTTTAATCATTCAGTCCGGGCCAGCATTCAGCCCGGCAAAGTATCGCGGACAGCTTCACCGACATACATGCGAGTTATCGATGAAGCTGTTGGCGGCTAGGGATTTTTGACGCTGTCGAACAACTGTACCGGCAGGCGGGTTTCCATTACCAGTGCGTAGGACACCTTGTCGAACACGCGGAATACAAACACCAGGCCATAGCGCTCATCGGGCAGGGTGTATTTCTGCCCGCCACTCTTGACCACTTCGCCCTTGTGATACAACGCCAGCACATAGCCATTCTGCAAACCGTCCCGCGCACCCTTGTTGAGTGTGATGACGGAGTTCTGCCCGCCCTGGGATACGCCGCCATAAATGGAAATCACCTGTCCCGTGATTTTGCTTGCCGGCGCGCGTGGCAGATAATTGCTCGGCTCATCCTCGGTGTGCAGGACCAGTCGGTCACCCGCGTTGATTTCCTCGACGGCATGGGTAATCCTGATGGTGCTGACTTTTGCAAAGTGGGTTACGACGGCGTCGCCCAGATAAATGGCTTCGATGCCGAGCACCTCGTTGGTGTCAGGATCAACAAATGTTTTACCCGGCCGATAGATCTGCCAGTGGTCACCTTTGTCGGCAGGAATGTTTGCCACAAAGGCGGTATCATTGTTGCCGAGTATCACGCGTCCTTCGCGCGCGCCGATCAGCGTTGGCGCATTTTTGAACTGATTTCCCTCTATGATCAGTGGCCGGGTCAAAAATGGGCCGATGGCACTTGCGGGTATGCTTGGGATGGCATCGTGAGAACTTTGCTCGATACGTACTTTGGGGTATACCATTTCGGTGTTGCCAGTTCCCGTTTGGTTGACACCGCTCGCGGCCATTCCTGTAGCGGGTTCGCCGAAGTTCAGGGTGCCCTTGTTGCGATCCAGATAGATCACGTTACCGGGATAGATCCAATGCGGATCCTTGATGGTATCTTTGTTCAGGCCCCAGATATGCGGCCATCTCCAGGGATCCTTGAAGAACTTGCCGGAGATATCCCACAGCGTGTCGCCCTTGACCACGACGTACTGGTCAGGCGCATCGGGTCGAATGTTCTGGCGTATGTCGGCAGAACTATCGGACCCGGTTGCAAAGGCCAAAACAGGCAATAAAAAGAAAATCAGCGATATAATCTTGCGCATGAGAACTCCGGCAGAGTCGATGGTAAGGGGCACGCAAAGTTACTGCGCTACGTTAAATTCTGCATCTAGTATACTAAATTAGCAAGCATTTATAGGTCACGAATGGCAATTCTGAAAATTTTGCAGTACCCCGATGAGCGTCTGCACAAGGTCGCCAAGAAAGTGAGTCTGGTCAATGAAACCACGCGCAAACTGGTGCGCAATATGGCTGAGACCATGTATGCCGCTCCCGGAGTGGGCCTTGCTGCAACGCAGGTGGATGTGCATGAGCGGATCATTATTGTGGATATTTCCGAGACACACGACCGTTTGAAGGTGTTCATCAACCCCGAGATCATCGCCAGCAGCGGCGCCAGCGATTGCGAGGAAGGCTGCCTGTCCGTGCCGGGTATTTATGAAACGGTGAGACGTGCAGAAAAGATTACCGTGCGTGCGCTTGATGAAAATGGCGTTTCTTTTACGCTGGAAGCGGAAGGCTTGCTGTCAGTCTGCATCCAGCATGAGATGGATCATTTGCTTGGCAAGGTGTTTGTCGAATACCTGTCCCAGCTCAAACAGACCCGGATTCGCTCAAAGCTGAAGAAGCGCCTGCGCGAAACCATGTAAAAATCTCTGCACAACTCTTCGCTCGCTGATGCCGCGTTAAAAATCGGCTCAAAATCCTCGTGTGCTGAATGTACACTGCATCTGCGACACGTTACTGGTAGAACTGCTAGCCATTCGACTAGGCGAGTCAACAACACTCGCCAAGTCGCTGGTTATAGCGAAGCCAGCCGAATGCGGGAGCAGATGCAGGCCGTTCTTCCCGCACCGGATGCTTCGCAACACCGTGTCAGAGCGGCTATTTTCTCACCGTTTTTTTGCCTTGCCTCAACTTCGCTCGCCACATTGCGCAGAGGATTTTTAATCCAACTAATAAATATATTATGAAAGTCATCTTTGCCGGCACACCCCAGTTCGCGGCCAGCGCGTTATCGGCGCTGTTAACCGAACACCAGATCATCGCGGTGCTCACCCAGCCGGACCGCCAGGCCGGAAGAGGTATGCACACAACCGCCAGCCCGGTTAAACAGCTTGCGCTACAGCACGGCTTGACGGTTTTGCAGCCCGCCACCCTGAAGACGGAAGAAATACAACGCTCGCTCGCGGCACTTGAAGCGGATGTGATGGTGGTGGCCGCTTACGGTTTGATCCTGCCGAAAGCCGTGCTGCAGCTGCCGCGCCACGGTTGCCTGAATATCCATGCCTCGCTGTTGCCGCGCTGGCGCGGAGCTGCACCGATACAGCGGGCAATCCTGGCGGGAGACAAGGAAACCGGCATCACCATCATGCAGATGGACGAGGGACTGGATACCGGCGATATGCTGTTGAGCATGGCCTGCCCGATTGAGCAAAGCGACACGGCCCAGACCCTGCACGACCGGTTGGCAGTGATGGGCGCGGGCTGCATACTCGAAGCGTTGCGCCTGCTCGGGGACAACCGGCTGACGCCGGTCAGGCAGGACAATGATGCCGCATGCTATGCGGCCAAGCTGCTCAAGGGAGAAGCGCAGATCGACTGGGGACAGGATGCGCGCCAGATCGAACGGGCGGTGCGCGCATACAATCCATTTCCGGTATGCCAAACCGGGCTGGGCGGGGTAATGATAAAAATCTGGCAGGCCGGGATATGTGCCGACTTGTCCGGTGAACCCGGCAAGGTATTGGCGGCAGACAAGCTGGGCATCACCGTCGCTTGCGGCAAGGGCGCACTGCGGCTGGAAATGTTGCAGCGTCCCGGCGGCAAGGCGCAACCGGCAGCGCAATTTTTACAGGCAATGCCGATCAAAATCGGCGATCAATTCTCAAACAAATAGATGCACAACATACAAATCGCCGCAGGGCAAATCGTTCAGCAGGTGCTGACGGACGGTCGCAATCTCAATCAGGTACTTGAGGAGTCGCTGCGGAAAAAATCGGTATGGACACCGGCGCAGCGCGCGGCATTGCAGGACCTGAGCTATGGCACGTTGCGCTTTTATGGCCAGTTGCGCGCGATATTGTCCCTGTTGCTGCACAAACCGATGCTGGACCAGCGCATCTATTACGTGCTGCTGGTGGCACTGTACCAGCTGCAATACAGCAAAGCCGCGCAGCATGCCGTGGTCGACCACGCGGTGCGATCAGCGCAAATGCTGAACGTGAAAGTGAGCGGTCTGGTAAACGCGATTTTGCGCAATTTCCTGCGCGGCCGGGATGCATTGCTGGAGCAGGCGGCACAAAATGCCGAGGGTAAATACAGTTATCCGCAATGGTGGATTGATGAACTGAATGCACAGTATGGAGAACGTGCAGCGGCGATACTCGAAGCGGGCAACCGGCATCCGCCGATGACCTTGCGCGTCAATCGGCGCCGCAATACCAGCGCCGACTACCAGATGCAACTGACCCAGCAGAATTTACCCTCCCGTGTAATCGCGCCTGACGCGCTGCTACTGGACAAACCGGTACCGGTGGACAGGTTGCCGGGGTTTTTTGACGGGATGGTTTCGATACAGGATGCCGGGGCGCAATACGCCGCAAGTCTGCTGGACGTTCGCGACGGGATGCGCGTGCTGGACGCCTGCGCCGCACCCGGCGGCAAGACCGCGCATATCCTGGAACGGGCATCGGTGGCAATGGTGGCGGTGGACAAGGATGCAAACCGGTTGCAGCGGGTCGCGGAAAATTTGCAGCGGCTGAAGCTGACCGCGCAACTGGTGGTCGGGGATGCCGCACAGCCTGACGCATGGTGGGATGGCATTCCTTTTCAGCGCATCCTTGCCGATGTGCCCTGCTCGGCTTCGGGTGTGGTGCGCCGCCATCCCGATATCAAATGGTTGAGGCGCAGCTCGGATATTTCGGGATTTTCCGCACAACAGCTCGACATCTTGCATGCCTTGTGGCGGCTGCTGGCCCAAGATGGTAAATTGCTTTATGCCACTTGCTCGGTTTTTCATCAGGAAAACGAACTGGTTGTCGCGTCGTTTCTGGCGCAACAACCGGATGCACGGCGCTTACCGGTTACTTTACCCGGCGGTACAGAAGGACAGTTGTTGCCCGATGATCAGCATGACGGATTCTTTTATGCGTTGTTGCAAAAAATCATTTAGCGCGTTGCTGTTTGGTGTGCTGCTTGCCGCCACGCTCACCGCAACGGCGCAAGCCGAGGGTATTTCCATCAACAATGCGGAAATTCGACAGGGGGATGATGGCTACCAGCTTTCCGCCAGTTACGACATCAACCTGAATTTTGTTGTGAAGGAGGCGTTGTCGCAGGGCATACCGATTTATTTTGTGGGCGAGTTTACCCTTACGCGTGCCCGCTGGGGTTGGCTGGATTCCGCGCAACAGACCCTGGTGCGCCACCTTCCGCACTTTATTGTGGGCGATGCGCCGTTGACGCGCTGGTCGTGGCTGGACGATGAAGTGTTCAGCGGCGAACAGACCGTTAAAATTTCCTATAGCGTACTGACGGGACGTTACCGTATCTCGAGGGGCGCCCTGTTCCAGAATTTCGCCAGCCTCGATGATGTGTTAAACATGATTGCCAGGCAGAATTCGGCCGTTATTCCAGCCAAGCTGCTGAACAGGAACGACAAATATATTGCGGGCGCGCGGCTGAGCATGGATATTTCGCAACTGCCCAAGCCGTTGCAGGTGAATGCGCTGACCGACAGTGACTGGACCCTCGATTCCGGCTGGTATCACTGGGCGGTCAGTTCGGCCGTAATCGCAACACACAGCGGCAGCAAAGCGGAGTGACGACGCGGTGACTTACCTGATTTTCATCAGTGTTGCCCTAAGCGGCGCGTTGCTGTTTTTGCTGTCAAGCAACAGCGGCAATACCCAGGGCTTTTCGATCAATTACTACAGTCTGCTCGGGATGACCGGCCTGCTGGCGTCGGGGTTGATGGGGCTGGTTGGCTATCAGCTGTGGCGGTTGCGCAACAAACTCAAGAACAAGGTGTTTGGCGCCAAGCTGACGCTGCGGCTGGTGCTGTTTTTCACGCTGATCGGTGTGCTGCCGGGGATTTTGATTTACGTGGTATCCGTGCAATTCCTCAACAAGAGCATCGAGTCATGGTTTGACGTGCGTGTCGAGAAAGCCCTGGAAGGCGGGCTCAACCTCGGCAGAAGCGGCCTCGACAACAGCTTGAAAGAGCTTGCAAAAAAGGCAGAATTTACCGCGAATCTGCTGGCCGGAAAGCGCTTGGGAAAATACCAGGGCTCTCTGGATTTGCTGGTTGATGAAGATGTATCGCAGGAAGCAGCGGTGTTTACCACCAGCGGAAAACTGGTCGTCGCCTCCCCGCGAAACAACGCTGAGCAGGTTGATCAGCCCGATGGTGATTTGATGCGCCGTGCGCTGGAAAACGGCGAATATGCGGTGATCGACACCCTGCCGGACCAGGGGTTGACCATGCTTGCGCTGGTCGTGGTCAACTCCAAAATACAAGCGGGGAAACAGTACGTGCTGCAATTCACCCAGCCGGTGCCGAAGCAGATCGAGGCGGATGCCGAGACCGTGCAATCGGTGTACCGCGACTACCAGGAGCTGACCATCTCCCGCCTCGGGCTGAAAAGGCTGTACGGGATCACCCTGACGCTGTCCCTGCTGGTGGTACTGCTGACGGCGGTGTCCGCGGCATTTTATCTCAGCGAAAGATTCGGTTCCTCGCTGGAAGCCTTGGCGGATGGGACGCGCGCGGTCGCGCAAGGGGACTTTACCGAACAATATCCAATTCGCAGCAGCGACGAGTTGGGCGCGCTGACCGGCTTGTTCAACCAGATGACGCGCCAGCTGTTCGACGCCAAGCAGGCCAGCGAACAGCAGCAGCGCGTGGTGGAAAGTGCCAAGGTGCATTTGGAAAGTGTCTTGACCCACCTGTCTTCCGGCGTGCTGGCGCTGGATCACGAATTGCGCCTGCGCTCGGTGAATACCAGCGCGGCGCAAATCCTCGCCGCGCCCCTGCACGAAATGCAGATGATGCCGATAACCCAAATCGCCGAGAAATACCCGCTGCTGAGATCATTCTGCCAGACTGTCACGGATGCATTCAATGCAACCGGCAGCGGCGAATGGGAACGCCAGATTGAGCGGCTGAGCAGAAACGGCAACCAGATATTGTTGATGCGCGGGACGCGCTTGCCGGAAGGCGGGGAGGCCGGTTTTGTGGTGGTGTTCGATGATATCAGCCATCTGCTGCAGGCGGAGCGCCAGGCGGCGTGGGGTGAAGTGGCGCGACGACTTGCACATGAAATCAAGAATCCGCTCACCCCGATTCAGCTTTCGGCAGAGCGCTTGCAGTATAAACTCAGTGACAAGCTTGATGAAGTCGACGCGCAACTGTTGCTGCGCGCCACGCAAACAATCGTCAGCCAGGTCTCCGCCATGAAAAACATGGTGAGCGATTTTGCCAATTACGCACGCGGTCCGGCGTTAAAACTCTCGCATCTGAGCTTGCACGCCCTGATCAGGGAAGTACTTGGGTTGTATGAAACCAACACCGTTTCGATTGTTTTGAAACTGAATGCAGCGCACAGCGAAGTGAATGGCGATGCTACCCGCCTGCGCCAGGTAATCCACAACCTGCTGCAGAACGCACAGGACGCGCTGCACGGAATCGCGCAACCGCAAATCACCCTGCATACAGAAAACCGGAATGGGGAAATCAATCTGTGGGTCGGGGATAATGGCGCGGGATTCCCGGCAAGTGTGCTGATGCGTGCATTTGAACCCTACATGACGACCAAGGCCAAGGGCACCGGATTGGGGTTGGCAATTGTGAAAAAAATAGTGGAAGAGCATGGCGGGCACATTTCCATTGAAAATAACATAAGCGGTGGCGGGCTGGTAAGCATCAGCCTGCCGCTGGTTGAGGAGGCGTAATGGAAAGCAGGAATATTCTGGTGGTGGACGATGAGATCGGTATCCGCGAGTTGTTATCGGAAATCCTGTTCGACGAGGGATACCAGGTTTATCTGGCCGAAAATGCCGAACAGGCGCGTGCCTATCGAAACGAGCACGAGCCGGACCTGGTGCTGCTCGATATCTGGATGCCGGATACCGATGGCATAACGCTGCTCAGGGAGTGGGTCGAGCAGGATTTGCTGACCATGCCGGTCGTGATGATGTCGGGACACGGCACGATAGAAACGGCCGTCGAGGCAACGCGTATCGGCGCGGTGGATTTTTTGGAGAAACCCATTGCGCTGCAGAAACTGCTGAGCACCATTGCCAAGGCAATCATGAATGATGCCCCCAGGCCACAGAAACAGGTGCCCGAGACGCAAGTCCAGACAGTCTCATTGATCGCCGGCGGGCGGTCGCAGCAGATTTCATTGCCCCTGGATTTGCCCCTGCGTGAAGCGCGCGACCATTTTGACGCGTTTTACCTTGACTATCATCTGCGCAAGGAGGAGGGGAATGTCTCGCGCGTTGCAGAATTTGTCGGGCTCGAGCGCACCCATCTGTATCGCAAACTCAAACAATTGGGCATTAAGTTCGTCAAAAAAGGCGGCGCCGACTAAATCAGGCTGAAAAACATATCCAGTATGGCGGTTGCCCTAATCGGGGGGGTACGGCATAATTACGGACCCAAATTAGCTCGGGCACCCCTATAACAATGAAACAATGTTTGTAGGGGTGCCCTTTACATAACCAATCCCGCAAGGATGATTTAAGAGGTAACAGCAGATGGCCGTCACTCGTAGCGTCACCCCACCCAAATTCAATGACATCACCGGCGCGATCCGCGCACTGGCCATGGATGCTGTGCAAAAGGCCAATTCCGGACATCCCGGCGCGCCGATGGGCATGGCGGAAATAGCCGAGGTATTGTGGAACCACCACCTGCGCCATAATCCGGCCAACCCGCACTGGGCAGACCGCGACCGTTTCGTGTTGTCCAACGGACACGGCTCGATGCTGATTTATGCGTTGCTGCATTTGACCGGCTACGATTTGCCGATGGAAGAATTGAAGCGTTTCCGCCAATTGCATTCCAAGACGCCCGGCCACCCCGAATATGGCTATACGCCCGGCGTGGAGACCACCACCGGTCCGCTCGGTCAGGGCATCACCAATGCGGTGGGCATGGCAATGGCCGAAAAGCTGCTGGCCAACGAATTCAACAAGCCGGGCCACGAAATCGTCAACCATCACACCTACGTGTTCATGGGCGACGGCTGCATGATGGAAGGGATATCCCACGAGTCCTGCGCACTGGCCGGCACCTGGGGCCTGGGCAAACTGATCGCGTTCTGGGATGACAACGACATTTCCATCGACGGCCATGTTGGTGCCTGGTTTACCGATAACACCCCCAAGCGTTTTGAAGCTTACGGCTGGCATGTGATCGCCGATGTGCAGGGCCATGATCCGATCGCAATCGAAGCCGCCATCCAGGCTGCCAAGGCGGTCACCGACAAGCCCACGCTGATCTGCTGCAAGACCATTATCGGTGCCGGTTCCCCGAACAAGGAAGGCACCCACGACGTGCACGGTGCTGCGCTGGGCGATGCGGAAATCGCCGCGACCCGCGCGCACATCGGCTGGAAATATCCGCCGTTCGAAATTCCCAAGCATGTCTATGAAGCATGGGATGCACGCACCAAGGGTGCCGGCATGGAAAAGCTGTGGGACAACAAGTTTGCCGAATACAAAAAGGCCTACCCGAAAGAAGCGGCCGAATTTGAACGCCGTATCAAGGGTGAACTGCCGGGCAACTGGGCAGAACAAGCCGCCAAGGCGATCGCGCAAATCAACGAAAAGGGCGAGACCATCGCCACGCGCAAGGCTTCGCAGAACGCGATCAACGCACTGGTTCCGGCATTGCCCGAGTTTCTCGGCGGTTCCGCCGACCTGACCGGCTCGAACCTGACCAACTGGACCGGCGCGCATCATGTAAACGGCGCCAAGCCCGGCAACTACATCAGCTACGGCGTGCGCGAATTCGGCATGTCCGCGATCATGAACGGCATGGCCCTGCACGGCGGTCTGTTGCCGTTCGGCGGCACCTTCCTGATGTTCTCCGAATACGCGCGCAATGCGCTGCGCATGGCCGCACTGATGAAACTGCGCGTGCTGTTCGTGTATACCCATGATTCCATCGGTCTGGGTGAAGACGGTCCGACCCACCAGCCGGTCGAACAAACCGCGACACTGCGCTATATCCCGAACATGGAAGTATGGCGTCCGTGCGACACGGTTGAGTCCATCGTATCCTGGGTGGCGGCAGTGGAGCGCAAGGATGGTCCGAGCAGCCTGATCTTCAGCCGCCAGAATCTGGCGTTCCAGAAGCGCGATGCGGCGCAGATCGCCAATATCCGCAAGGGCGCGTATGTGTTGTCCGAGGCCGCCGGTG
>Ga0307376_10000774_pt1 | contig 37877 bp, 54 predicted proteins | sample TR2MG_FD_202536 | JGI IMG/M metagenome (GOLD analysis project Ga0307376, IMG submission 202536) | Soil microbial communities from Risofladan, Vaasa, Finland - TR-2 | ecosystem: Environmental > Terrestrial > Soil > Coastal area > Acid sulfate soil | place: Finland: Risofladan, Vaasa | collected...
CAAGCAACGGCATCATCCCGTACACCTTCACCGACGCGCAAAAGGTCGATATTCGGCGCTTTTGCGGCTTTGAGAGTTACGGGACGGGCACCGTTGTCTTTCCGTTCCCGTGGATCGAGCGGCGCTATCTGGCCCTTGAGTACCGGATGAACAGCACCACCCCGGATGAGGCGACTGTTCTGACGAACATCATCTTGCCCAACTTGTACACGCTAGAACTTGCCATTCCTGCGGCCGGCGCGAACCTCGATACGGACGCCGCCGGCCCTTGGATCCACAACAAACGAGAGGTCCGTGATCGGGTCTCTTTGTTCAACTATTGGCGCCGCTACCTGTGCAGCTTCCTGGGCATCCCGCCTGGGCCCGGCTTGCAGGGTAGCGGCTCTAATCGCTCCATCACTGTCTAGAGGGTATGACCATGGCTAAAGAAAAGAAGGAAGACATGAAAGAAAAGATGGCGAAGCTCCGGGCCAAGCGTAAAAAGAAGTAAAGCATGACCACCGGCGCTAGCGTTCAGGCTCAATATTATAAGGGCCTGGCGCGCGCCGCTGCCCGCATGGGCACACCGCACACGCAGTACCGGCCCGCAGGGGCCACGATCAACGATCCGCTCAACGCCGCAAACAACATCGCGACGCTGGACGCAAACTTCAACATTGGCGGCCAGTACCCGGGGCAGACCAAGATCAATCAAAACTACTGGCAGGCGATCCTCGACGGGACAGCCGTCGAGGCAGGGGACTACCTCGTAGGCGCGCAGACCTGGTGCATCGTCGCTCTAGACCAGCTCATGCCGCCTATCGCGCTGCAATGCGACAACGCGATTACGGTCAAGCGCGCCAGCTACGGATTCACCGCCGGCGAAGGCGCAGCATCGAGCGAGACGCTTATCCTGACGGGCTGCCCGTGCTCGATCGTCCTGAAGCGCGATAAGGGCTTCTCGATCCCGGTCGGATTCCCGACGAAATCCAACACCGACGCGCCCATGCCGATGTACACGATTATGGTCTACACGGGCGCTTCGCCCACTGAAGGCGTGCCGATACTGTCCGGCGATCTTGTAACCGATCTTGCGGGCAAGACGTACAAGGTCGAGTCCGAGCAATGGTCGCCTTTAGGCACCATGCTCTCGGCCACCCATTACCGGCCACAAGCATGATCACCGTCGACGCCGAGCAAGCCCTGGATGAACTCAACGGGATTCTGCTCCGCCTTATGGGTAAGCAGGATCTTCTCGACGAGATTGGCGCGCGCGAGGCCGAGAAGGCCCGGCAACGCATCATGTCCACCAAGACATCGCCTGCCGGCGACCGCTGGGTGCCCTGGCGTCCCGCTACCGCGCGCTCGCGTCTCCGCAAAGGGAATTCGGGCCGCGGCATCTTGTGGGACGAGGGCGACCTGCTCGCCAGCATCTACGCGGTGTCGCACGCCGACGGCCTCAGCACCGGCGAAATGTCCGTCTCGGAGGTCGCTATCGGCACCGACGACATTATCGGCGCCTACCAGCAATTCGGCACCTATGGCCCCGGCGTTGGCCCGAGCGGTTACCACGTCCCACCTCGTGAGTTCCTGGGGTGGGAGCCCGACGCGCTAGGCGTCTATGAAGCGATGGCGGCCCGTTGGCTCGCCGGGGAGGCACTATGATGGTTGCGGTCCCGAAGCAACACACGCACGCCGGCGTCACCTATCCGGCCGGCACCTTGGTCGATCTGCCGGAGGCGGATGTCCGATGGCTGGTCGGGGCGCACAAAACGTCGCTGGAAGCCTTGGTCGCAAAGCTGGAGCCCACGATTCCCGAGGCGGCGGAGATCGACGTGGCCGAGCCAGCGTCGGTGAAGCGCCACCGCTTCTTTGGTGATGATGGCGAATGAGCCGTCTAGGCGACTGCGTCAACGACATCTACACGAAGATCCAGGCCATACCCGCGCTGGCGGCTACCACCGGCTTAACGCTGGGCGGCAAAGAGCCCGACCCGGGCATGACCAAGATACCGCTCCCGGCCGCCTGGGTCCTGATCCCGGCGGCCGAGAACATGAACACCGGCGACCTTGAGAACAGGCCGCCAACCCTGGCGAATGTGCGGCTTATGCAAGATGTTTTCTTGCATGTGCCCTACCTCAGCCAAAGCGATCTCCTGACGAATCAGGTGCCGCTCATCGAGGCCGTTGTGGCCGCGATCCAAGGAACGTCCGTCGCGATCGGCGGAGGCCCGCGTTGGAACTTGCATAGCTTCAAGATGGCCGGTCTCAACACCGACCGCGTTATCGTCCACCTGATTTTCCAACTCTACACTCCACTCTTTTAACCGCGCGCGCGGTGAGGTGATTTTATGCAGAGCCCGTATGCAGATTTGGCCTATTTCGTGGGCCAGGGGAAACTCCGTTGGGCTGGTCGCCAGCCTGGCGGCCCGATCAATAGCGGCTTTCAGTTCATGGGCGATGTCTCCAACTTCGCCTTCGACTTCTCGAAGCAGAAGATGGTCGAGATCGAGGAAAACACGACCGGCTACGGCGGCACGGCCGCATTCGGGTCGGTGGCGATCCCGCTCGCTTTTAGCTGCACGCTGCTCCAGTGGTCGGCCTCGAACTTGGCGCTGGCGTTGTACGGCACGGCCTCTGGCGCCAACCCGGGCGGCAATGTCACCGGCGAGGCCTTGACGCTGTTCGCGGGCGCCACCAACTACCTGCAACAGATTCAGCCCTCGGCCGTCGCGTTGACCCCGGTCGCGGGCCAGGTGCAGTCGATCGCCGTGACGCAAGGCAGCGGGTACACCACCGCGCCCTCGGTTGCGATCGGGCCGCCTCCGGCCGCCGGTGTCCAGGCGACAGCCGTTGCCAAGTTTGTCAGCGCCACCGACATCACCATCCAGATCACCAACCCGGGGCAGGGATACACCGCCGCGCCGACGGTAACCTTAACGGGCGGCGGCTTTACCACGGCCGCGACCGCGACGGCGACCTTGTCGACCTCCACCGCGTTGGTGGAAGGGACGGACTACTCGCTGTCCAGCGAAGGCCAGTTCGGGGATGTGACCGCGCTCCAGGGCGCCGGCTCCGCGTTCGCGCAGATGGCGCTTAATGCGCCGTTCCAGGTCACGGCCGCCTACACCTACGCCGCCAACAACGGCACGATCCAGATGTTGACGGCCGCGCAGCCCGAGATCGCCTTACGGTTCGACGGCAAAAACGTCCTCAACACCAACGCGGGCAAGTTCCAGCCGTGGTCGATCTACGCCAAGCGCGTCAGCCTAAAGCTCACCAAGGGCTTTGACCTGATCGGCAAGAAGGAAGCGCCGTTGGACCTGGAAGGGATGCTGCTATTCGACGCCACCGCTACGTCGGGCAGCAACTACCTCGACATCATCAAGGGCTAAACATGACCGACGATCTGAAAACGCTGTTCCCGGGGGTCGAGATCTCCGTGGGCGGCGAGGCTTTAATGGTAAAGCCGTTCCCCTTCGAGATGCTGCCGAAGGTGGTCGCGTTCGTCCGCAAGTTCGCCGGGGGCCTAGAGGGCGACCCGGAGACGAAGAAGGTGGACGTCATGCGGCTGCTCGAAGAAGCGTCTGGCGACCTGCTCCCGCTGGTGGCGCAGGCCGTCGGGAAGCCGCTGGCCTTTGTGGCGGCGCTGCCCTTCGATGAGGGCGTGCGGCTTACCGAGGCGGTGCTGACGGTGAATCAGGATGTTTTTACGAAGGCGGTCCTCCCCAAGCTCCTGCGCCTGCTCGGCGGGGTCGGCCTATCGACTGGGGAGACATCGTCGGCGCCCTCATCGCCGCTGGACACCGCTGGCCTGACATCCAGCAGTACACCCTAGCGCAGATCCGGCTATTCCAAGAGGCGGCCCTGCGGCAAGGACGGCGCGGGGCGGCTGACCGGGTGAAGTTTACGCGCCTCGCGGTGTGGGGCGAAAAAAACGACGTGAAGAAGGCGCTGGACGACCTAGGAGACTGAAATGGCTGACATGAAGGTCTCTATGGTTTTGAGCCTCTTGGACGAGGCCAGCCCAAAACTTCGCCAATTTGTCGCGGCCCTGGAAGGGCTGCAAAGTCTGTCCAAGACCACCAGCGATTCGCTCACGGTGCTGGACGAGAGCCTGGGCGGCTTGGGTGCCACGACGCTCGACGCCACCGACGGACTGCGGGCGCTGTCGCGCGTCTTCGGCGGCATGAACCGCTCGACGGCGGCGCTCGGGGATAAGCTCGGCGCACTGACCGATACCCTGTCGGCGGCGGTCGAGAAGTTCGGCACCCTGGCCGATTCCATCAGCGCGTCGGCCGCCAACATGGCGGATCTCGCGACGGCGACGCTGGCGGTCAATACCGGGCTCGCCGGCATGGGCGACGCGGCCGAAGGCGCGACCGCTAAGATGGGTGGCCTGCACGGCACCATGAAGGGCCTGATCGAGCTGTGGGGCGCCTGGAAGATGGGCGAAGGCCTGCACAAGTCCGTCGACATCGCCTCGGAATATCAGCAGCGCCTGGTTGAAATGAAAAACATGGGCACGCCGAAGTCCGAGCAGCGGACGATGATCGGGAACGCGCGCAAGTGGTCCGCGATCCCGGGCGTGTCTAAGCTGGACGCGCTGGAGGCCGCTAACGCCGCGATGGCCGGCGCGCCAGGCGCGGCGCCTTATCAGCAGATGATCCGGCAACAGATGATGCCGACCATCCTGCGTGGCGCGGTCGCGCTCAAAACGACCTACGGCGACCCGTCTTCTGTCCACGATCTCGTGCGGAACCTGCTAGGCGTCGTCGAGACGCGGGGCAAGATCCAGAACCTCGCGCAAGGCCTAAAAGACGTCCAGCAGGCCTTTCGGGTCGTCGCTGGTACCGAAGGCAAAATTACCGTCGGCAGCATGGAAACCGGGCTACGCAATACCGGCTACGGCGAGGCGCTGCGCTACAACAAAATGGGCTTCTACCACGTCGAGGCGCTGCACGAGCAGTTTAAGGCCTCCGGCAAAGCCGGCGGCGCGGGCGGCAATACGAAGGCCTCGACCATCTCAACGATGGTCGCCAGCATGTTACTCGGCGGCAAGATGAACAAGGCCGAGGCGATGATGCTTGAGCAGCTCGGCCTGCTCACACCGCAAGATCTCCGCAAGATCCCGGGCAGCAGCATGGTGAAGGTCAAGGCCGGCGCGATGCCCGGTTCGGCCGCGGGCCTCAAAGATCCGATCGAGTGGTTGCGCCATATTTTCGATCCGCATGTGGTCGCCCTGATGCACAAGGAGCACGGCGGCTTACAAGGCGCCCAACTCCGCAACCTCATCATGGAGTGGGCGGCCGCGTTCTCGAAGACCGCCGGCGGCGTCAACGTCGGCACCGGCGTCATTACCACGATGGACAATAATCAGTGGACGGCCGTCCAGCAGCGCGCGCACATGATGGCGCACGCCGCCTCGATTATGCAGGCGACCGCGAACGTCTCCGGCACCCTGGCCATGCAGATGCGGCAGCTGCACGCCGCGATGGTGACGATCGGCGAACAGATCGGGTCCGTCCTGTTGCCCGCGCTGACCTCGATCGCCCACCTCGCTACGGCGGCCGCGCAAGCTGTGGCCGCCCTTAATGCCCAATTCCCGATTTTCAAGAAGCTCGAAGCCTGGGGCGGCGCGTTCGCCGCGCTCCTGCTCGGCATCCGCGGCGTCGAATGGCTCCTGGGGCTCCAGCATGGATTCTTATCGCTCAAGATCGCGATGAGCGGGGTCACGGGCGCGGCCTCCGGGATGCTGCCGGTCCTCGCGGCGCAGATTGCCGAGTTCGGGAAGTGGAAGACGCTGGGCGCGGGTATGGCGTCGCTCGGGATCGGCTACCTGTTCGGGAAGTACGTCCTCAACCCGATCATTCACGAGATCGCCAACTTCTTCCATCTGCCCAGCCTGGGCGGCGCGTTGGCGCGCTATTTCCACCCCATTACCACGCCGATCAACCATGTGGCGAGCCTGGGCGCGGTCGTCGGCCAGTTCAACAACCAGCACCCGGCCGCGGGCCCGGTCAACACCGCCCTGGCGCTCCATCGCGCGAATTTGCAGCGGCGCGCATCCGCTATCAACCCCGCGTCCCTGGGCTACGAAGGGCCTGTTACGGCACAAGGCGTAGCGAAAGCCGCGCATATCGCGAAACTTACCCACGCCAAGGCTGCCCACAATAGCGCGAGCACCCACCTCCAAGCCCTCGCCCAACTGATTTACAACCAGTCGCTCGCCATTACCTCGCCGCTGGGCGCCAAGATCGCGGCCGTCCACCAGAAATACTCCGGCTATGCCCACCAGTTCCTCGCGGCGGGCATGATGGGGCCCTACTTGCAGGCGCGCGCGGTTGGTCATCACCTAGTCACCGGCCTCCAATACAAGCAAGCGATGGGGCACCTCGGCGCGCTCCACGCCAATCTGCACGACCAGCTGACCGGGAACGCGGCCTTAGTGACGGCCGGCGCCATCACCAAGCAGCAGGGTGCGGAGCGGGCGATTGCGCTCCAGAAGGGCATCGCGCCGGCGATGATTAAGGCGGCCGACGCGGCGAAGAAGTACGCGCAGGCCTTGGGCGATCCGAAGCTCGTTGGCGCCCTGGACGCGCAGATCGCCAAGCTGCACGCGATGGGCAACCAGCTCTCGTACTATCAGGCGCGGGTCAAGCAGGTCACCCAGGGCGCGTTCTCGGGCCTGATCAATCAGATGATGCACGGCCAAAAGACGTGGGGGCAGATGATCGTCAGCTTCTTCCAGTCGATCATGAACGGCATAGATCACACGGTCGCGCAGGGGGTCTCGCAGATGATCTCCAAGGCCTTGTTCCCCAGCAACAAACACGGCCATAGCGGCGGCGGCCTAAGCGGCATCATGTCGGCCCTGACGTCGCTCTTTTCGTCGTCGTCCAGCAGCGCGTCCGGCAGTCACGCCTCCGCGCACTCGCATAAGGCGGCGAGCAGCGGGATATGGGGGAGCATCGTCGAGTTCGTGGCCACGCATCTCAGCTCTTTCGCGGTCGGTACCTCGAACGTCCCGCACGACATGGTCGCGAATATCCATAAGGGGGAAATGATTATCCCGGCGACGCAAGCGGCTGCAATCCGCTCGGGCGGCACCGGGGGTGCGCCGGCGGTCAACGTGCATATCAACACGATCGATTCGCAGTCGTTCCTAGGCCACATGAGCACCGTCAAGCGCGAAGTGGCGACGATGGTCAATTCGACGAACCAGCAGTACAACTTGGGGCACGCCTAAATGTTCTCGGGCCAATCCTTCCCGGCGCTGGAATACGGCAACAAGATCCGCAACACGAAGATCACCGCTCATCTTCCCGGCATCGTGGCGAGCAATGGCGCCTTTGAGTACCGGGTCATGCGTTCCGCCTATGTTCGCTATCAGTGGGCGACGCCGGCGTGGAACTTTAGCTGGGCGGATCGCGAGGCGCTGTTGGCGTTTTGGAATCAGGTCGGCGGCAAGCTTCTCTCGTTCCTCTGGACCGATCCCGACCATAACAACTTCACGGCTGCCGCGCTGGGGACGGGCACGCAGATCGCGGTCCCTGCGGCTCCGTCTGTCACGGCCGATCTCAAGGCGGGCGTGATCCCGCTCGGGACTCACGAGGTGACGGTGACGGCGCTCAACGCCGAAGGCGAGACGACACCAAGCGCCTGGACCTCGGTGGCGCTGGCGCTCGATCCGCCGGCGCCGACCTTGGCCGCCTCCACATCGGCCGGGACGTTGGCGGCCGGCACCTACACCTACGGCCTGGTGTTCCACACCGCGACCGGCTACTCGCTGCTCGGGACCACGGCGGCCATTACCACCACCGCCACGGGCGAAGTGGATCTTTCCTGGACGCTCCCGCCTGACGTGACCTCGGTCGATGTCTACGGCCGGGTATCGGGCGGTCTCGCTTTGCTGGCGTCCGGTCTGTCCGGCACCACATGGACCGATACGGGCGCCGTCGGCATAGGGCCTGCCGCGCCCACCCTGGCCGCTTCGACCGCGGCCGGCACCCTGGCCGCAGGAACCTATACTTACGCGCTGGTGGCGCATACGGCGGCGGGTCATTCGCTCTTGGGCACGACCGCGGCGCTTACCACCACCGCCACGGGCCAGGTCATAATCGACTGGTCGCTTCCCTCGTATGTGACCTCCGTCGATGTGTACGGCCGCGTGGGGGGAAGCCTGGGCCTTTTGGCGAGCGGCATCACGGCCGGAACCTGGACCGATGACGGCTCGGTGGCCGTTGGCGCGGCAGCGCCTACCGTGGCGACCGCGACCCTGGGGACCACGGCACCGACGACGGCGACCGCCACCGGCGAGATTACGTCCACCTGGGCCGCTGTCACCGGGGCCTTGTCGTACAACGTTTATCTCGACAAGGCGCTCGCCGGGAATACCACCGCGCTGACCTTTACCGACCAAGGGGGCGCCACGGGCGGCGCGGCGCCTACTGTCAACGGTACGGGCATAACCACCTTCCCTTTGGTCGTGCCGGTCGCCGGCGCGTTGCACCCGATCTGGCACCCGAACGCGGATCTCACGATCGATGCCGCGGGCGCTCCGATCGGTGGCTGGAATGTCGTCATCATCAACCAACAGCCGACAGTCGTGTTTCCTGCCGGCGCCTGTCCTCTGTTGGGCCAGGCGGTAACCGCCACCGGGACATTTGCCTTCGCCGTCCGGTTCAACAATGACTTCGCTTATGTGCTGCTCAACGCCGTGCACCCCACCTGGGCACCTTCGTCTGTCGATGCTATGGAAATGATAGAGGTCTTCGAGTGAGGACGATCTCGGCGGATCTCCTGGCGGCCCTATCAGAAGGCAAAGTAGCGACCTTGTGCCTAGTGACGCTCAAGAACAGCAAGGTTTACGGTTACACCGACCACGATGTGCCGGTGACGATCGATGGACAGGTCTACGCGCCCGCAGCCGGCATGACGGCAATCCAGATGCACATCACCAACAACGCCTCGGTGAGTACGCAGAACCTCCAGGCGGGGTGGACGCCGATCATCTCCGAGCAAGCGGTACTGCAAGGCGTTTATGACTACGCGCAAGTCTCGTTTGCGCTGTACTCTTGGGACAACCCGGCGCTCGGGAGTGTTCCGATCTTCGCCGGTCGTTTAGGCCTCGTGAAATATACGGACCAAGGGTTCCAAGCCGATATTTTCAGCAATATGTGGTCTTTGAGCCAGTTCATCGGCATCGAGTTCACGGCCAACTGCCGGCACCGTTTCGGCGGCGGATCGGGCGGGATCGCGAGCGTCAACATTCTCGCGATCCCGGGAGGCGGAATCCCGTATAACAGCCCACCGGGACAATCCAACCCCAACGCCGGCGGACTTTATATCGCCGGCACCACCATCCCGCTGACGTTTACCTCGGCCGATGGATCTACGCCGACCACGCCGGCGACCGCTGTCCTCACGTCTCAGGTCGAATACCTTGGGGATGTGGGCGGTCTCAATATGTGGGAGATAGGCCTTATTCAAGTCGTGGTGACCAACCCGGGCGCCGGGTATGTCTTCCCTGTCACGGCAACCGCCGAACAAACGGGATGCACCTTCCAGGTCAACCCGCTGGGGTCGGCAGATCCAAACGGGGTCGGATTCTGCGGCGTCAATACGGGCGCTCTAACGTTCAAAGGCACGATTGTTGGGGAGATTATCAACGAGGTCGCCTTTTACGCGACGATCGATGCCAGCGTCCCGGCTACGCCAAACAGCCCCAACGCTCCTAGTCTCACGGTCAACCCGGTGTACGCGCAGCAAGGCGGATCGGCTTACCTGGACCCGACGATGGGAGCGCCTTACACCTACTCGGTCTCCGCGATCGTAGACGGGGTGGAAAGCGCACCCAGCCCGACCTCGAGCGCGTATATTTTGCAGGCGCTCAATCTGCAAACGAACTGGAAGGACGTTTATATCTTCCTGCTTAGCGGTAACCAGATCGGCAGCACGATCACCGTGGGCTGGGATGCCGTACCGAACGCGACAGCCTATAACGTCTACGGGCGGGGATCGCAGACCGTCCTTGCGACGGTTACGGGAACTTCGTGGACAGACGATGGCAGCTCTGCGGGCGGCACCGTAGCGCCGCCCTATGGCGACTATTTTGCCCAAGGCTTCCTCACGATGACCTCCGGGCAAGCAATAGGCCTGTCGCGCGAAGTGAAGTATGCGCACTCTGGCCAGATCGCCTTGTGGCTTCCTTTGGAGCGCCCGGTCGCGGTGGGCGATACGTTCACCATCACGGCCGGCTGCGTCAAGACGACATCCGCGTGCCAGTACAAGTTCAACAATCTTTCCAGCTTCGGCGGCTTCCCCGGCATCCAGCCGGAAATCATGTATCGACAACCACGAGTCCAGACAGGCGGCGGAGGCAAGAAGGGATGATTACGCGCGATCAGCTCATCACCGAGGCTCTTACCTGGAAGGACACTCCTTACCATCACCACCAGTCTTGCAAAGGCGCCGGCTGCGATTGCGTGGGGTTAGTTTATGGGGTCTGTTTGGTGTTAGGGATTTTGCCTCCTACCTGGAAACCAGATGCGTACACACATCAATGGCACCTGCACAAGAACGAAGAAGTGCTGTTGAAGCTGCTGCATAGAGAAGGGGCGCGCCTCATTCCTTTATCTTCCGCGCAGCCGGGCGACATCGTGACCTTTCAGTATGGCCGCGTGAGTTCGCATCTCGGAATTCTTTTGCCCGGCGACCGGATTATCCACGCGCATATGGATGTGGGGCATGTGGACATTACGCTGTTCACCGGACCCTTTAAGGCACGTGCGCGTCAGGCATTTGTGATTCCGGGGGTTGTCTAGTGGCGCAAGAAGCTCCCCTCATTGGCGGTGTTGTTGGCGCCATTATCGGCACCTACTTCGGCGAGCCGGCTCTCGGTTGGATGATCGGCTCCGCGATCGGCGGCCTGTTTGTCCCGAAGCCGATCACGCACTCCCTCACCGACCTTAATGTTCAAACATCGAGCTACGGGGTCGGTGTTCCACAAATCTTTGGCACGCAGCGCGTCTCCGGCAACATCATCTGGGCCAGCGAGCGGGTATGGGTCAGCACCAGCGGCGGCGGCAAAGGCGGAAAAGGCGGCGGCGGTGGTGGCAAGGGTGGTGGTGGGCAAGGCTCGGGTTACTACACCGTCAATCTAGCGATTGCCATCTGCGAAGGCCCGATCATGGGCCTCAAGTCGATTTGGGCCGGCGGCACTTTGATCTACGCCGACAGTCAATCCGTCATTGTGCCGAGCCGGGCAACGGGCGGAAAGAAAGGCGGCCAAACAGGACCCAGCTATCAGACATACACGCAGAGCGGGAACCCGATTACATCCTCTGGTGGATCCTCGGTGGGCTCTTGGACGCTTTACCACGGCACTCCTGAGCAGGGCGCCGATCCTACCGTCAACCAAGGGATCGACTACAATGGGATCGCGTACATCGTGTTCAATACGATGTACCTGGGACCATCCGGTCAGATTCCCCCGCTAACTTTCGAAATCGTGGAGCCGGTTGACGCGGGGAATATCAGCAAGCCCGCCATCGTCAACTCATTTCCAGATACCGTGGTAGTGAATGGCCGCACGCAAGCCTTAGCGCAGTATATGATCGTGGATTCCTCGGGCAACCCGATCTTCCCTACCGAGGGAAATCAAGGCGATAACCAGTGGATCAAAACGAATCCATCGGGTACGCCAATCCAAGTCGGGCCGGTACTCGAAGGATACTGGGGCCAAGGTTATGGCAACTGGGGTTTCGCACAAGGCTTTGGTTACAGTTTTGCTGTGCTTCCCGGCGCGCCTACCCCAAGCAATCCTTACGGGAAATGGTTTGAATGGATCGATCCCGACACCGGCAGGCCTTCGTCAGAGGGGTTTATTGGCGCCGGTGATGGCCGTGGTCTGTTCGTCGACTCGACGTATGTCTATGTGTGGCAAGGCGGCGATAATTACAACGCTACCACCGGAAACTGGAATAGCTATGGTGTTCTCGCGATCAGCTATACGAGTATGGCAATCGAGACCAAAGGGCTAAAAGACGTTCCTGGCGGTGCAGCTATCGGCATCAGAGACAATGGCTTCTTAGGCTGCAATGGCATCTTTTTCAGTAGTTCCAATGCTCTGGTATGGAACGTGGCGACCGGAAATCAGCAGCTTATCGACATCACGGCGGCTCCGTTTAATCAGCCCTCTGGTTCATCATTTCTCGGGGCCGCTACGGATGGCGCGACGCAGATTTGGACAGCGTATTCCGTGCAAGGCGGGAGCGTGTTGGTTCCTCTGGAAATCATCGTACAGCAGGATGCGACTGGCCCGATCGCGGATGTAGGAACACCGATTCCGCTGTCCGTGTCCATTGGGTATATGACCTATGCCCAAGGCAATATATGGGCCTCCGACAAGACAAACCTGTACCAGATCGATCCTTCTACGGGCGAGATTTTGTGCACGATTGCGGGCGTTGACGCGGACTACCTTTCCTTCGACGGCACTTACCTGTGGGCACATGCTGGTTCAACGTGGTATCGCATCGCGATGGGCGGTGTATTAGCGCCGGCCGCGATCACGCTTCCCGAAGTCTGTACGATTCTGTGTGAACGGGCCGGGGTCTTGAATTATGACGTGTCCCGGCTTCCGCCCACGGCGGTCAACTTCACCCGCGCCGACACCACGGATGCGCGAAGTGTCTTAAAGGCGCTGTCCACGGCTTATATCTTCGACATGGTGGACTCGGCTGGGACTTTGGTCTTCGTGCCGCACGGTACGGCTTCTGTCGCTATCATCCCGTTGTCCGATCTCGGCTACGGACCCGACACACCCACGGCGCAACCGCCTTATGCCGCTACCCGGCAACAGGGCATCGACCTTCCGCGTTCGGTGCGGATTCGTTATCGCAGTGCCGCGCTGAACTGGAACAAGTACGAGCAGATATTCGCGCTGGAGTCGTATCACGAAGGGCGTGAGGTCGTGCTGGACCTGCCGCTTACTTTGGACGATCAGACGGCCTACAACATCGCGTCGCTCGCGTGCACGATCCCGCACGCCGAACGGATGCAATATGCTTTTACCACTCCGCTCAAGTGGCTGGCGCTGGAACCTGGGGATGTGGTCACCCTTCCCTTCGGCGTCTGCCGGATCTTGACCGTGCGTATGAAGCGCAGCTCCAACGCTTACTTGGAATTCACGGCGTGTATTGACGGGTTGAATGCCCTGGCCGGGGCCGGGTATGCCGTCCCGGCTTTGCCCAACTATCAGCCGAACGGAGCGGTGAGCTATGCCCCGGTTGTGCCGGACGGCTCCTTGCTCACGGTCCCGGTCGTCGGCGGTGCTGGACCGCATCCGGTCCAGACTGCGCCGCAGATTACGCAGGCGGTCTCGGCTCCGGGAACGGCCAAACTCGTGTTTGTGGAACCACCGCCAGTGGACAGTCTCGATACGGCAAAGCGCTTCTATGTCGGGGCCTATACCACGGGCAACAGTTTTCCTGGCGTCGGGATCTATGTCAGCACCGATGGCGGATCATCTTACAGCCTGCTTAGTACGGAACCCGCAGCGTCCGTGGTGGGCTATGCCTCAACTGTCCTGGGACTGCCGACGCCAACCGATGCTTTCTACACCTGGGATCAAATCAATAGCCTAAACGTGTACGTGCAACCCGCTGGCGCGCAGCTTTCCAGCTTGCCGGACATAAACGTCTTGGCGGGCGGCAATATGGCGATGGTCGGGGATGAACTGATCCAGTTCGCCTCGGCCGTGCTAAAAACGGACTCCCTAGGCAATTCGTACTATGCGCTGTCTCGCCTCTTGCGCGGACGGCGCGGGACCGAGTGGGCAATGGGAAACCATGCCGTCAATGATTCGGTAGTATTCTTTCCGTCAAATCTGACCGAAGAACCCTACACGAATGCGATGCTCAATGTTCCGCGGCTCTATAAGGTCGTGTTTATGGGCCAGAGCTACGCCAGCGTGCCCTCGCAGTCCTACGAGCCGTCTGGAGCATCCTTGGAACCGTGGGCCGTGTGCCACGCCAAGGCGGTGCTCGATAACGCCAATCAAAAGGATTGGGTCATCAGTTGGACGCCGCGCTCGCGCACGAATGGCGATTGGGCCAGTGGTTACATCCCGACTTTGGACAGTGATGCCGCAGGCTGGAGCATTGACGTTATGAGCGGAACGACGGTGGTGCGTACCGTGAATCTGCCTGTAGGCTCCACGCCGGCCTATTGGACCTGGACCTATACCGGCGCCATGCAAAACGCAGACGGGTTCGCAGCGGGCGGCCCGATTTCCCTGAACCTTTACCCGTTAAGCACCGCCATTGGGCGCGGACTCGTTAGGAGCCTCACGACATGACCGATACGCAGAATCTAGGCCTCGTTCCGATCATAAGCGGCCAGCTCCAGCCCGAGGTGCCGTTTAACGAAGACATGGACATCATCGATGCCGTTCTGTCTTCGCCGGCCGGGTTTGCGTGGAATCCGTCGACGACGACGGGGCTCACCTTTGGCTACTTTGGGGCCACCGTCTACGAGGATGGCTTGCCGACCTCTGTGGCAGGGGGGACGATCGCCACCGTAGCGAATGCCACCAACTACATCATGCGCACCAACCAAGGGGTCGTTAGCGTAAACCAGACGGGCTTCTTGGCCGGGTATGTGCCGATGGCGAAGGTAATCACCAATTCGGGCGCGATCATTCAAGTGCTGGATATGCGCCCGACTGATCGCGTGCCCGGGGGACGTTTGGTCATGAATGTGGGTGCCCCCACCGGCTTGTCGATTGCCACGGCGACCACCGGCGGCACCCTGGCGGCGAGCACCGACTTTACCTATCAGGTCTCAGCCCTCTACCCGTGGGGAGAATCGGCGGCGTCTGCGCCCATCTCGATCACGACCGGATCGAGCACGGCGACCAATGAAAACACGATCTCGTGGACGCTGCCCGCGCAGGCCACAGCCGCGAAGGTCTACGGGCGAACCGCCGGCGGTGAACTTTTCATCGCGCAAGTGGCGGCCGGCACCAATAGCTACACCGACACCGGCTCCGTGACGCCCGCTGGCGCGTTGCCGACTGGCACCCTTGATCTTAGCCCCGCACAAAACAATGTCGCATCCCTCGGCATCCAGGGGACATTGACGGGGAACACGCTTATTATCTGGCCGACCAACCCGCCCGATCCGCGCGCCGTCATCCTGGCGAACGAGACGACCGGGGCCTTTACCTTGACCGCCAAGACGGCGACCGGGAACGGGGTGACGATCGCGCAGGGCAACGGCGCCTATTGCTACACCGACGGCACCAACGTCTATTCGACCGGCAACGGTACAGGCGCGGGGCTGGCGGGAAATAATACCTGGTCGGGCGTCCAGACCTTCGGCACGACGATCGCGCAGACACCCGGGCAAGGTGCAGGGAATCAGACACCGCTCTTTCAGACGGCGGACGGCATCGACGACTATGTGGTCAGTGGGCTTACGATTCCGGTCCCGTCGCCCATAAGCCCGACCGGCGATCTTCAACCGGGCACGGCTTATATCATCGGCCAGCGCAACGTGCTCTCGGCCGCCGTGGCGAACACCTACCCGCAGGCCAGCGACACTTACGTGGACATGAGCGATGCCGGCGCCTTGACCTACGTCTCGGTCGCCAACGGCGCCGCCGCGCCCGCGGTGACCGCCAACAGTCTCCGGCTGGTGAAGGTGGTCACCTCCATCACACCGCCGCCAGGAGTGCCCACGCTTGCCGCCTCGACGGCAGCCGGAACCCTCGTGGCCGCCACCTATGAGTACGAGCTGGTGGGCAACGACGGCACGGGCAACACGCTCCCTGGGCCGTCTGCCTCGATCACAACCACCGCGACGGGCGAAGTCGTGCTGACCTGGACGGAGCCCACCAACATCGTCAGCATGGACATCTATGGGCGAGTGTCAGGAAGCCTTGGGCTTTTGGCCTCGGGCGTGACGGGCACGACCTGGACCGACACTGGGGCCGATGCGGTGGGCGCAATACCGCCCACGGTTGCAACCAGCAACTATATTGCGAGCACTACGCAACTCGCCACGACGACCCCCACGAGTCGCTTCACACCGCCTGACTTGGTGACCGGCGCCGAGATTCAAAGTGGGCAATATATTTACGCAGACGACACCAGCACGGTCGCTAACACGATTACGCTGGCGTACACCCCCGCACTCACGGCCTTTCCCGTCGGTGTACCCCTTCTCTTTAAGGCGGCGAATACTAATACAGCCGCCGTGACGGTTGATGCCGGACCAGCCGCGACACCTTTGTATAGCCCGGATGGTGCCCTGGTAGGCGGCGAGATTGTGGCAGGTGCGTATTACGAAATGATCTTCAACGGCACGGTCCTCGTAATTACTGGCCAAACCGCTGGTATTAACACCTTCAAAAATCCCATCGCCGTGGGGCACACCACAGAGTCTGTCATAATCGGGAGTGGCACGACACTCAAAATTAACACGATTGCGACCGTGGCTATCGGGAATGCGATTACTGCTCAAGGAGATGCTCAAGTCGTTATTGGCGCCAATGCCGTAGGCAATAGCGGTAACCACAACGTAGTAATCGGGAATAATGCCTTTGGGACGAGTGGGTATGATAGCACTGTGGTTGGATATTACGCTGGCGCTAATGGAGGAAGCGGAGACAGTAATGTTGCCATAGGCAGTTCAGCCGGCGGCGCGATGGGAGCGGGATCGGATAATACCTGCATAGGAGCTTCAGCTTACTCCGCCGGAACGGCAGGTTACTCCAACATCCTGGCCCTCGGCTATAACGCTCAGCCCACCGCGACTTCGCAGATCGTCCTAGGCTCGACCGCCAATACCTCGAACGTCCAGTTCGGCGGCGAGATTATCCGAAAGAACCTGCCGAATGTGTTGACTACCGCCGGCGCCTTAACGCTGACCGATATGAGCCACGCTCCGACGATCATCGACGGCGCTACGCAAACGGCGGCCTTTACGTTGACCACTGATACCGCCGCGAATCTCTTTGCCGCAGCCGGTAATCCGCCGGTCGATTTTGGTTACTCATTCCGCGTCATCAACAACGATCAGAGCGCGACCGGGTACGCAGCAACCGTGGCCGCTGGCACCGGGGTGACGATTGGCAGTACACCAAACAATGCAATCCCGAAGGGTGGCTTTGCCGACTTTGTGCTGACCTTCACGAGCAGCACGGGGGCGACTCTAACTCGGGTCGGCTCTGGCACACTGTAACCCTTCCCTATTCCCAACCAGCCGCCTTCGGGCGGCTTTTTTTATAAGGATCGACCATGCCTAGACGTACTTTAGAGCCCCGCGTGGCCGCACTGGAGGAGCGCGCGGATAACACCGACCGCGTGATAGCCAATATGACCCAAGACATAAGGGAATTGCGAGAGTCCATTGAGCGGACCGACGGCCATGTGACGGAATCGCGTATGGAGATGCGGGACGGCATAGCCGATGTCAAAAAGACACTCGGGGAAGTGCTGAGCGGGGCTCTCAATTCGCTCCCGCAGTGGGCAGCGCAGCAGAATCAGAACATGACGATATGGGTAGGAATTCTAGGTGGAATCGCGGGCGTGCTCGCTGTGTTCCTGGTCTATCTTCTGGCGCACTGATGCGTTTGGGAGATCGGCTGGCGTCCACTGTCAGCCATGCCGTCGGTTCGTGGTGGTTTGTTGGGATTCAGACGCTTGGCCTGATTGCCTGGGTTGTACTGAACACACTGGCGGCAACGAAGGCGATTCGGTGGGACGGTTATCCCTACGTTTTCCTTAACTTGATGCTCTCATTCCAGGCCGCCTACACGGGGCCGATCTTACTGATCGCGGCTCGTAGGCAAGAAGCGATCCAAGCGGCGCAGCAGAAATACATGCTTCATCTGATGGAAGCCGTCAAAACTCTTTTAGAGGAGCACCGAAATGCTGAGCATCGAACCGGAATTGATCGACCAGATTAAGGCCGATGAGGGCCTGCGGCTAAGCGCCTACCAGGACACCTTGGGCAACTGGACCATCGGCTATGGGCACACGCCAGCGACCGAGGGCGAAACCTGGACACTCGCGCAAGCCGAAGAAACTTTGGCCCTCGATCTCGACCAAGCGGCCGATGATCTCGACGAAGCCCTCCCCTGGGCCGAACGCATGGGCGTCGTGCGGTGGAGCGTATTCGTGAATATGACCTTTAACATGGGCATTGAGCACCTGCTCGGCTTCCCTGAAACACTCGCGGCCGCACAAGCGGGAGACTACGAAAAGACCGCAGCGGGCATGCTGGACAGCTTGTGGGCCAAGCAGGTCGGAGGTCGGGCTGTGAGACTGGCGCAGCAGATGCGAAGTGGGGTGTGGAATGCCTGATCCCGGCGATCTCGGAAGCGCAGCCGAGGAAGTGGATCGCGCCCGCGCTTTGGCGTATCGCAAGCCGGTCCTGACGCCCTGTGGATTTTGCTACAACTGCGGCGAGCCGATCCCTGGCGTGTACTGCGACAAGGACTGCGAGTCCGATCATTTACGCCGATGCTCGCGCTGATCCGCTTCTTTTTGGCCTATCACCTCTATATCGGGCCCACGTTTGGTTTGTCTCATACCCACGCGCTGAGGCCGCAGGAAGTGGTGAGCGCGGCGCCCTCTTTTACCCGGTCCCCGCATGGGATGGTGATTACCTGGAAGATGCGGTTTTAGCACTGACTTTCGTTTAACAGCAAAACCCCCATAAATCTTTCGTTTTGAGGACCATGATATGAATATCCTGCCCTTTCAGTCCGGGGACGTACTCCTATACTCCGGAAAAACGCTGGTCGATGACGTGATCCGTGAGGTCACCATGTCGGACGTCAACCATGTTGCGATCGTGATGCCCGACTGTCAGTCGATGGTCGAAGCCTTACCCGGTGGCGTCCGCGTCGCGCCGATCACCGAAATGGGTGAGACGGGCGTCTGGCATGTGCAAACGGGCCTTGAGTGGAGCCCGGGTGCCAGCGCGTTTGTGAAGTCGGTCATAGGCGAGCCGTACTCGTATCTCAATGATTTGCTCGCGGGTCTCGGTTATGCGCCTGCGACTGAGAAAGAGTGGCAGTGCGCCCAGCTTGCGGCGAAGATCCTCGGCATCCTTGGCGTGCCTCTCCCACCTGTTTGCGACACCCCGCAAAAGGTAGGGATGGCCTGCGCTCGTGCCGGCGCTTTGTTTCAGTTTTTACCAACGCAGGCGTCGATTGCCGACGCTATGCCCAAACTTGGTTAACTTGGAGGTTAATGTGAACACGCTGGTAGGATTGGTCTTATCGTTCCTCTTTGCGCTCGCCGTCCTGGCGGTCGTCCTCAAGAAAGGCGTCACACTCAGCACGAACGGGCTGCGCTATCTGTCCGCGCTCTTTTTCTACGCCATGCTGGCTCTTGGAGCCTATCTGCATTGGTGGCCGCCAACGTTTCTAGAGACGGCGCTCGAATCGGGCTTGGTGGCCCTCGGCGTCTTTCATTCGGTGAATTATGGCGCAATGAACCTCACCGCGTCCTCCCTGCCCGCTCCCCAGGCGCCCACGGAGCCCACTGCAACCACATCAACCCAAGGAGCTACCCATGCTACGCAAACTCTATAATCGTCTCGCCCTGTTTCTCTTGCCGCTCATGCTGGCGGCTTGCGCCACGGTGCCCGGTACCGGCCCAAGTCCTCAGTCAGTTTTTGCCGGTACCTGCACGGCTTATACCGGAGCCCTGACCGCCGTCACGCCGCTGAAGGCCTCCGGCAAACTCTCGCCGGCGCAGATCGCCACCGCCAACACCGTCAACGCGACGGTGACGCCCTTGTGTGAGGGAGCGTTGCCATCCAACCCCGCGCAGGAAATGACTTCACTTACCAACGCCCTGGCCGCGCTCGCCGCGATCAAGGCTCACCCAGGAGCTTAATGTATGACTACTGAAACAAGCACCACTGCTACATCTGCCGCTGTACCTGCCACGGGCTCCGTAGCCTCCGATATCCAAATGGCGACCGGCGTCGCCTCACTTGCCGCTGCTGCGTCCGGTAACGCCGCTGTGGTTCCTGGCATCGTCGCTGCCGGGCAACTCGCGCAGATGCTTAACTCGTCGCTGGCCTTGGTGCAGAGCGGGCACATCACGGCGACCGAGTGGCGCGGCGTCCAGACCGCTTTCGCGGCTGCTGTGGGGCGCTGGAACGCGGCCTGAAGAATAGGGCGCCTGCGGGTTCGTGGGCGCCTGTTTTTCGCTTCTACAATTCGCCCTATCGCTCGCAAAAATCAAGGACTTGGGCGCGGTTTTCGGGCCGCTTTGTAGAAGGGCGTAGCCGGTCTTTACCGCGATCCGACAAGGACTTGCGCGCGTTGAGGCATCTCTATGGGGTTCAGGTGGTCGGAGGTTCAAATCCTCTCGCCCCGACCAATATAATCAATGGGTTACAACGTTTTTGGCGCCAAACCCTTTTCTACAAATTGCGTTTTCTTCTACAATTCTGCCTTTTTGCGTAGTCCTTTTCTCATTCCTAAGTCTCGGTGGTGCCTAGAGATTGATACCGCATGAGCACCTGTCATTTTCAGCGATTGGTATCAAGGGCCACCCCTGTCACGACCAAGCCAGCACGACCGAGTGGTCCCCTTATACCCCTTGCGTTGGGAGCACTGCGTGCGACGATCCCTTTATGAATACGCCCCTCCTTCGCCGCCGCCCTGTGGCCAGACCTTTCCTTGCCGGCCGACCTCCATACCGTGCTCGCCCAGTTCTATGCGGCACGCGTACAGGATGCTAGCGCCCTTTCCCTGACTTGGGAGGCCCTGGCGCTCGCTCTGCGCACCGTAATCAGTGATTGGACGGCCGCCTACGGCGTCCAGCCCCTCCTGGCCGAGACCCGTGCCGATCCCGCCCGCTTTACTGGACATTGCTACCTGACTGCCAACCGGATCGACGTGGGCCTCACCGCCGGATTCGGATTTATGAGATGATGCCCCAACATTATTCGTGTGCCTCGAGTTGATCATGCCCAGGCCGGCATTTATTACCTTGCAGGCGATTTCCAGAAATAAACTGCAACCGACCTGACTGAAGCGGTTCCAGGCGCTTATTGATTTTTTTGTGAGTACATGGCAATTCATCGAACTTGCAACTAAAATCTGTGCTTACACGGCTCGAACGCGCGAGAGAACTAATGCAACTGTCTCGAAATTCTAAGACCTCTGACCATTTTGGACGTTACTACACAGAATCCGATATCGCGAGTTTGCTCATTGAGTCCATGGCTGTGCATAGCCCCAAGCTGGCCATCGATCTCGGTGCTGGCAGCGGGGCGCTTGTTGGTGAGGCAAGTCGATATTGGGAGAACACTGAGTTCATCACAGTTGACATCGACCAGAAGGCTGAAAATTCCGCGCTCCGCGCTATCCGCGGGTCGACGTTCACCCATCACACCGCTGACGCACTTGACAGTTCGCTCGCCGAAAAGATTGGGCTGCGTTACGGGGACGCTGATTCGGGGTTGTGTAACCCACCCTACGTGCGTCCCAAGTGGCGCAAACACTTTGGTGAAATCCTGGAAGACGCAGGCCTGAGCCACGTCATTCCAAAAATTGGCTGCATTCAAGCTGACGTACTATTCGTTGCACAAAACTTACGCTTCCTGCGCTCTGGCGGCAAACTGGGCCTAATTCTCCCGGACGGCGCGATTGCCGGCGAGAAGTATGCGAAGCTTCGCCACACCTTGGCGACTACCCATCGGATAGAACGTGTCATTGAACTGCCACGCCGCGTCTTTTGCAAAACGGATGCCAAGGCGCACATTGTCGTGCTCACAAAGCACCAAATTGTTGATGACGACATCCAAGTACAACAGCTTAGCAGCAACGGCTTGCTATCGGAGTCAATTCATCTTAGCCCGGACCTTGCGGCTGCGCGACTAGACTACTCCTACTTGGCTTCGCAAAGGCAGACAGGTCGTCGGTGTGCCGGCCTTACTCTTCGGAGCATCACACAACTCATCACCCGAGGCTCCTATTCGTCGTCCCAGCGGAAGGAACTTTCCTTCCCCGTCTTCCACACAACGGACTTTGTCGACGGCAGTGCCGTAGTGCCACGGCAGTTCTGGCTGACCAAGGAAGTGCAGCGCACCGCCAGTGGAGTCCTTGCACAAGCGGGCGACATTCTTCTTGCGCGGGTAGGTCGCAACCTCGAGCAGAAGGTTAATACCGTGACACAAGGAACCATAGCCGTGTCGGACTGCATTCTGATCTTGCGCGTAGAGCCAAAGTATCAGGAAAGGGCCCTTAGCTATCTCACGAGCGCCCAGGGCCGTGTGGCGTTGCTGGCTGCATCTCACGGCGTCGGTGCGGCCTTCATCACGATGGATGCGTTACAGAGCCTTGAAATCTAGGGTCAACAAGAATATGACCGACGAGCGCCAGCGCTTGCGGCCGGTCAGGGTCTCGAGGTCCTGAGCGGTCAGGAACACTAAACCTCCCTCCCGGTCAGCTCTTCCTGCGCCCGGGTCCAGGCCTGGTTGATCTCTGCCATGCGTTCGTGCGAGCCGCCCTTGTCCGGATGGGCAGAGCTGGCCGCGATGCGATACGCTTCCCGAACCTTCCCTATGTCACACGTGTTTGGCGTTCCCAGGATCTCCCGCCATGTGCGCTTCGTGTCAGGCCCCGGGAGCGCCGTGAATCCGGTAAAGGCGCGATCGAGGATCTGGCCGCCACCCCATCGTTCAATGGAGCGCAGCGCCGCCAATGTCCCGGCGACAGCCGCGAGATTGTCCGCCACGCGATCAAAACGATCGACCGCTAAGACCTTCATGACGCCCTTTTTCGGTTGCCAATACACAGCGACTCCTGGATCTGCGGGAGTCTTTGCATCGGAGCGCGGCAGGCCGTCAAGGCGTGTTTGGAGATTGGTCGAGATCACAATATCGTCTCTCCCCACATCCAGGCGCGAGAGTTCATCCAGCACGCGTTCCAGGCCATCCGATACGGTCAAGTCCTTTTTACACATCCACGAGCCGGTGCCGGTTGATGAATACTTTCGCTCTTTATTGTGGAATCGCGCCGCCTCTCGGCTTTTCGCGCGTGGCCACCCTGCGGGCCATTGAAGTGGGAAAGCGGCGATCATGGCTTGGCCTCCGGCACGAACTCGGGCACGCCGTCTAGCCATGCGTAGACATGTAGCCATTTCCGGCCGAGCGTGTAATAGATAAAGTCCGTGTACACATCGCCATCAGATGATTCCTTTGGGACAAGATATTCGCCAGTCCTCTCCGGCATCCTCTCGCTGCACGGCACCCACCGCGTTTGGGTGGACTCAAGTTGGGTTATGCGCAGTGTCGATTTAATGGCAATGTCGCGCCACTCTGTTTCTTCGCTGGTCATCACTCCCCCTTCGCCTTAGCGATAGCGGCGCGGGCCGCAGTAATGGCCTCGTCGTACTCATCCTCCGAGGCAAAATGCGTTGTCACAAGAGCCTCCAGAGCCGCCAAAAGCTCCGGCGCGGATGCGATCAGGCGGGCGTTGGCTTTGTTCCATAAAAGCGCGTATTCACCAAAATCGTCTATAGCGCATGTCTCCGGCGAGTCCGGTTGGAAGTCGTTTTCTTCCAGGCGCTCATTCTCTACCTCGAATGACTTCAGCCCAATTTTGCGGGCTTGGGCTTCCGTGCACCCATACTTAGAGACGGCAGCGGCAATATAACGCGCCATCCACTTGTCTCGATTGAGATTGATAATCTGGCGTTGGCTCATTTTGCACACTCCTTATTCAGACGTGCTAGTTCGGACGCCGTAAAATACCCTTCCAGCTTAACGATACGGGCTCGCAGACGTTCGGCCTCGGCCAGTGCCGCGTCACGCTGGGCCTCGGCGTCGGAGAGGCGAGTTTTTAGCTCCGCGTTCTCGACTTCGAGTGCGTGGGCTTCGTCGTAGTGAGTCCATGCGCCTTCTTCATCTTCGGCCATACATGTAAAGGCACCAACATAGTCGCCGATCTGATTATGTTCCAAGATCACAGGCTCAAACCGTTTCAGGCTCATTTGGCCTCCAATAGCTTCTGGCAACAATTAAGTAATTTTTGTTCATCAGGCGTCTTAGTCCATCCACCATCGCTTGCAACACCAACGTACTTACTGAAAAGTTCGTTAAGAGCCGCCCTCAGCTCCGCGTTCTCCTGTTCGAGAGCGTGGGCTTCTGACGCAAGCACCACATCCCCATAGACTGTATGCGCGTATATCTTTAGTGTGCTCATTCGTCCGGCCTCCCCGCTAAGCCGCAATATCCGTGGCCGTTGCCGCTCTCATAACTCGGCCGCCACGCCATGCACTGAGAGCCGATACAAAGGCACTCCTGCGCTAGTCCATACCCTGGTGCGTAGCGGTTAATAGAATCGCCGTTTTCTGTACCAGTGCGTGAAAACGGACACCACTTCTTTAGAGCTTCGGTTTCTAGCATCATTCCTCCAGCCGCGCCCGTGGGTCGCGGTATCCATCGAAGCATTGTTGGTCCGGTATCAAGATAGTCGGCTGCGCCTTGGGCCGCTGCTCCTTACACCGTGGGCATGGGACGCCATGCTCCGCGCGGAGGCGCTTCTTGCGCTCCCGCATGGCCCGGTAATCCTCGCCCGTGTCGCTCATGGATAAGACCTCACAGCCGCAAACGGAATGTCATCTTCAAAGTCGTTCGTCCCGCGCGCACCACCGGCGGTGCTTTCCGTCGCGGGCTTCTCTTGTGCGGAGCCCTCAGACTTCCCGCCCAGCAGTTCCATCGTCTCGGCCACGACTTGTGTGGAGTAGTGTTTCTGCCCATCCTTGTCATACGAGGATGTGGACAGCTTGCCCTCGATGTAGACCGGGGTGCCTTTCTTGACGTACTGGCCGATAATCTCCGCCAGCTTCCCAAAGGCGACTATGCGATGCCACTCCGTCTTTTCGACCTTCTCGCCCGTTTGCTTGTCGGTACGCGACTCGCTGGTAGCGACCGATATGTTGGTGATCGCGGTGCCAGATGGCAGGTAGCGTGTCTCAGGGTCGCGGCCCGTGTTGCCCACGATGATGACCTTATTGATGCCGCGCATAGTTAGCTCCGGCTCGCGAGTTGACGTTCGGCATAGACGCGCACGCCCGGGATGGAGAGCGCGGACTTAAGGGCCCCGGCCATCTTGTTCAGGGCCGACTCATCGACCTTGAGCAGCCCGAGAAGGTCCGGACGGTCGGCAATGGCTTTCACAAAGGCCGCCATATCGGTGACCTCGCCCTTGTACTTCTCGCGTCCGGACAGGCCGGCCACCTTCGGCTTTTCGCTCATCGCGATCGGCGCGGGCATCAGCTCCGCATCCAAAGCCTTCTCGCGGGCGATCTCGGCTTGCTCCTGGGCTTCCGCTTCGCGCCTGGCGTTTTCTGCTTCCCGGGCTGCGGCTTCCTCTGCGGCTCGGGCTGCGGCCTCTTCTGCGGCTTTCTGTGCGGCTTTCTTAGCCTCAGCACCCTTGGCCTGGGCGATGGCATCCGCTGCGGCCCTGGCTTCGGCTGCGGCCTTCTCGCGGGCCTCTCGTTCGATGCGCTCGGCTTCCCTGCGGGCCTCTAAAGCGGCGCGTTCAGCGGCTTCCGCTTCGGCGCGGAGCCGGGCTTGTTCGGCGCGGGCGACGGCCTCCAATCGCTCCTGCTCGGCCTTGCGCTTGCGCTCCTGTTCTTGGTCGTAGCCGATCAGGCGTTGCTTCAGGGTCGTCTCGGCCTCGGTCAAAAACTCCAGAGGGGCGCGGAAAAAATTGTTGAGCCTTTTCACGGCTTCATTAAGCGGGGCCACAAGTTCCACCCGCTGCGCTTCGATGGTTTTGTACTTGGCCTTGACCGACTTGAGGTCGTCTGCGGCGGCTTCGTACATTTCGGGGCAGTCGATCACATAAGATTGAGCCGCCCTAAGCATGGCTTGCGGGCCAGAATCGAGGCCGACCGGAACGGAAACAGAAACGGAAATATCGTTGTTAGCAGCCATTTTGGGCTCTCCAGTTAAAGACGTTGAGTAGTGACAGGAAAATGGACGTGTCGGCGCGATCTTTGTGCTCAATCAACTTGTAAAGGCCGGTCGGCAAAAGGTGTAAAGCGGCGCGTTTGGGGCCATGCGGCACCGCTCCCATTTCGTGGGCAGCATAGGCGTATGCGGCCGTCTGGAGCGCTACGACCGGGCCGACTTGGGCGGAGGTCTTGAAGTCGATTACCCACGTATCGCTATGGCCGACGCGGCCCGTAATCAGATCCACGGTCCCGGCATAGCTGGCCGTATGGACCCGCACCTCGCTGCCGCCGCCTTGGCTTTCGGGCCTGAACTCGGCTTTGAAGCGCGTCCAAGCGGCAAAGTACGGCGCGACCTCGGGAGCCAGGCTTGCGGGGTCCAGATCGTCCAGGAGGTCGAGCTCGATGGCCTTATGGACCGCTGTTCCGATCTGGCGCTTGCGCTCTAAGACTTCAGGCGGAATGCCCGAGAAGTCGTAGAGCGGCTTCAAGACCTGCGTCACTGAGGGAAGGATCTTCCCATCCAGCGTGTAGGTGTGAGTCGGCTCGTCGAACTTAAGCGTTGGCATTCGATTTCAGCCAGGCGAGGACGTCGTTGAATTGCGAGAAGGCGATCTCACCCAGCGCGACCCCGTACATTTCGGCGAAAAGATCCTCGTCCATGTCTGCGGCCTTGAGGCGTTTCCTCAAAACCGCGACCTGGCCGCCCGTCAGCAGCGGCGTCTCGGTTTGCGCTGGTGTCTCTGCGGCCTCATTCTCGCGGCCCTTCTGATCGGAGCCGGTATAGGCTACGTCGGGCTCTTGCACTATTTCCTGCGGCGCGGGTTCGGCCTTGGGGGCGTCCTCTTTGGCTTTGCGCGTCGGCATCGCTACCTCGGACGTCGTGAAGGCCTGCTCCGGCGTCGTGTCGCCTTCCTTGATTGCCGTAAACAGACCACGCAGCACTACTAGATCGTCGAGGGTAATATCGGCTACCCCGGGCCGCTTGAGCGTCGCGAGGATCTGCGCCTCGTTGACCCCGTAGACCTGGAAGGCCTTGATCGCCTCGGCGCGCCGGGTGCCTAGCGTGGTCGCGTTGCCGGCGGCCGTCTTGCGCGCCGCGTCGTACATATCGGACCAAAAAGCCTTCGGGATGCCTTTCAAGATCGCGTTCCGTAGGGCGATCGAGCAAGCCGCGTTCGCGGTCACGCCGATCATGTCGGCCGAGAAGCGCTTGTTGCTTTTGTTTGTGATGCGGCGCTGGACCTCATACGTGATCGCCACGTTGCGCTCCAAATCGTGGAATACGCCTTGGGCGGTCACAAACTCCGGGCCCTCATTGACGACCCGCGCGCCGGCGCGACAGTTACCCCAGGCGCTCGCGATGACCTCCGCGAAGCGCGCGCTGGGGCCCTCGATGACCTTGCCATCCCGTGGCAGCGCATAAATGCACCCTGCCGCGACATTCTCGGTCAGCGTCACCATCGCCAGGGTGTCATCCCGAAACCGTTTGACGCTGCGCGGGTACGCGTGCGCCGTGGCGATCTGTTGGTCGATCTCGGTCTTGTTTAAGAGCGCGACCGTCGAGCCTTCTGCTACTAATGTTTCAGTCATTATTCCCCCTGATTTTGTCGAGTTTCGCCCTTATCTCTTTGTCCACTGACTCATCGCCCTTTGGGCTGTATCGTTTGTCCAGTAGCCAGTTAGCTGGGCGCTCGGGCGCCCGCTTCGCCTTCGGAAACGGTTGGGCTCGTAGCCACGCCAGGCGCTCTACGGTTGCGTGATCGTTCATAGATGCCTCCGGAAAATAAGTAGGTCGTTCAAAAATTGCAGGTTTTCGCGGTGTTCAGGGTCCAAAACGGCCAGCGCGGCGCCGTGAATGATCGATTGCAGTTCGGCCCAATCCTCGGGGGTCCTGACCGCACGCCAGCGGTTCGCGATCGCCCACGAGGCCCGGCCCAGGAGGGCGTTAAGCTCGCGCGACTGGTCGAGTGGATTCACAGCGCCGCCTCTGCGTATTCAGTGCGCGCCTGCTCAAATCGGCTCATGATTTCAAAAGCGGCATCAATCTTATTTTCGCGTACGATCTCGGCGATCAAAGGCAAAAAGCGCTCATATTCCTCGCTTAAAACCTCGTCGATCGAGACGCCCTTTTTTGCTTCCTTAAGAGCTTCGTCGTAGCGGTCTAGGCTTGGGCAGCGATCGGAGTGACGGTTCCAGTTATCAATCACCTGGCAGCTCGCGCTCCCGGGACAATCGCGCGTCTCTTTCTCCCGGCGGAGGAACGGGCAGTCTCCACAGTAGCCATGCTCAAAGACCCACAAGGTCTTGTCATAAGCGTCTTTCATGCGCCGTCCTTCTTAGCCAGCGCTACAACCTCAGTGAGCCCTTCCAGGTTCGTCAAAACCTGCGCCATGACTTGCTCGCGCGGCTCGCTGCGCCGGTCTGAGAGGTGGCCCATGATTGCTTGGTGATCAAGGTCCGCTTGCATATTCGTGACCAGCCCATTGAGCCGGTCGATTTCGTCGAGGAGTTCCAGCACTTGCGGGGGAGCAAAGAGCGTTCCGGCTTTGGCTTCGGCTCGGAGCGCTTTCAGGTCAGCGCGGGAAAGGTAGGACATTTGTGGCTCCAGTCGGTCGATTGGCGACCTCATGGAGAGAACTATACAACCTCCGTTGTGTGTTGTCAACAACCAAAGTAGTATTTTATGCCAAAGAAAAGGCCCCGAAGGGCCTTCCTAGTTCTGCGACGGGAAGTTAGTAGTGATACGCTAGGCCGACCATCATGCGAATTTCGTTGATTTTGCCGCTCGCATTGGGCGTTCCCGAAGGGGCGGTATAAGAGGCTGAGTACCGGTCGCCAACCAGTCTGGCGATACGCCAGTTACGCGGGCCATTTCAACCACAAAACGAGAGGCGCTTTGACCACTTTGTGATCTCTCAGCTTTTTGGATTGCTTGTTGGCTCGCTCCCACTAATTTTGCGAGCTGCACTTGCGTCAGATTGGCCTTTAATCGCGCCTCTTTTAGTCGCTCCCCAAACGATTTTGCCATGTTCAGGACGCTACAACGTTTGTTGTCTATGAGGCAAACAACCTGGGGTGTTGACACAATACAACCTCCGTTGTATCTTACAGGGCATGAGTGCACTGGAAAGAGCAATTGAAATATGCGGCGGCCAGACAGGCCTAGCCCGAGCGTGTGGGGTGAAACAGGCGCATGTATGGAACTGGCTGCGGCGAGACAAACTGCTGCCAGCTGAGCGCGCCATACAGATAGAACGCGCGACCCATGGCGCCGTCACGCGGGCCGATCTCAGACCAGACCTGTTTTCCCATGACTAACTCCTCCATCCTCCTAGGGTGTTCTCCCGTCTTACGGCGGGAGTTTTTTATTCCATGACCATCCCATTATCCGAAACGCCTCAAGAAAGATCACGCAAGGCGTTTGCGCGGGTCTTGAGCGCGATGGGAGAGCCAGGCAGACAGGTTGCGCTGGCCGCAACGCTCGGCACGTCAGAAAGCACGATTTCTAGGCTTAAAACAGAGCGAATGGAGGACGTTTTGACGGTTCTCTATGCGTTGGGATTCAAGATTGTAGGAAGCGACAAGGTGTGCATCGAGGCGAGTGCTCTGGAGTTTATGCGATCGACGACCGCGCGGGCTTTAAACGGAGGCTGCGCCAGCTTATGGGAAGACGACGAGTGACGGGTCTGGGGCACAGAGCCCTCAGCAATAGCAAAAATACACGCGGCCGGCATCAGACGAAATCCGGCGAAGGTCTGATCGCATGAATTACTTTAGGCACCACATCGGCGACTACGACTCCGCAACAGCGCACCTGAGCTGGCTGGAAGACATGGCCTATACACGGCTCATGCGGCTCTATTACCGCCGTGAGCTGCCGATCCCTGCGGATCTCTCCCAGGCCTGCCGTCTTTTACGGGCGACCTCGAAACAGGAGCGCGAAGCTGTCACCACCGTTTTATCCGAGTTCTTTATTTTGGCCGATGACGGCTGGCACAACGCCCGATGTGACGAGGAGATTGGGCTCGCGCAAGAGAAGGCGCAGACAAACCGAACGGTCGGAAAATTGGGTGGTCGCCCTCGTAAAACAGAAACCCAAACGGTTTCAGAAAATAACCCAAACGGTTTCCAGGAAGAAACCCAAACGGTTTCAGAAAATAACCCTAGCCATAAGCCATTAGCCATTAGCCAAGAAAGTTCAAAAGAAACTTCAAAAGAAAAGAGAGGCGCAACCGCTTCGCGTTTGCCCCCCACCTGGAAGGCGACTGACGAGAATTTAGCGTTTTGCCGAACCGAACGCCCAGACCTTGACCCTCTCGTGGTTGAAGCGAAGTTTCGTGATCACTTTCTTGCTGCGTCAGGAGCGAAAGCCCGCATGGTCGACTGGACCGCCGCGTGGCGCAACTTTGTCCGACGCGAATTTCCGCAACGAGGAGCATCCCATGCAGCACATCAGCGAATTGACAACTCTGCCGTCGCCCGCGTCGAGCGCGCCACAGCGCACCTCTACGCCAGCGGAACTAAGCGAGCGCACGATGGCGGACCTCTGGCGCCGGATGACGCGGATCTTCGGCCACCGTTGGACGTCGGCGTACGGCGAGATGGATGACTCGACCTGGCAGCGCGGGTTGCGCGGATTGACGCCCTCGCAAATCGGCTACGGGCTCACCGCGTGCATTCGGCGCGCCGAACCTTGGCCCCCAACGCTCCCCGAGTTCCGGTCGCTCTGCACCCCGAGCGCCGAGGATCTTGGGCTCCCGGGCCTCGATGCCGCGTACCGCGAAGCCGCGAACGCTGATGCGGGCCACGCCTGGTCGCATCCGGCGGTCTACGTCGCGGCGCAGGCCGTCGGCATGTTTGAGCTTCGTAACCTCACCCAAGACAAAAGCCGACCGCTGTTCGAGCGGGCCTACGGGATCGTCTGCAAGCGCGCCTTGGCCGGCGAAGTCTTGACGGCTCCGGTGCCCAAGGGACTCGAAAAGCTCGTGACGCCAGCGAAGCCCGAAACCGTCGCCGGCGCGCTCGAAAAGATGCGGGAGGCCTTGCATGGTTGCGCCCCATGATCCGGTCGCGAAAGTCACCCAGCTTGCCGCCGACGCGCGCGCGCAATCTGCGGCTCGCACGGCATCCGCGGCCGCGCGCGAAGCCGAATACCGGGCCCGGTTTCCTACGGCGTATCGGATCAAGGATCTTTTCGCTGTGTTCAGCCCTCGCCTCGTTTACGCGCGGGAAGGGTCCGACGAGATCGGAACACCTGTGGATATGGCAAACGCCGTTCGTCCCTCATTGCCCTGGAGGCCAGCAGATGACGACGCAGAACGTCGCCCTACTCGCCGCTCTTAGACGCGGCCCCATCACCCCGGGCGACGCCTTGCGCCGCTTCGGCTCGATGCGCCTCGCGGCCCGGGTATGGGAATTGAAGCAGCTTGGCTACCCGATCGAGCGCCGGATGAGGGAACTGCAAAACGGCAAGAAGGTCGCGGAATATTTTTTGAAGGTGAAGCGATGAGCGCCTCGCAACGGACAAAGGGCCAAGTCGGTGAGCGTGAGCTTTTCGCTCTCTTGTCTCACGAGCTCGGGATCGTAGTACGCCGCAATGTCGACCAGGCGCGCAATGGCGGTGCAGACGGTATCGAGATCCCCGGCTGGGCCGTTGAGGTCAAGCGCCAGGAGACGAACTGGAAATCGGCATGGTGGGAGCAAGCCGACGCCCAGGCCCAGGCTCTCGGCCGAAAGCCCATCTTGTTCTACCGCGCCTCTCGCAGGCCTTGGTGCGCGACCGTGAGCCTGTATACCTTGGCGCCCGCCATTTTTCCGGTCCGTCCGCTGGATGGTGATGCTGTCGCCCATCTCAGTTTCCGGGATGCGTGCACCCTGATTCGGGAGAGCCTCAAGTGACGCTGACCAAGAAGATCATCAAAGCGCTCAAAGCGGCCGACTGCGAATGTTTGCTGATGTCGCCCCTTGGCGAACACGTCCCGCGCTTACTGGTCCGGACACGCGGGCGCCGGATTTTGCTGATGGAGGTCATGGACGCCGCCGAGCCGGTACCCGCGCGCAAAGTCGAGTTGGCGCAAAGACAGTTCTTCAGCGACTGGCAACCCTGCTGTCGCGTCGTGGAGTCGGTCGATGATGCACTCAAGGCCGTGACCCTATGACTGACGAAATCCAGTTTCAAGAAATCCACGACAAAGCTGCGGCCTACGCCAAGGCCTACGCGCAGCGCGAATATCTCGACGAGTTCAAGCGGTCGAAGCTCTCGATTCTGATGAAGGAGTTTGAGCCGGAGCACAAAACCAGCGCCGCGCAAGAGCGCGAGGCACGAGCTCACCCCGACTATCTCGCATTGCTCGATGGCCTCAAAGCCGCAGTCGAGGAATCGGAGCGGCTCCGGTGGGATCTGAAGATTGCCGAGATGCAGTTCGAAGCGTGGAGAACTCACGCCGCTAATCAACGGGCAGAGCGCCAACGGTACGGCGCATGAGCGACATCTTCCGCATCCCGGTCATCAAAGATGGCGAGCTCGTCCAAGTCCTGATCGTAGACAAGTCCCTGTCCGTCGCTGGGCTGATGCGACTGGTAGCGGCGGTAGCGCCTGGCTTCCAGGTCCGGGCCGTGCCGAAGGAGAGCGCGTGAACATCAAAGCCTACCACGCCAGGGTCCGCGCCCTCGGTTGCATCGTGTGCCGGAATCTTGGGTATGGCGTAACGCCTCCAAGTCTCCACCATCCCCGGGTCGGCCAAGGCGGTGGACAGAAGGCCTCCGATTGGCTCGTCATTCCGTTATGTCCCCAGCACCACCAAGACGGGGGCCCAGGGGTCGCCCTGCACGCCGGACAGACCACCTTCGAGCGCATGTACGGAACAGAACTCGACCTTTTAGCCCAAACCATTAGCGAGGTAATGCAATGAGCCCAAATCTAGGTACCCAATCAGCCGAGCAAAAGAAGATCCTTCTTGTCGGCGATAGGCAAAAGCGCAATCTCGCGCCTTGGATGACTCTAGCGGCCCTATTCGGCCTGGACCCAAAGCAGCCGCGCCGCCTGTATACCTGGCGCAGTCCCGGCTACCACGGAGGCCCGTATATGCCGCACCAAGGCGCCAAGGAATGCGCACGCCGCCGGAAGCAGATGGGGGCCGCTGATGCAAAAAGGTAGCTTTTGGGAGGCAGTCATCGTGATCCTAGCGGTGCTGATCCTGATGATCGCTCTCGCCTCGATTATTCACCCGCGCCCACCCGTTGTGCGCGCCGTGAGGTCAGGCCTGTTGCACAGCGGGCCTACCTCCCCGCAGTTCGGGAGAGTCCGATGAAACCGAGCATATACGATCCCGAAGCGAGTACGCTGATTCTGCTCAAGACCTGTGTTGCTCATCCTGAGCTGGCGACCTTCGCGGGGGTCCATGTCGATTACGCTCGGAAGTGGCTCGACCAACACGCTAAACGCGGTGCGCCGTCTCTCAAATACGACTCGCAAGAGATCCAGGATAAAGCGCTGGCAATGGCTGGCTCTGGTCTGTCGGCGGCTCGGGTAGCCAAGTCGCTGGGGATTGCAACGAGCACGGTGGGCTACTGGTGGAGGCGGGCAAATGGTGCTGCCTAAGCCCGAGTACCGCGACCCTGCCGACGTCGCGGAACGCCGGGAACGTGCAACTTTGCTTGCAACCGCGAAACTGACTTGCGCCGGCTGCGCGCTCAATCGGCTGCAGGAGGATGAGTACCACTGTGAGCTGGCGATGCCAGGATTTCCGCTTTTGGGGAAGGAGACATGCAAATGGTGGGCGCCCAGGAACGGGAGGGGGCGCGGATAATGGATATTGTGGACCGGATGATGATGTGGATATTTTTTCCGATCGCGGGCCTCATGAGCCTCTTCCTAATCGTGCTGATAGGGACAGGAATCCGCCTAAGACCATCACTCTGGATGCCTCTCACTGGGTCTGTACGGCTCACGTTCCCGTACGAAAGATGGTTATGGTCGGGAAGGTCCTGATGCCGGAGTGGGGAACCGAGTGCGCGCAGTACCAGAGGGGACGTCCGTGAACGGCCAACAGTTTGCTGAGGCCCTTGCGCTCTGTGCGGGGAAGTGTGGACTCCCAAATCTGCGTCCAGGGGGCGGCGACTATAACTGCCAGGATTTGCTGATGGCCCTTGCTAAGGCCGAGGTGCCCGATCTGGCCCGTAGGCTCGTACGCTGGCGCTGTATGGACGATCCCGGCGAACAAGGGGCCACAACCGCCGCTCTGCGTGCGTATTTCCCCCTGCCGGACGCGCTGATCGGGTCTGCAATCTGGGAATGGCTCGCCCCGGCGATCTGCCTCACCTGCTGCGGGGGGCAGCACCGCTACGCTACCCAAGCCGCGTGTCCGGCCTGCGGCGGCACGGGCATGGCCACGAAACGCCACGCGCCACCTGGTGGCCTTACGGTCGAGGTCTGGCGCACGTACGAGCGTGACTATCAGCGCATGCTCGATGAGCTGGCTGACCTCACGCGCACGGCTTGTGTACGGGCGGCGGCTCTTTTGACGGAAAAATCACTTGACGAGGTCGCTGAGTACGACTAAAGTCGGATGTGAAAGGGCGTTCTGCGCCCCGCGTTCAAGAATCCCTAAGCCTGCTTCGGAAACGGAGTGGGCTTTTTTGCGTGAGGAGACCTATATGCGTAAAGAAGGTCTCAACATCCGCCAAGAACGTTTTGCTATCGCCTACGCCCATACCGGCAATGCCACCCAAGCCGCAGTCGAGGCGGGCTACAAACCCTCCCGCGCCCGACAGACCGGGGACGAGCTCGTGTCAAATAGTGACATCGCGGCTCGCGTAGAGATCGAAAAGGCTCGGATCAACGAACAGCTCGATGCGCGGCTCATAGAGCGTATGGAGATCCAGCGCCGACGCTTCATCGAAGAATCTGATCTGGCACTCGACGCCTTACACGGCACGATGGCTGAGGCCCAACCCAACTCTCCCGCGCGGGTCATGGCCGCCATTGCCATCCTTGATCGCGCCGGCCATGGCGTAGCGCAAAAAATCGAGGCTAACGTGACGAATCATGATGCCATCGCAGACATTTCCGACGACAAGCGGCAAGAGGCCCTTCTCGAAGCCGCTATCGCAACCGGGAAAGTCGCACGACTTAACGGCGCAGGCGGCTAGAAACTCGCTTCTTGCGTTTGCGATCCTGACGCATCCGTCTTATCAGGCGAATTGGCATCATCGGGAACTGGCGCGCCACTTAGAAGCCATCGAGCGCCACGAGATCACGCGATTAGTCATCTCGGTTCCCCCGCGTCATGGCAAAACTGAACTGGCGAGCATCCGGTTTGCCCCTTGGTATCTTGGCCGCAATCCGGCGCACAACGTGATCCAGGCGACATACTCGGGCGAGTTTGCTGGCGACAACGGCCGCAAAAGCCGGGCGATCATGGATACCCCGGAGTATCGGGCCTTTTTTGGCTTCGGTCTCGATCAGTCCAGCCGAGCCGTGACGCGGTGGCAGACGGAGCATGCGGGTACCTATTTTGCCGTCGGCGTAGGCGGTCCTCTCACCGGACGCGGCGCGAATGTCTTACTGATCGACGATCCGCACAAAAACCGGCAGGAAGCCGAATCGCAGACCATGCGGGACCGGGTGTGGGAGTGGTTCACCTCCACAGCGTATACGCGGCTGGAAAAAGGCGGCGTCGCGATCGTGATCATGACGCGCTGGCACGAAGATGATTTGGTCGGCCGTTTGCTTAAAAGTGGCGAACACTGGGACCAGCTGATCTTGCCGGCCGTGGCGGAAAAAGACGAGCCGTTTCGGTCCGAAGGGGCCGCACTCTGGCCGCAAAAATACGATTTGGAGGCTTTGGCGCGCATCCGCGAAACCATCGGATCGCGCGAGTGGGCCAGTCTGTACCAACAAAGACCGACTGATGCCGACGGCAACGTGTTCCAGCGGTCGTGGTTTCGGTCATACCGCGAGCCGGCGCCGTTTTCGCGCATCGTTCAGAGTTGGGATACCGCTTTTAAGGCCGGGCGTGACAATGACCTCTCAGCCTGCACAACGTGGGGCGTGGCAGCCAACAGCTACTACCTCTTGGATTGCTGGGCCGAGCGGGTCGAGTTTCCCGCGCTCAAGCGCCAAGTCATCGCGCTGGCCGATAAATGGGCGCCCAACGAGATCCTGGTCGAAGACAAGGCGTCCGGACAGAGCCTCTTGCAAGCGTTGAAGGACGAAACACGCTTGCCATTGCTCCCGATCAAAGTCGACATCGACAAGATCGCCCGTGCCAACGCGGTGACCGCTCTTTTTGAGGCTGGCCGTGTGTTTGTGCCAGAGCACGCAGCGTGGCTGGCTGATTACATCGACGAGCTGGCGAGCTTCCCGGTCGGGTCGCACGACGATCGAGTAGACAGCACGACGCAGGCCTTGCAACGGCTCGCGCTCTTGCATCGGCCGAAGCCCGCGCGACCGGCCACTATTCCGTATCTGGGGAGGTAATCATGAGCATCCACATCAAAGCCTCGCACAAGGGCCGCCTTCATGCTGCCTTAGGCGTCCCGCAAGGCCAGAAGATCCCGAAGCACAAGATCGAGATCGCCAAGTCTTCGAGCAACCCGAAGATCCGGGCGATGGCCGTTTTTGCGTCCAATGCGGCGCGCTGGAGCCACAAGTAAGTGAGCTTTCGCGCCCTCCAACAGACATTTGGCAAAGACAAGGATTTGCCGCCTCGAGCGCATCATGTCGCCTCGATGCGCCGGGTTTTGGATGGTAGCCAGTACGACGAGCTCAAGTCCGAGTTTCACGACGAAAAGAATGGCGCGGGCGAATATGTCCCGCTCCGCAAGCGCCGTCCCAGCGTGCGCTATCCGCTTTGTCGGCTCTTGGTCGATGATTCGGTCAGCCTGCTCTTTTCGGGCGATCATCTGCCAGAAGTGGCGTGTGATGATGAGCCGACCCAACAGGCCCTAGCGCAGATTGCCAAGGACTGTGCGCTCAGTCAGACGCTCATCACGGCGGCCACTGTCGGATCGGTAGGCTCGGTGGTCTTGTTCCTGCGCGTGCTTGAAAACGTGGTCTACGTCGAGTCCTTGGAAACCGAGTACCTGACGCCGACCTGGAACCCGACAAGGCCGGATCAGCTCGTCAAGGTCACAGAAAAGCGCAAGGTGCGCGGCACCGAACTGGCCGGGATGGGTTACACCATTCCCGACGATGACTTGACCGCGATGCACTGGTTCCAGCGCGAGTGGGACGACACGTCCGAGAACTGGTTTTTACCGTGGATGGTGGCGCAGCAAAACGCCGACGGGACTCCGCATAAGCCTCAAATCGATATCGGCCGCTCGGTCGAGCACAACCTCGGGTTTGTGCCGATGGTGTGGATTAAGAATCTCCCGGGCGGGGACAAGATCGACGGCTTGCCGACCTTCACGCCGGAAACGATCGACGTCCAGATCGAGATTGAATACCTCCTTTCCCAAGGCGGACGCGGCCTCAAGTATTCAGCCGACCCGCTCCTGCTCATCAAAGAGCCCGCGGGCGATGATGACAGCGAGATTGTCCGCAGCGCCGACAACGCCCTGATTGTCGAGAAAGACGGCGACGCCAAGCTGGTCGAGATCAATGGCACAGCCGCGAAGACGATCATCGAGTGGGCCCGCTTCCTGCGCGAGCTCGCGCTTGAAGGTGCCCACGGCAATCGCGCGAACCCGGAAAAGCTCTCGGCCGCCCAGTCTGGAAAGGCGATGGAGCTCATGAATCAGGCCTTGATCTGGCTGGTGGACCGGCTGCGCGTGAGCTACGGCGAGACCGGCCTCCTGAGCCTTTACCGGCTGATCGTCCAGGCCTCGAACAAGATCACCTTAGTCAACCGCGACGGCTCCAAGATCGCGCCTCTGAACGCCAAGGCGCCGC
>Ga0307376_10000779_pt1 | contig 37756 bp, 42 predicted proteins | sample TR2MG_FD_202536 | JGI IMG/M metagenome (GOLD analysis project Ga0307376, IMG submission 202536) | Soil microbial communities from Risofladan, Vaasa, Finland - TR-2 | ecosystem: Environmental > Terrestrial > Soil > Coastal area > Acid sulfate soil | place: Finland: Risofladan, Vaasa | collected...
GAGTCATCCAGCGGCGCGCATATGGGTTGCGCGACGAGGAATATCTGCGGCTGAAAATCCTCACGTCCATGCTCCCAAAATTGTGATTCTGATGCCATTTTTACCCACACTCTCACGCGAAGAGCCATTAAAGTGTGGCTACAAGAGAAGCTGCATAGTCGCTGAGTGGCAGGGTCGCACTTCTGCATAAAACACCGGACGTAACATTTCGGCGGCACCGCAATGCACTCCGCCCTTGCAAGCTGAAAAATCGCCCGAACGGGCAACCTTGTTATCAGGTTTTAGTTACGTGCTTAACCAAAGCGGGAGCGGATCCCGGGTCAGGTTTGAGCATGAATTGCGCGCGCCGGTGTTGATGCACAAACCGCACCTATCGCCAGTGTTAAAGCCATATCAGGTTGATGTTGTGCTGGATATTTTGAAACAGAAGGGATTGCTATGAAAAACACCATGGAACACCAAGGCTATACCGGTTCGGTCGAATACAGCGACGATGACGGGGTATTTTTTGGCAAGGTGCAATTCATCCGGGCATCAATCAGCTACGAAGGCACTGACGCTGAAGGGTTGCGCAAGGACTTCCATGATGCAGTCGATGATTATCTTGCCATGTGCCACGAAAGAAACACAACACCTGAACAGCCGTTCAAAGGGTCTTTCAATGTCAGGGTAGGGCGCAACCTGCATAGAAAGCTCGCAATTGAGGCATCGCATCGCGGCATCAGCCTTAACAGCCTGATTGTCGAACGCCTGGAGCACTCCGCCTGGAAGACGATCCCCCTTGGCTGGCCTGCCCGAGAAAGTCTGCCCGCTACGTGGTAGAAGCCTGTCGATGCCTTCACACCGGCTCTTCTTGGACATAAAAAGAACCACAAACATCATAGCAAGCCTGTCGAAGTACTTTTTTTAGAAATATCTACGGACAAGTTTTTAATGGTATATTTCGATGCGAATGTATACATAAGCATAAAAAGGAGATTTTATTATGGAAACAGCGATTCTAAGCCTTCGGGTTCCTCGGGAAGTGAAGGATCAATTGGGCAAGCTGGCAAAGGCAACGCACCGTTCACAGTCTTTTTTGGGCAGTGATGCCATTCGACGCTATATTGAACTGGAATCCTGGCAAATCACAGAAATTCAACAGGCCGTCACTGAGGCCGATGGGGGCGACTTCGCAACCGATGATGAATTCAACGCCGTTATCAAAAAACATGCGGGTTAGGTGGCTACGCGGCGCATTGCGTAATCTTGACCAGGAGGCAAGCTACATCGCGCAAGACAATCCGAAAGCTGCGGCAAAACTGGTTTGCTATTTGCGCGACAGTGCACTGCTGCTGGGTGAGCAGCCCAATCTGGGGAGGCCGGGGCGTATTCCCGGAACAAGAGAACTCGTCCTGTCAAATCTTTCCTATATTCTGCCCTACCGGGTTCGCAACGATACTGTTGAAATATTGCGTGTATTCCACACGACCAGACAGTGGCCGCCTGAATGGGAATGACCATGGATAAGGAAATGCAGCAATTTCAGGACTTCTAGCGCCCGGTTTTCGCCTTGGCGGTTTTCTCTTTGCGCACCATGGCGATCACTTCATCCAGTACGCGCATGGTGTCTGCCGGTTGCAGGCCGGTGATGAGATATTTGCCGTCCACGATCAGCGTCGGGGTGCCGGTAATGCCATAGCTGCGAATCATTTGTTTGGAGCGTGCCACTTTGCTCTGCATCGCAAATGAATTGTAGGCCGCCAGGAATTTGGCGCGATCCACGCCGTACGGTGCGACAAAATCGGCGATCCTGGTTGCATCGCTCAAATCGAGATTGTCCACATTCCACGCCTTGAACAGCGCGTCGTGTAACGGGTGCAATTGCCCGAGCATTTCGAGCGCGTAATAAGTACGCGCCATCGGTTCCCAGGAATCGCGGAAAATAACCGGGACATAAGTCAGCTCCACATCACCGGGCATGGTTTTTTCCCATTTGCTCAAGTGCGAATGCAGGTGGAAGCAGTGCGAACAGCCGTAAAAGAAAAACTCCAGCACTTCGATTTTTGCCGCACTGGCCGGCTGCGCCGGGTTCAGTAATTTATAATCCTTGCCCACTTCTGCCGCCAGCGTGGCACTGCCAGTCAGCAGCAATGCTGCCAAAACCAGGCTTTTAATGAATGTCTTCACTTGATAGCTCCTTTTGAAAATGGTGGGTTACGCTTACTGCGCACGGATTGGAGTGGTATCCACCCCATTTTGTTTCAGTGAAGCGCGGGTACGGTTCAGCTCGTCGGCATCTTTGTATGGCCCGAGGCGCACGCGGTACCATACTCCCCGATCCGGAATGGTGGCGGTCTGGATGCTGGATTCCTGCCCCAGCAAGGCGAGCCGGGCTTTGAGTTTTTCGGCATCATTGGTGGTGGAAAAGGAACCCGCCTGCAAAAAATAGGTTTCGCCTGCGCCAATGGGTTTGCTGTCCACCAGAGGGGGTGCGGTTACCCGAGGTTTGCCGGCAGGCTCCACGACCGCCGCATCCGGCTTGTCGGTCAGCACCTGATAAAACTCGAAACGCGGTTTGCCATCGTCCACGCCGGAAACCGGTGCTTCGGCGGGAACGGCCGGCCTGGCGGTATCCACCAACGGCCTGGCGGCGGCATTTTCCTTGTTCACGAACGGGCTCGGCGATTTCATGATGTACCAGGCCAACCCGGCCGCCATGCCTGCGCCAATCACCATACCGACCAGAATGCCGGTCAATAACGAACTGCCGCTTCGGCGCGGCGCGGCGGATTTGTTGCCGATGTTTCTGCTCATTGCCTGCTTCCTTTACATTTTTTCCGGCGCACTCACACCCAGTAGCGCCAGGCCATTCTTCAACACCTGCGCGATCGCGGCGATCAATGCCAGCCGCGCCAGCCTGACTTGCTCATCCTCGACCAGAAAACGCGAGGCATTATAGTAGCTATGGAAATCGGCGGCAAAATCTTTCAGGTAGAAGGCAATCTGGTGTGGCGCGAGGTCTTGCGCCGCAGACTCGATCACTTGCGGAAAGTCGATCAACTGTTGCAGCAAGGTAGCTTCGTAGTCGCTCTCCAGCGCACTGACATCGGCATGCTGCAGGGCTTGACGGTCGCCGCCCCACTGCGCCAGCACCGCATGAATGCGGGCGTGGGCATACTGAATGTAATACACCGGATTGTCGTTGCTCTGCGATTTGGCCAGATCGATATCGAATACCAGTTGTGAATCGGGGTGGCGCGCGGCAAGGAAATAGCGTGTGGCATCGCAACCCACTTCGTCGATCAGGTCGCGCAGCGTGACGTAGCTGCCGGCGCGCTTGGAAATTTTTACCTCTGCGCCGTTTTTCAGCACCGTGACCATCTGGTGCAGCACATAATCCGGCCAGCCTTTCGGGATGCCGACATCCAGCGCCTGCAGGCCCGCGCGCACCCGTGTAATGGTGCTGTGGTGATCCGCACCCTGCTCGTTGATGACGCGCTCGAAGCCGCGCTGCCATTTGTCGAGATGATAGGCCACGTCCGGCACGAAGTAGGTGTAACCGCCGTCACTCTTGCGCATCACGCGGTCTTTGTCATCGCCGAAATCGGTGGTGCGCAGCCACAGCGCATCATCCTGTTCGTAGGTGTGGCCGCTGGCGATCAGTGCTTTCACCGTCGCTGCCACCTTGCCGTCGGCGTACAGTGCCGACTCCAGCGAGAACACGTCGAACTCCACCTTGAAGGCGCGCAAATCCAGATCCTGTTCGCGGCGCAGATACGCCACGGCGAAATAGCGGATCGCCTCGGCATCCTCCGCATCGCCCTTGCCAACCGTGTGTTGATCGTCCGCCGTTACGGTTTCCTTCGCCATGTAGGCGTTGGCCACGTCGAGAATGTAGCCGCCGCGATAACCGCCCTCCGGCCACGCAGGATCGTCGGGCGTGATGCCCTTGCAACGCAACTGTACCGAATGCGTCAGGTTGTCGATCTGCGCGCCCGCATCGTTGTAGTAAAACTCGCGCGTCACGTTCCAGCCCGCCGCGTGCAACACGCGGCACAGGCAATCGCCGACCGCCGCGCCGCGCCCGTGGCCGACATGCAGCGGCCCGGTGGGATTGGCCGAGACAAACTCCACCTGCACCTTGCGTCCGCCGCCGCTATGAATATGGCCGTAACCCGCACCCGCCTCCAGCACGCCGTGCACCACCGCCTGTTTGGCACGTGTGGCGATGAACACATTGATGAATCCCGCTCCCGCGATCTCCATCTTGTCGATGAAACCGGTTTCAGGCAATGCCGCAATCAACGCCTGCGCGATGTCGCGTGGCGGCTTGCGCAACAACTTGGTCAACTGCATCGCCAGATTGCAGGCGTAATCGCCATGCGCGGCGAGCTTGGGGCGCTCGATCAGAATGGCCGCGTCGGTATGCTCCGGTGCGACCTCGCGCAAAGCCTGCGCGAACAATTCGGCAAGATGGGATTTGAAATTTACAGCAGACATCGCGTTGCGCCTTCAAAAAGGGCGCGAATTATAGCATTCGGCATGGATGCAATCCCAGCGGATGCCACCTTCCCTCCATGCAAAGGAAGATTGAAGGGGGTGATCTCGGTAGTAATGGCGCGTTGGATGCCGAGGTCATGTGGCATGTTTCCCGCCATCAATCAACTCCCGAATCCGCCGAGACAAATCATCATGCACACCCTCAAGATTTGCAAAAACATCTGCATTTGCATAACGGATGACCGTGAGTCCGCAGCCACTCAAAATTCTCGTCCGTTCCGCATCGTGGCTGACGGCCTCGGCGTGGCTGTCTCCGTCAATTTCGATAACCAAACGCAACTCGACGCAGTAAAAGTCCACAATGTAATTGGCGATCGGCTTCTGCCGCAAGAATTTGTATTGTGCAAACTGCCGCATTCGTAACACGTTATTCCAGATTTTGTGTTCTGCGGGCGTGGGATTTTTGCGGTTTTCGCGGGCAAGGGCGGTAAGATTTTTGTTGTATGGAAGGAAACCTAACCCCTCCCGACCTCCCCTTGTCAGGGGAGGAGCGTCCTTCCCCCCCGATAAGGTGGGATCGAGAGGCTCCACACCGTTGGTCCCCACCACCATGGAAGCGTCCTTCCCCCCCGATAAGGTGGGATCGAGGGGCTCCACACCGTTGGTCCCCACCACCATGGAAGCGTCCTTCCCCCCTGATAAGGTGGGATCGAGGGGCTCCACACCGTTGATCCCCACCACCATGGAAGCGTCCTTCCCCCCTGACAAGGGGGGATTGAGGGGGGTTGGCTTTCCGTCTTTCATTTCACCTCGTCCGATGCCGCGGGTCAAATCACCTTGCCCGGATTCATCAGCCCGTGCGGGTCGAAAACCTGCTTGATACCGCGCATCAATTCCAGTTCCAGCGTGCTCTTGTAACGCGCGATTTCTGCACGCTTGAGCTGGCCCACGCCGTGTTCGGCGCTGATGCTGCCGTTGAGCCGCGCAATAATCCGGTACACAAGGCGGTTCACTTCGTGCTCGTGCTGTTCGATGAACGCCCGGTTGTGCGCGGCATCCGGCATCGAAACGTTGTAGTGGATGTTGCCGTCGCCGATATGGCCGAAGGAGACGATGCGTACACCGGGAAAAGCCTCATGCAGCGCGGCATCGGCCTGCTCGATGAATTCAGCGATGCTGCTAACCGGTACCGAGATGTCGTGTTTGATGCTGATGCCGTCAATTTTTTGCGCGTCGCTGATGCTGTTGCGCAGCTTCCACCATTTTTCGGCCTGCGCTTTTTCGGCAGTCACCGCAAACATCTCGATGCCGCCGCTGAAATTTTCCAGCGCCGCGTGCAGCGACTTGTCCAGCGGAACGTCGAGCACGTCGGACAGGTCGATGAGAACCATCCATTCATGCCGTTTGGCGAACGGGTCATGCGTGTCCGGAATATGGCGGAACACCAGGTCCAGACAGGGTCGGCCGAAAATCTCAAAGGCGCTGATGCGGTCGCCACAGGCGGCGCGCAGGTGCGCGAACAATGCGACCGCAGCCGCCGGATCGCGCAACCCCACACAGGCGGTAGCCATCGCCTGCGGGCGCGGGAACAGTTTAAGCACGGCGGCGGTAATGATGCCGAGTGTGCCTTCCGCGCCGATGAACAGGTGCTTGAGGTCATAGCCGGAGTTGTCCTTGCGCAGGGCGCGCAGGCCGTTCCAGATGCGCCCGTCCGGCAGCACCACTTCCAGCCCGAGCACCAGATCGCGCGTGTTGCCATAACGCAACACGTTGATGCCGCCGGCATTGGTGGAAAGGTTGCCGCCGATTTCGCAATGCAGCATAGACGGCAGACCGAGCGGAAACAGGCGGTCGCTCCGTTCCGCTGCCGCGCGCACGTCGGCCAGTATGCAGCCCGCTTCCACCGTCATGGTGTAGTTGGTGGCGTCCAGCGCGCGGATGCGGTTCATGCGCGACAGGTTGAGCACGATTTGCCTGCCTTGAGCCAGCGGCACCGATGCGCCGCACAGGCTGGTATTGCCGCCCTGCGGCACGATGGAAATCTGCTGCGCACCGCATAGTTTTACTATTTCCGCGACCTGCTGCGTGTCCGTTGGAAATACCACTGCCAGCGCGGCGCCCGTATAACGGCCGCGCTGGTCGGCGCAATACGGCGCGGCGGCGTCGCCGGTCAACACGGCTTCGCTGCCAACGATGGTGGAGAGTGAGGAAATCAAGTCAAGGTGTGTCATGGCACTCCGATCAACTGGTTGTGCGCATCATACTCAGCGCCACCGCTTCGGCAATCCGGATGCCGTCTACCGCCGCAGAAAGTATTCCACCCGCATAACCCGCGCCTTCCCCGGCCGGATACAAGCCGCCGGTATTGACGCTTTGCAGATCATCGTCACGGCGCCGGACGCGAACCGGCGATGAGGTGCGTGTCTCCACACCGGTGAGCACCGCGTCGGGCAGATCGAAACCTTTAATCTGCCTCGCAAAGACCGGCAGCGCCTCACGGATCGCGGCAACCGCATAATCCGGCAGCGCGCTGGACAAATCGGTGAGATGCACTCCGGGCGTATAGGATGGCTGCACCACGCCAAAGTTGCTTGATGGTTTGCCCGCCAGAAAGTCGCCGACCAATTGTCCGGGGGCCTGATAGTTGCCGCCGCCCAGTTCATACGCACGCGACTCCCAGCGGCGCTGGAATTCGATACCGGCGAGCGGGTGCTCAGGGTCATTCGGATGGGTGAGATAATCCTGCGGCGTGACGCCAACCACGATGGCGCTGTTGGCATTGCGCTCATTGCGCGAATACTGGCTCATGCCGTTAGTGACCACTCGCCCCGCTTCAGAGGTGGCGGCAACCACGGTGCCGCCCGGACACATGCAGAAGCTGTACACCGAGCGTCCGTTAGTGGCGTGATGCACCAGCTTGTAATCCGCCGCGCCGAGTAGCGGATTGCCCGCGCTGTCGCCGTAACGCGCGCGGTCGATCAGTGCTTGCGGATGTTCGATGCGCAAGCCGATGGAGAACGGCTTGGCCTCGAGGTACACGCCGCGCTTGTGCAGCATCTCGAAGGTATCGCGCGCGCTGTGGCCGATTGCCAGCACCAGATGCGAAGTTTCGATGCGTTCACCGTTACCGAGCAGCACCGCGCGTACTTTGCCGTGGTCGATTTCGATGTCGTCCACACGGCTCTGGAAGCGGATCTCGCCGCCCAGCGACTGGATGGTCTCGCGCATTTTCTCCAACATACCCACCAGGCGGAACGTGCCGATATGCGGATGGCTCTCGTACAGAATTTCTTCCGGTGCGCCGGCCTTGACGAATTCGTCCAGCACTTTTCTGCCCAAATGGCGCGGGTCTTTGATCTGGGTGTAGAGCTTGCCGTCGGAAAAGGTGCCCGCGCCGCCCTCGCCGAATTGCACGTTGGATTCCGGGTCGAGCACGCCCTGCCGCCACAAGCCGAAGGTGTCTTTGGTTCTTTCACGCACCGCCTTACCGCGTTCCAGGAGCAGCGGGCAGAAACCCATCTGTGCCAGGACCAGCCCGGCGAACAGCCCGGCGGGGCCCATGCCGATCACCACTGGTCTTGAGGGCAGATTTTTCGGGGCTTGCACAACGAAATGGTAGTGGGTTTCAGGCGCAATCGAAACGTGCGGATCATTTTTGCACCGCACCAGAATTGCGGCTTCATCGCGTACCGTCACATGCAGCGTATAGGTGAACAGAATGTTGTGCTTTTTGCGTGCATCCACGCCGCGCCGAAAAATGCGGTAATCGATCAGGTCATCCTTGGTAATATCCAGCCGCTTCAGGATAGCTGCCCTGATCTCGTCTTCCTGGTGAGTTAACGGCAGTCTGATATCGGTGAGGCGGAGCATCTCTAGATTTGGAGTAGATATTTCAGCTTCAGATTCTGAAAAATATGTTCTGTGGGTAAAGCAAAATAAGCGTCGTACTGGAAAATTACTTTGCTGCCAACGGATTGACGATATTCAATTGTTCGCAGACACGCAATCCGTCCTGCATATCTTCGCTGTAAAGCGTCTCACATCCCGCCTCCAATGCTGCGGCAACGATCAGACTGTCCCAATAGCTGAATGCGTATAGCTTGCGCAGTTCTGATGCGCGCAGAAATACATTGATGGTTTCCGGGGCAACATGGCAGTCCCGATACAGGCTGGCGATCAATCCTTGAATTGCTGGTTCGTTATATGACGATTTCTTCAGCAGATTGACGCACAACTCGCGGATAACCTGTCCGTTAATAATTGGACGATCCAGCGAGTCGAACAGGTGATTGGCGGCGAGCCGCTTGGCTTCGTCGCTCGCGCTCAATGCATAAAACCAGACATTGGCATCAACGAAGGGACGTGCGGTCATGCAGCTCTTCCCGTTTCATTGGTTGGCCGTCCTCCTTAATGGATGCGGGATTGGCGCGCAGGCGTGCAAGCACACCCTGTGCAGCTGGAATTTCCAAGTCTTCCTTTTCAAATAGCACGATGACTTTTGCCAGACGCGACTGTGCCGGCAGTTGGTCGCTGGTAATGTCGATACGATGGTCGACAATGGGTGCTTCAATTTCCACGGCAATCATGTTGATCCTCCTGTTTGCTGGCCTAAACAAAATTTCAGACAATCTGTTACATAGCGCACATCATAACCAGTCTGGAACTTCCATGCGCAAAGTAGCGATGAATAGAACGGCGTAGCGGTACGCTGCGCGGCCAAATCACTGGCTCCGTCTCAGTCACGCACGACACAGTGTACGCCTTTGCTCTTGGTCTTCATCCGCATGGGCACATAAGCCAAGTTACTTACGCAGGATTTCGGTCAGCCAGGCCTCGATGTCACGCAATTCCGCTTCGCATACCGAATGCGGCATCGCGTATTCATGCCACGCTACCGCATAGCCAAGCTCCAGCAGCGCATCCCTTGAAGCGGCGCCCAACGCATAAGGCACAACCGTATCGTCGCGCCCGTGCGCCATGAAGACCGGGGTGCACCGTGTGCCTGCCTGTGCTTCCCGGGCAACTGTTTCGGCCAGTGGCAGATAGGTCGAAAGTGCCAACACTCCGCCCAGCGGAACAGTCTGGCGCAACGCGGTGTGCAGCGCGATAGCGCCGCCCTGGGAAAACCCGGCCAGAAAAATATTACCGGGCGCTATTCCACGTGCCGTTTCCTGTGCAATCAGCGCTTCGACCAATGTCTGTGAGGCGCGGATTCCCGCCTCGTCCTGTTTCGCGCCGATATCCTGGCGAACGATGTCATACCAGGCGCGCATCACGAAGCCGCCGTTGATGGTGACCGGGCGTTGCGGCGCATGCGGAAAAATATAACGTATCGCGGCGGGCAGCTTCAACTCTCCGGCGACCGGCACGAAATCCTGTCCGTCGGCGCCCAGGCCGTGCAGCCAGATGATGCTGTGTTGCGGCTGTGGGCCGGATTCGAGGGTGATGTGGGGAAGGATGGCAGTCATGGCTATTGTTATACCGGTTCCGGAATAATTTCGCGCAGCACCTGAAATATCTCGCGGTAATTTTTGGGCGGGCGGCCGGCCTCCTTTTCCTTCTGCGCGCTACGAATCAGCGCGCGCAGATGCTGCGTATCGGTGTGCGGATGCGCAGCGAGCAGTTCGGTCAGCGCGCCGTCGTCTTCCAGCAGGCGGTCGCGCCAGCGTTCCAACTGGTGCAGATGGGCGATGTGCTGTTGCGATATACCTTTCCACGCGTTCAGCCTGGCGATGATGGGTGCGGTATCCACTCCGCGCATCAACTTGCCGATATATTGCATTTGGCGGCTGCGTGCGCCAAATTTGCTGATGCGGTGCATCTCGTGAATCGCATCATGCAACGTCTCGGGCAGATCGAGTTGCGCCAGTTGATCCTTGCCGAGCGCGACCAGTTCCGCGCCGATGTCCTGAAGGTCGTGCATCTGCTGCTTGATTTTGGTCTTGCTGGGCGGCAGCTCCAGCTCTTCGTCATTCTGGTCGTGTCGGTAATGCTGGTTCATGGTTGCGCGGTCGGTTCGTTGGATGCTGCTATGATACCGCCTTTCATCATTTTTCATTTTTCGCTTTGCTCATGAGCACACTCGTAACATCCGCACCACATTCCCACAGCTCGGCACAGGGCAGGTTGCATGACATCGCGCAAGACATGCTGGCGTATGCCAAACAACGCGGCGCATCAGCCGCGTCTGCCGATGTTTCGGAAGGATTTGGCCAGGCCGTCACGGTGCGCCAGGGTGAAGTGGAAACCATCGAATACAACCGCGACAAGGGCTTGGGCATCACCGTCTATATCGGCCAGCAGCATGGCAATGCCAGCACTTCGGACTTTTCGCCACGGGCGGTACGCGATACCGTGGATGCCGCATTGTCGATTGCGCGCTATACCGCAAAAGATGATTGCTCCGGGTTGCCGGATGCCGAGCTGCTGGCACACGACTGTACCGATCTGGATTTGTACCATCCGTGGGATTTGCCGGTGGATGCGGCGATCGAGCTGGCGCAACAGTGCGAGCAGGCTGCGCTGGATGCGGATACGCGTATCCACAACTCGGAAGGCGCGACGGTGAACGTGCATGAGGCGCAGTTCGTGCATGCTAACAGTCTCGGTTTTATCGGCGGTTATCCCTCTTCGCGCCACAGTATCAGTTGCGCGGTGATCGCCGGGCAGAATGACGCGATGGAGCGTGATTACTGGTACAGCGTGGCGCGCGACGCCAAAGACCTGATGGACGCTCGGCAAGTGGGGCGCATTGCCGCCGAGCGCACGGTGCGCCGTCTGAATGCGCGCCAGATTGACACTATGCAGGTGCCGGTGCTGTTCGAAGCACCGATTGCTGCCAGTCTGCTGGGGCACTTTGTTGGCGCGGTGAGCGGCGGCAGCCTGTATCGCAAGTCTTCGTTTCTGCTCGATCAATTGGACAAGCCGGTATTTGCATCGCACATCAACATCGAAGACATTCCGGACATCCGCAAAGGGCTGGCCTCCAGTCCATTCGACAATGAGGGCGTGCGGGTACAAACGCGCCGCATTATCGAAGACGGTGTGCTGTGTGGCTATTTCCTCAGCAGCTACTCGGCGCGCAAGCTCGGCCTTGCCACCACCGGCAACGCGGGCGGCAACCACAACCTGATTTTGCGCTCCGGCGAGCTGGACTTTGACGGGCTACTCAAGCAGATGCGGCGCGGCCTGCTGGTTACCGAGTTGCTTGGTCAGGGTGTAAATCACGTTACCGGCGACTACTCGCGCGGCGCGGCGGGCTTCTGGGTGGAGCATGGCGAGATCCAGTATCCGGTGCAGGAAATTACCATCGCCGGAAACCTGAAAGACATGTTCCGCAACATCGCTGCCGTCGGCAATGATGTGCTGGTGCAGGGATCACGGCAATGCGGATCCATTCTCATGGAAGGCATGACAGTCGCGGGAAGGTAGTTTGGCGTGGTAAAATCCGCCCCCTTCACGATTTCCAACTTTCAGGACTAACCCGCCATGTTCTCCAGAGAAAATACCCTTGCCCATGCCGACCCGGAACTGTGGGCCGCAATCCAGAACGAAAACCGCCGCCAGGAAGATCACATTGAGCTGATCGCCTCGGAAAACTACACCAGCCCGGCGGTGATGGAGGCGCAGGGCAGCCAGTTGACCAACAAGTATGCCGAGGGCTATCCGGGCAAGCGCTATTACGGCGGCTGCGAGTATGTGGACATTGCCGAACAGTTGGCGATTGACCGCGCCAAGGCGCTGTTTGGCGCCGAGTATGCCAACGTGCAGCCGAATTCCGGTTCGCAGGCGAATCAGGCGGTGTACATGGCGGTGCTGAAACCCGGTGACACCATTCTCGGCCTGTCACTGGCGCATGGCGGGCATCTGACGCACGGCGCGTCGGTCAATATGAGCGGCAAACTATATAACGCCATCCAGTACGGCCTGAACGAAAAAGAAGAGATCGATTATGACCAGGTGCAGCAACTGGCGCTGGCGCACAAGCCCAAGATGATTGTGGCGGGCGCATCGGCCTATGCGCTGGTGATCGACTGGAAGCGCTTCCGCACCATTGCCGACAGTGTCGGCGCCTACCTGTTCGTGGACATGGCGCATTACGCCGGATTGATCGCCGGAGGTGTGTACCCGAGCCCGATCGGCATCGCGGATTTTGTCACCACCACCACCCACAAGACTCTGCGTGGTCCACGCGGCGGCATCATTCTCGCCAAAGCGGAATATGAAAAGATACTTAATTCGGCAATTTTTCCCGGCATTCAGGGTGGTCCGCTGATGCATGTGATCGCCGCCAAGGCGGTGGCGCTAAAGGAAGCGGCCGGCAAGGAATTCAAGGTTTACCAGAAACAAGTGGTGGACAATGCGCGGGTGATGGCAATGGTGTTGCAGGAACGCGGCCTGCGCATCGTGTCCGGGCGCACCGACAGCCATTTGTTTCTGGTGGATTTGCAGACCAAAAACATCACCGGCAAGGATGCCGAAACCGTGCTGGGGCGCGCGCATATCACGGTGAACAAGAACTCCATCCCGAATGATCCGCAGAAACCGTTTGTCACCAGCGGCATTCGCATCGGCAGTCCGGCGATCACCACGCGTGGTTTCAAGGAACTGGAAGCAGAGCAGCTTGCGCGCCTGATTGCCGACGTGCTGGATGCGCCGGACGATGATGCGGTAATCGCGCGCGTGATGGGCGAAGTGAAGCAGTTATGCGCGAAGTTTCCGGTGTATGGAAATTAAAACGAGTAAGTGGATAGTAGTGAGTGGGAAGTGGGGAAACCCCTTCCTCTCCAATTTTTCACTCCACCCACTTCCTACTTCCCACTTCCCACTTACCATTCACCCATGAAATGTCCGTTCTGCAAAGGCGACAACACCCAAGTGGTAGATACTCGCGAAAGCGAGGAAGGTGACAGCATTCGCCGCCGCCGCCGCTGTCTGTCGTGTGACCGGCGCTTCACCACTTACGAAACGGTGGAGTTGCGTATGCCGCAGGTGGTCAAGCAGAACGGCATGCGCTGCGAATTTGATGATGAAAAGCTGCGCACCAGTTTCAGCCGCGCACTGCACAAGCGTCCAGTGCCGACCGAACTGGTGGATGCGGCGATTGATCACGTGACGCAAAAAGTTTTTGCATTGGGCGAGCGCGAAGTGGATTCACGCCAGATCGGCGAGATGGTGATGAAGGAGCTGCTCAAACTTGACAAGGTGGCCTACATCCGTTTTTCCTCGGTTTACAAGAGTTTTCAGGATGTCGGGGATTTTACCGAGGCGGTTGAAGCGGTGCGCAAATCACCGGCGCGCAGGGCTGCCGACCGCACCAAAAAATAATATGGGCACCGCGCACGACAGTCACTGGATGGCGCGGGCGCTTAAGCTGGCTGAGCACGGCCTGTACACCGCCAGCCCCAATCCGCGCGTCGGCTGTGTGCTGGTAAACGGCGATGCGGTTGTCGGCGAGGGTTGGCACCGGCGTACCGGCGAACCGCACGCCGAAGTGCATGCGTTACGCGCAGCGGGCGATGCGGCACGCGGCACGACGGCTTATGTGACATTGGAACCATGCAGTCATCATGGCCGCACGCCGCCCTGTACCGAGGCTTTAATCAAAGCGGGTGTGACGCGTGTGGTGGTTGCGGCACAGGACCCGAACCCCGAGGTGGCGGGCGCGGGTATCGCGCGGCTGCGTACGGCGGGAATTACGGTGGATTGCGGTTTGATGGAAGCAGCAGCGCATGACCTGAACATCGGTTTTTTTGCGCGCATGGCACGCGGCACGCCGTGGCTGCGCAGCAAAATTGCCATGAGCCTGGATGGACGCACCGCGCTAAGCAATGGCCGTAGTCAGTGGATTACCGGCGCCGCGGCGCGCCGCGATGTACAACACTGGCGCGCGCGCTCCTGCGCGGTGTTGACAGGAATCGGCACCGTGCTGGCGGATAACCCGCAACTCAACGTGCGCGAGATCACTACTGAGCGCCAGCCGCTGCGCGTGGTGCTGGACAGCCGATTGCGCACTCCGCCCGGCGCGCGCGTACTGCATGGTGGCGGCGTGCTGGTCTACACCGCCACGCGGGATGCAGAAAAGCGCGCTGTACTGGAGCAGGCCGGCGCGACGGTGGTGGCGGTGCCGGACGCAGTAGAAAACGTGGATCTGGCCGCGGTGCTGCACAACCTGGCGCGGCGCGGCTGCAACGAGGTATTGGTGGAAGCGGGCAGTGCGTTGAACGGCGCATTGCTGCGCACCGGGTTGGTGGATGAATTGTTGCTGTATATGGCCCCGCAGTTGTTGGGCGATGCGGCGCGCGGCATGGCGCAATTGGGCGAGCTGACCAGTCTGGAGCAACGCGTTAATCTCAAGTGGCAGGATGTGCGCCGGGTCGGCGAAGATTTGCGCATTTTGGTTAAAGTGGAAAATGCAAACCCCTCAGTCTCCTCCTGATAAGGGATGAGGCGCTCCTCCCCTGATATGGGAAGGCTGGGAGGAGTTTCTTGATGCATCATCAAAGGATTGAATATGTTCAGTGGGATTATTGCCGGAGTCGGACAAATCAATCGCGCGCAAGATCGTGATGGCGGCCTGCGCTTGAGCGTTGAGGCCAAATTACTCGGCCTGGATGACGTGCAGATTGGCGACAGCATTGCTGTAGATGGTGTGTGTCTCACGGTGATCGCTCTCGACGGCAACGAATTTACCGTTGATGTGTCGCGCGAGACCCTGAATTGCACTGTCGGGCTGGAACGACAAGGCGCACGAGTTAATCTGGAAAAAGCGTTACGTCTGGCAGACCGGCTGGGCGGGCATCTGGTGAGCGGGCATGTGGATGGCGTGGGCGAAGTCATCGCGTTCAACAATCTCGGCGAAAGCTGGCAGTTGGCGGTACGCGCGCCGCAGCAGCTGGCAAAATTCATCGCGGTGAAGGGCTCCATCACCATCAACGGCGTCAGCCTTACCGTGAACCAGGTGGCAGGCCCGGAGTTCGAGGTGAATCTGATCCCGCACACGCTGGAGGTAACCACGCTGAATGAATTGAAGGCGGGTACGCAGGTGAATCTGGAGATTGATTTGATCGCGCGCTATGTCGAGCGCATGATGCAGGCCTGATAAATTCATACTTCATCCCAACTACGGCGTTGCGATAAAGAATTTTTGCTGATGTCTCAAACATATACTGCGCTGCAAAATTTTTGTCACGCCCTGTATTTGAGCAAACCACGAATTTTTTGAAATTATCATAAGGAACCAAAGTAATGACTGACGTAGCGCCAATCCAGGAAATCATCGCAGAGATACGCGCCGGGCGCATGGTCGTGCTGGTGGATGAAGAAGACCGCGAGAACGAGGGCGATCTGGTGATGGCCGCTGATTTCATTACGCCGGAAGCCATCAATTTCATGATCCGCCACGCGCGCGGTCTGGTGTGCCTGACGCTGACTGAGGAACGTAGCCACCAGCTTGGTCTGACGCACATGACGCGCGAGAACAAGAGTCCGCTCGGCACCAACTTTACCGTTTCCATCGAGGCGGCGCATGGTGTGACCACCGGTATCTCCGCTTCCGACCGCGCGACCACCATCAAGGCGGCAGTAAAAATGGGCGCCACACCGGAAGATATTGTGCAACCCGGCCACATCTTTCCGATCGTGGCCAGGCCGGGAGGTGTGCTGGTGCGCGCCGGCCATACCGAAGCGGGCTGCGATCTGGCGCAGATGGCCGGAGTCACACCGGCCGCAGTGATCTGTGAAATTATCAAGGAAGACGGTGAGATGGCGCGCCTGCCGGATTTGATCGAATTTGCCAAACAGCATCAACTCAAGATCGGCACTATCGCCAGCCTGATCGAATACCGCAGTCACAACGAAAAACTGGTTGAGCGCGTGGCACAACGCAGCGTGCAGACTGCTTATGGCACGCTTGATTTGTTTACCTATCTGGACAAGACCACACAACGTGTCCATCTGGCGTTGCTGAAGGGTGAGATTCACTGCGATGTCGAGACTCTGGTGCGCGTGCATGAACCGCTGTCCGTCATGGATTTTCTGGAGCAGACTGACCACTCACATTCCACCAGCGTGCACGATGCGCTAAAAAAAATCAGCCAGTCACCCTGCGGCGTGCTGGTGCTGATGCATCACGGAGAAACTTCCCGGGATTTGCTGAAGCGTGCTGTTGCAGCGCAGGAGACACACCCGGTATCACGCTGGGATCCGCGCAGCTATGGCATCGGTGCGCAAATATTGCGTGATCTCGGTGTGGGCAAGATGCTTCTGCTGGCGACACCGCGCAAATTACCCAGCATGACCGGCTTCGGCCTGGAAGTGGTCGGTTACGCTTCTCACGAGTAAAGGAAATGAATCAATGAAAGAGCTGGAAAAAAATCTTGATGGCAGCGGCCTGCGTATCGGCATCGTGCAAAGTCGCTTCAATAGCCAGGTATGCGAAGGCCTGCTCGGCGCGTGCCGCGCGCAGCTGGCGCAACAGGGAGTCGCGGAAACCGACGTTACGCTGGCGACTGTTCCGGGTGCGCTGGAAATCCCGCTGGTGCTGCTGCATATGGCAGAAAGCGAAAAATTTGACGCGCTGATCGCGCTGGGCGCAGTGATACGCGGCGACACCTATCACTTTGAAGTGGTGTCGAACGAGTCGGCACGCTGCGTGAATGAAGTGCAATTGGCCTGTGGCGTGCCGGTTGCCAATGCGATTCTCACCACCGACACCGACCAGCAGGCAATTGAGCGCATGCATATCAAGGGCGGCGAGGCCGCACTGGTGGCCATCGAAATGGCCAATTTGCTGCGTGCTCTGGCATGAGCAATCTGGCTGCCGACCGTGAAGTAAAGAAGACGCCACTTAAGAGCCCGCGCCATCGGGCACGCGAACTGGCATTGCAAGGAATTTACCAATGGCGCGTCACTGCGGGCAAAGAGGCGCAGATCGAAAAACAGATTCAGGATGAGAAAAAACTTGGCCGCTATGACAAGGAGCTGTTTTCCAAACTGTTGCGTGGCACATTAAGCCAGCACGCCAGCCTGGAAGCGCTGCTTGCACCACATCTCGACCGACCGCTGGCCGAACTCAGCCCGGTGGAATTTGCCGTGCTGTTACTGGGCGTGTTTGAGTTATCGCAACACCCCGAAGTGCCCTACAAAGTCGTCATCAACGAAGCCGTTGAACTAACCAAGACTTTTGGCGGCACCGATGGCCACAAATACGTCAACGGCGTGCTCGACAAGCTGGCGGCGCAAATTCGCGTCATGGAGTTTGCCGCGCACAAATGATGGGAACGAATGGTGACTAGAAAATAGTTTTTACCCTCTTCCCACCGAGGCGCGAAGCGTCGCCCCACTTACCACTTGCTATCCGGAATATGTCCGAATTCGATCTGATTCAGCGTTTCTTTACCCGCACCACGCCCGGCGCGTTGCTCGGCGTGGGCGACGACGCGGCGCTGCTGCAAGTGAGCGCGGGCAATGTGCTGGCGGTGTCCACGGATATGCTGGTTTGCGGTACGCACTTTCTTCCCGATGCCGACCCGTTTCAGCTTGGGCATAAAACCCTCGCAGTGAACCTGTCCGACATGGCGGCGATGGGCGCCACACCGCGCTGGGCGACGCTGGCGCTGGCGCTGCCCTTCGTTCAAGGCAAAGAAACAATCCATGAACGCCCCCACCCCAACCCTCCCCCGGTACCCGCAGGGGGCATCCCCGCCGCGAGCGGCAGCAAAGCTGCTCGCACGGGCGAGAAGGGAGAGGGGACAAGCGAATCGCTGTGCGAACTTATGTTTACTGTGGACGAGACGTGGCTGGCACAATTCAGCGCGGGATTTTTTGCGCTGGCGGATCAGTATGGCGTGGAGCTGGTCGGCGGCGATACCACACGCGGCCCGCTCAATTTATGTGTAACGATTTTTGGTGAAGTACCTGCACAACAGGCACTGCGTCGCGACGGCGCGCAGGCCGGCGATGAAATCTGGGTGTCGGGGCGACTCGGCGATGCGGCACTGGCGTTGGCACACCTGCAAGGGCGCACCACATTGTCCGACGCGGAATTCTCCGCCTGTGCCGCAGCGCTGTATCAACCGCAGCCACGCGTGGCGCTGGGGCTGGCATTGCGTGGCATCGCCAGCAGTGCAATTGATATTTCCGACGGCCTGCTCGCTGATCTCGGGCATATTCTTGATGCCGCGCAACTGGGTGCGGAGATTGAGTTTGAGGCAGTTCCGGTTTCGGATACCTTGCGCTCCCTCTCCCCCAGCCCCTCTCCCACAAGCGGGAGAGGGGAGCACGATTTGTTTCAGCAGTTTGTTTTGTCCGGCGGCGATGATTACGAGTTGTGCTTCACCGCACCTGCCGCACACCATGCAGAATTGTCGGATATCGCCGCACGACTCAATTTGCCGTTGACCCGCATCGGGGAAATTGTTGCAGGGCGCGGCTGTATTGTGCATGACCTGGCGGGCAATCCAGTTAACAGCGAAACTCGGGGTTATGACCATTTTCGGTGAATTGTTAGTCAAGCCCAGCTGGCGATTTTTGCTGAGCCATCCGGCACATTTGCTGTCATTCGGTTTCGGCAGCGGTCTGGCGCGCAAGGCACCCGGCACTTTCGGCACGCTGGTAGCATTCCCGTTGTATTGGGCACTCTCGTTGCGCCTGACCGATCTGGGGATTTTGCTCATTCTGGTTCTGGCGTTCGCCCTCGGGATATGGATTTGCGATAAAACCGGCAAAGCCCTGGGGGTGGCGGATTACGGCGGTATCGTGTGGGACGAGATCGTGGCGTTTCTACTGGTGCTGTTGTTCACCCCGCCCGGCTGGGGTTGGGTGCTGCTGGCCTTCGTACTGTTTCGTTTTTTCGATATCGTCAAGCCGCAACCGATCCGCTACTTCGACAGTAACTGGCACGGCGGATTGGGTGTGATGTTTGATGATTTGCTTGCTGCCGGCTATACGTTGCTGTGCATGGCCGTCATCAAGAACATGGTGCCGTGACCCGCGCCTTGCGCTGCATGACATACGCCCTGCTACTGGTTATGGGCAGCCTGGCGCAGGCGACAGAATTCTCCGGCAAAGTAATCGCGGTGCTGGATGGCGATACCCTGTTGGTCGTCCGCAGTGGCAAACCGGTAAAAGTGCGCCTCGCCGAAATTGATGCACCGGAAAAAGTGCAGCCTTACGGTGCGGAATCACAGCAATCGCTGGCTGAACTGGTGATTGGCAAACCGGTACGTGTGGTAAGTCGCGCTGTGGATAATTATGGCCGGCTGGTCGCATTGGTGTATGCCAATGATCTTAACGTGAATCATGAACAGGTGCGGCGCGGCATGGCATGGGAGTATTCGCGTTTCCATAGCAACCGTGAGGTGCTGGCGCTACAGCGCGAAGCACAATTGGCCGGACGCGGGCTATGGGCGGAACAGGTGGCTATCGAACCTTCGCAGTGGCGCAAACAGCATCCCACTGACTTTGGATTACAACGTTCTCCGACTTCCGGTTCTGCCGGTTCTGCGTGCGGCAGCAAAAAATACTGCTCGGAAATGATGTCGTGCGAAGAAGCACGGCATTACCTTACAGAATGCGGAATTAAAACGCTGGACGGCAATGGTGATGGCGTGCCGTGCGAAACGCTGTGCGTGCCGAAGTGAAATAGCGGGATAGGGATGGGTTACGGTGACGTTTTCAGCTTTTCCAGCAAGGCTCGCAATGCCTTGCCGCGATGGCTGATAGCGTGTTTCTGCTCGCGTTCCAGTTGCGCGCTGGTTTTGCCGAGGCCCGCCAGCCAGAACAGCGGATCGTAACCGAAGCCGCCATTTCCGCTGGCTTGTTGTGCAATCTCACCATGCCATTCACCTTCGGCGATCAGCGGTTGTGGATCATCGGCATGACGCAGCAACACCAGCACACAGTAGTAATGCGCATGGCGGTCTGCCACGCCGTGCATGGCTTGTAATAATTTCTCATTGTTGCGCTGGTCTGATTTAGGCTCGCCGGCATAACGTGCCGACAGCACGCCGGGTGCACCGTCCAGTGCTTCCACGCAGATGCCGGAATCATCCGCCAACGCGGGCAGTTTGCTCAGGTAACTGACATGCCGCGCTTTGACGAGTGCGTTTTCGACGAAGGTACTGTGCGGTTCTTCGATTTCGTCGATACCGAGTTGCGACTGCGTCAGGACTTCGATACCGAGTGGTTGCAGCAGGAATTGAAATTCGCGCAGCTTGCCGGGGTTGTTGGAGGCGAGGACGAGTTTTTGCATATTTTATGGAGTCAACAACAGCACAACGTTTGCTCCTTCCCCCTTGCAGGGGGAAGGTTGGGATGGGGGTTAAATCGCTTCATGATGTGCCGTTTTTCTACCCCCACCCTAGCCCTCCCCTTGCAAGGGGGAGGGAATCGTTAAGCGCTAAGCGGCAAGTGCCGCACGCTGCATTTCAATTAGCTGTGCAATACCGGATTTCGCCAGTTCCAGCAATTCATCCATTTCGGCGCGAGTAAAGGCGTGCCCTTCCGCCGTGCCCTGCACCTCGACAAAATGACCGTTACCCAGCATCACCACATTCATGTCGGTATCGCAGGCTGAATCCTCCGCGTAGTCCAGATCGAGTATTGACGCGCCTTGATAGATACCGACCGAGATGGCGGCGATAAAATCCTTGAGCGGATGCTCCTTTACCAGACCCTTGCTCATCAAACCGGAAACCGCATCGTGCAACGCAACAAACGCGCCAGTGATGGCGGCGGTACGGGTGCCGCCGTCGGCCTGGATCACGTCGCAATCAATCTGGATAGTGCGCTCACCGAGTTTGCCAAGATCGATTACCGCGCGCAGGCTGCGGCCGATCAGGCGCTGGATTTCCTGGGTGCGGCCGGACTGTTTGCCCCTGGCTGCTTCGCGCCCCATGCGCTCATTGGTGGAACGCGGCAACATGCCATATTCGGCGGTAACCCAGCCTTCGCCGCTGCCTTTTTTATGCGGCGGCACCTTCTCATCGACGCTGGCGGTGCAAATGACTTTGGTGTCGCCGCACTCGATCAGCACCGAGCCCTCGGCGTGTTTGGTGTAATGACGGGTAATGCGGATTTGACGCAATTGGTTGGGTGTTCTGAAACTGGGGCGCATGGTGTATTCCTGGTAAGTGGTAAGTGGTAAGTAGCAAGTAGTAAGTAGTAAATAGTCAGTAGTTAAGTGGGAAGTAGTCAGTGGGTTTGCTACTTGCCACTGAGGCACAAAGTGCCGTTCTACTCCCCACTTCCCGAATCTAGGTAATTTCGAGAATGCAACTGACCGGTTCAGCGGTTTCATGTGCGATTTCACTGCTGCCCCAGCGCACTGCCAGGCCGGTGACATTATCGGAATGACCTTCTTCGCGCATCAGTGCACACGCAACCAGGTTGTCCAGCACTTCGGCAACAGGGCTTGAGAAAAACGCCTCGGCCAATTCCTGATTGCTGAACGGACCCCACAGACCGTCGCTACCCAATAACACCACATCGCCGGATTGCAGGGTGATGGGTTCGCCGGGCTCCATGTGAAACATGTCGCCGATACCGCCCAGGCAATTGGTAATCTGGTTGCGTTGCGGGTGAGTGCGCGCTTGTTCTGCAGTAATCACGCCCAACTCAACCCATTGACGCACCATCGAGTGATCCCGTGTCATGCATATCACCGCACCATCACGCAGTATATAAAGGCGTGAATCACCGGCGTGCCCCCAATACATTTTTCCGTTTTGTACCAGCGCGGCGATACAGGTTGTTCCGGGAAAATCGGCAATCTCACCATGCGGAAATTTCATGATGCGCTCATGTGCATGACGCATGGTGCCTGCCAGAAATGCCTGCGGGTCGGCGACTGACGACTGGACATATTGGCCAAATGACTCGACAAAGGTATCGATGGCCGAACCGGCTGCCACCTCTCCGTGCAAGTGCCCACCCATGCCGTCAGCCAGCACCAGCAGCAGCCTGTCATCGCTGTAAGCATATGCCACACGGTCCTGGTTGTATTTGCGATTGCCGATATGGCTGGCTTGGTGTATCGAAAAATTCATGGTGCATTATCGTAATATAATGCGCGGCATCAGCACAGCCTTTTATTCGGACACAACCGCCATGATTTTAAGTATGACCGGCTACGCTACCGCCAGCGTGGAACTCGACAACGGCTCACTGACGCTGGAATTGCGTGCCGTCAACCATCGTTATCTGGATATCCAGCTACGCATGCCGGATGAATTGCGCGGTTTTGAAAGCGCGCTGCGTGAAGTGATTGCAGCACAATTGCAGCGCGGCAAAGTGGAGTGTCGCATCAACCATGTGGCGCATTCTGCGCAAAGCGGCGCGGTGCTGAATCACGAATTACTGCGGCAACTTGCCGCCTGGAGCAGGGAAGTACAGGATGTTCTGCCGGATGCGCGGCCGCTGAATGTGACCGATGTGCTGCGCTGGAACGGTGCACTGGAAACACCGGTCGCCTCGGTGGACGAATTGCGCGCAGCACTGTTCGGATTGCTGCAACAGGTGCTGGAGGAATTCTCCGCGTCGCGTGCGCGCGAAGGCGAAAAGCTGAAAGAATTTCTGGCACAGCGCTTGGAAAAGATCGAGGTATTGCGCAACGATGTAATGCCACATGTTCCCGCCGCGATCGCCGCCTACGAACAGAAACTCTCCACCCGATTGCGCGATGCGATACAAAATGCCACGCAGCAGGATATCTGGGACGAGCGTATCCGCCAGGAAATCACGCTGTTCGCCAGCAAAATCGACGTGGATGAAGAGCTATCGCGATTAGCCAGCCACCTTATAGAAATGCGCCGTATCCTTGCGCAGGGCGGCGCAGTGGGCAAGCGGCTGGATTTCCTGATGCAGGAGCTGAACCGCGAGGCGAACACGCTTGGCTCCAAATCGGTGGATGCGGAAGTGTCGCGCAGCGCGATGGAAATGAAAATACTCATCGAACAGATGCGCGAACAAATTCAGAACTTGGAGTAAATCATGCCGGGAAACCTGTTTATCATCAGCGCACCGTCCGGTGCGGGCAAAACCAGTCTGGTACAGGCTCTGCTCAATATCAATCCACAAATCGATCTGTCGGTTTCATATACCACGCGCGATCCGCGTCCGGGAGAGCGCGACGGCAAGGATTACCATTTTGTCAGTCGCAGCACTTTTACCGCCATGTTGCAGCGTGGTGAGTTTCTGGAAAGTGCGGAAGTGTATGGCAACCTGTACGGCACATCTCAAACCTGGATCAGCCATGAAACCACCAGGGGACGCGATATTTTGCTGGAGATTGACTGGCAGGGCGCAACACAGGTGCGCAAGATATTCCCGGAAGGCATCAGTATTTTTATACTGCCGCCGTCACGGGAAGCGCTGGAGCAGCGTCTGAAAGAGCGCGGCAAGGATAGCGACGAGGTGGTTGCCAAACGCATGGCTGCGGTGCGCGATGACGTCGCCCATATTGCCGAATTCGATTATGTTATCATCAACGACAATCTGAGCGAGGCGTTGCGTGAACTCAATGCCATAGTGCTTTCCGCAAGACTGCATTGCACAGAACAGCTGGCACGCCATCAGACATTGATTAACCAATTACAGAACCCGGAGTAAACCATGGCACGCATTACCGTCGAAGAATGTCTCACACAAATTCCAAATCGTTTTGAACTAACGCTGGCCGCCGCCTACCGTGCACGCCAGTTGGCCAATGGTGCGGCAAATCTGGTAGAAGACAGCAAGGACAAACCCACCGTGGTCGCATTGCGTGAAATCAGTGAAGGCAAGGTAGGAAAGGAAATCCTTAATCGTGGTCAGGCGTAACCGGGGTTTGACAACTACCGCACTCGACAGGGCTGCCGTCGTTCAAGGACTCAAAATGCTCATTTACTCAAATGTAAAACGCATCTGCGACACGTTACTGATGAAACTACCAGCCATTCGACCAGGCGAGCAAACAACACTCGCCAAGTCGCTGGTTATGGCCAAGCCAGCCGTTTGCGGGAGCAGATGCAGGCTGCACTTCCCGCACCAGCGGGTTACACCCCACAGTGTCAGTGCGGCTACTTTTTCGCTCATTTGCGCCTTGCTCTGCCATCGCTCACCACGTTTTTCAATACCCGGTTAATACTGTGATTTGGTATGGCCGACACAGAACTGCTCATCGAGGAAGCCTCAGCCTACCTTAAACCACAGGACATCGCCTACGTTCGCGAGGCGATAGAGTTCGGCCAAGCAGCGCACCGGGGACAGACCCGCCATTCCGGCGATCCGTACATCTCTCACCCAATCGCCGTAGCGCGCATTCTTACCACGCTACGTCTCGATGTCCAGGCAATCTCCGCCGCATTGCTGCATGATGTGGTGGAGGATACCGCCGTCACCATTGACAAGGTTGCAGAAAAATTCGGCAAGCCGGTCGCCGAACTGGTCGAGGGACTGAGCAAGCTGGACCGGATTCAGTTCGAAACTCGCGAGGATGCGGAAGCAGAAAATTTCCGCAAGATGCTGCTGGCGATGGCACGCGACGTGCGCGTCATTCTTATCAAGTTGGCCGACCGGCTGCACAACATGCGCACGCTGGAATCCATGCCACATGACAAAAGCGAACGCATCGCGCGCGAGACCATGGAAATCTATGCGCCGATCGCCAACCGTCTCGGCCTGAACGACATTTATCGCGAGTTGCAGGATTTGAGTTTTAGATACATGCACCCCAACCGCTTTGCGGTGCTGTCCAGGGCACTCAAAGTGGCACGTGGCAATCGCCGCGAGGTGGTCGGCAAGATACTCGATGCAATACGGCAACGGTTGGATGAGTTTCACATCCCGGCCGATGTGACCGGCCGGGAAAAAAATATCTACAGCATCTACCGGAAGATGCAGAGCAAATCACTGGCTTTTGCAGAGGTGCTGGATATCTACGGATTTCGCGTACTGGTCGACGATTTTGCTTCCAGCTACACCGCGCTGGGCGCGCTGCACGGCCTGTACAAACCGATACCCGGAAAATTCAAGGATTACATCGCCATTCCCAAGGCCAACGGCTATCAATCATTACACACCACGCTGTTCGGGCCGTTTGGCACCCCCATCGAAATCCAGATTCGCACCCACGAGATGCACAAAATTGCCGACGCCGGCGTGGCCTCGCACTGGCTATACAAGAGCGGCCACATTTCGATCAATGACCTGCATAAAAAAACCCACCAATGGTTGCAGGAATTGCTGGAAAGCCTCAGCCAGAGCAGCGATTCCTCGGAATTTCTGGAGCACCTCAAGGTGGATCTGTTCCCGGACGAAGTGTATGTATTTACTCCCAAGGGCAAAATACTCTCACTGCCGCGCGGCGCGACAGCGGTGGATTTTGCTTACGTCGTGCATACCGATATCGGCAACCATTGCATTGCCGCCAAAGTGAATCATGAACCGGTGGCATTGCGCACCGTTCTGAGAAATGGTGATCGTGTGGAGATTGTTACCGCGCCATTTGCCAAACCGAATCCCGGCTGGCTGGGCTTCGTCGCTACCAGCAAGGCACGCAGCCACATCCGCCACTTCCTCAAAACCATGGAATCCGGCGAATCCGCAAAGTTTGGCGAGCGCCTGCTCAACCAGGCGCTGCATGCACTGGGCATCAAGCCGCAGGAGATGAACAAGGCGCACTGGAGCAAGCTGCTTAAGGATACCGGGGTCAAGACACGCAAGGAAATTCTGGCCGATATCGGCCTGGGTCGCCGCCTCAATCTGGTGGTGGCACGGCAATTGGCCTGCATCGGTGAGGTGCCGCCAAGCGAGGCGACAACCAGCATGGCCATTACGATAAACGGGAGCGAAGGCATGGCAGTACAGTTTGCCAAATGCTGTTATCCGATTCCCGGCGACCCGGTCGTCGGCGTACTCAAAAGTGGTCAGGGGCTGATGGTGCATACCCGCGATTGCACCGCTTTGCACAAGGTGCGCGGCGAGCAATGGCTGGAAGTCGTATGGGGCAAGAATATTCGCCGCCCGTTTGACGTCGGCCTGAAGCTGGTGGTTGCGAATCAGCGTGGCGTGCTGGCGAAGGTGGCTGCCAAGATTGCAGAGTCGGAATCCAATATTGAAAATATCAGTTTCAGCAGAGAAGGTGAAGAAACTGCACTACATTTCACGCTGGAAGTGAACAACCGCCTGCATCTCGCCAACATCATGCGCAAGCTGCGCAGAATACCCGAGGTCGTACGCATTATTCGGGTACGGGGTCAGGAATAGCTCCATTTCTCTGAAGCCACTTTGACTCATGTCAGGCTGAACGATACCGACAATAAAAAACGGGCATCTGAAGATGCCCGTTAGTTTTTCTGCATTGCCAGCCGAGTCAGGAATCCGGCTCAACCCGTGGAATGCAACTTTTTAAAAATTGAACGCACCCCACAACCAGGTTTTCTGGGTATTGGGTTTGCCGCCATTGCCATTGCCGGTGACAGCACTGATAGTGCCGCCTGCCTTGTAGTCAGCATATTTCAATCCGGCCGAATAGTTCTTGTCGTATTGGTAGGTCGCCACAAGATTCCATTCCTTGCCAAGGTCGCTAAACCCACCAGCATTACTGTCTACACGAAAATCGTGATAAACCGCACCCAGAGCAATACCTGCCAGCTTGGTGTTTGCCGATACATAGGTGTCCTTCAGGCCTGTAGCAGGGGTAGCGCCTGCGAACTGGTCAGACCAACCGTTAAAGGCGTGTCCCGTAGCCAGCGGGGTTTGAAAAGAAGTTGCTACAGCAACACCAGGGGCGGTTTTAACGTAACCACCGGTATCGGTGCCCAATACTTCATAACCCAGTTTGAATGTTGCGATGCTGGTCACATCCACGCCGCCTTCCAGCAGTGTGTAGCTGGTTTTGTAGTTGTTGGCATTGTTGCTACCGTCTTGCTGGGACGCAAATTCTGCCGTGTACAGCAGCTTGTTACCGCCCATCGGAGCATTACCATTCAGCCTGATGCCATAGGTGTCCGAAGAGGTGCTATTGCGGAGCGCATCGTAATCCAGATTGTAAACATAGCCGACTATCTCTGCGAAGCTCCAGCCGCTATACTTTGCGTTGATGATGGTGGATCCCATTTTGGCATTACCTGCGGCTACACCGTCACCAAAGATACGATTGGCGTTGGTAAGATAACCTGCCGTAACCGCAGTATCAGGCAACGATTTGTTCACCAGGGTAAGCGCATCGAAAGTTTGCTCGTTCTGGCGCCAACCGACGTTTCCAATGAAGCGTGCGTTATCGAGGATAATGCGCTGACGCCCCCACTTGACAGTGGTATTGCTCATACCGCTGTAGCTCAGGAAGGCCTGATTCATTTCGGTAATTTCCGGGTCGGGGATCGAGGCGTAATTGACATTCCCGCCGTTTCCACTGTTATATTTCCGGTTGCCCAGATCAACAATTGATTCCGCTTCGACCATCGCACCGAAGCCGTTGAATGTGTCTGTCGTATAGCCGAGACGCAAGCGCACCGTATGTGCTGTTGCGACATTTGTATTGGTTCCGGCAGCTGGAACAGTAGAGTTGCGCACATCTTCATAGCGGTATTGCAAATTTGCATTGGCCTTGCCGCCGGTCAGTGCCTCGGTCAGCGTATCTGCTGCCAGAGCACTTTGTGCGAAAAGAAGTGCCGACAATGCTGCGAGGCTTGATACAGGATATTTTTTTAATAACATTATTAATCTCCCAAAGGTTTTACTTCATGGATGCATCTAAATAACGACACATATTTTTCCGGGTAGACGTGATACGTATCACGCATTCGAGGTTAATGGCAAATTCTGGCAACGAAATTCATAATTTCAGCCAAAAGAAAAGATTTATTGTGTAATTATCTACATTAACTAAAGAGTTATGCAACTAAAATAGTTGCTTATTACTGTAGTGTTGTTTTTTTACAACATGAACACTGGGCCATATGTTTCATATCCCATGCACTGTGGAATGCTTGAACTTGCTCTTGCAGTCTTCAATATTCGTATTAAAGTGCTCACAGAATCACAGCTCGATACTTCGCCAGGAATGACTGTTACCGATCGACTTTTACTCTACATTCAGCTGACCCGTCTGCACCGCCCCATCGGCATTTTGCTGTTGCTATGGCCGACGCTTTGGGCTGTGTGGATTGCGGGGGACGGACATCCGGCTTGGCATATCGTGCTCATCTTCACGTTCGGCACCGTGCTGATGCGCTCCGCCGGATGCGCCATCAATGACTATGCTGATCGCCATATCGACAAACACGTCGAACGCACCCGCGAACGCCCGCTCACCCGCGGCAAAGTCGGCACGCGCGAGACGGTGTGGCTGGCGGCGGGACTGGCATTCGCAGCTTTTTTACTGATTTTGCCACTGAATCCGCTAACCTGGCTGCTGTCCTTCCCTGCACTTTTCCTGGCCGCCAGCTACCCGTTCACCAAGCGTTTCCTGGTCATCCCGCAAGCCTATCTCGGTATCGCCTTCGGCTTCGGTATCCCGATGGCATTTGCCGCACAGCTGGGCGACGTGCCGCCAGTGGCATGGGTGCTGCTATTCGCCAACGTGTTCTGGGCCATCGCCTATGACACCGAATACGCGATGGTGGACCGTGACGATGACATCCATCTCGGCATCCACTCCTCGGCATTGCTGTTCGGCAAATACGACGTGGCGGCGGTAATGACCTGCTATGCAGTCACGCTGGGGTTGCTGGCGGTGGCGGGGCAGATGGCCGGATTGGGTTGGGCATATTACGCGGGATTAGCTGTTGCGGCAGGGATTGCGCTGTACCATTACGTGCTGATTCGTAAACGCCGGCGCGAGCGATGCTTCGCAGCATTCCTGCACAACAGCTGGTTCGGTGCAGCAGTGTTTGCCGGGGTGGTGGGGAGTTACCTGTTACCGGTTTTCCGGCTTTAGTGTTAACTTCACACCCAGTATGAAAAAAACCAACCAACGTTACCTTGCCAACCCGTTGCTCCGATGCAGCTACAGCCTGATCGCGCCACTTTACGACCTGGTTATCGAGTGGCCGATGCGGGACGCGCGGCTGCGCTCGTTGCGCACCTTGCCGACGGATACGGCGGCAAGTGTGTTGTTGAGCGGCGCCGGGACGGGGCTCGACTTGCCGCTGCTGCCGACACTGCATCGTTACACCGCGCTTGATTTCAATGCCGCGATGCTGGCACGCGCCAGGACGCGCGGCACAAATCTGCACATCGACTGGGTGCTGGGCGACAGCATGGCGCTGCCATTCGCCGCTGCGCAATTCGATTATGTGGTGCTGCACCTGATCGTCGCCGTTGTGCCGCATCCGGAAAAGTGTTTGCGTGAGGCAGCGCGGGTGCTCAAACCCGGCGGCACCATTATCCTGTTCGACAAGTTCCTGCGCCCGCAGCAGCGTGCGTGGCTGCGCCGCGCATTCAATCTGTTGACGCGCCACGTTGCTACGAGGATGGATGTGGTGTTCGAGGAAGTGTTGTGCGCCACGCCGGAGTTGCAGGTGGTCAGCGACGCGCCGATGCTGGCAAGGGGCTGGTTTCGCGGCATCGTGTTGCGCAAAAATTAAAAATCCAGATTTCATCCCAACTGCTGTGTTGCGGCAAAAATTTCTTGCTCACATATTTTTTATATGCAGCGCGGCGAAATTTTCCCCGCGCCTTGCATTTGGGCGAACTTTGAATTTTTAGAAGCCATTCGACGGAATTTTCCAGCGGCGGAGTTTTACACCCAATCCTTCGGCGGCAGAAACTTCTCGTACAACTCCGCCTCCGCCGTACCCGGCTGCGGATGCCAGTCATAACGCCATTTCACCTGCGGCGGCATGGACATCAGAATGGATTCGGTGCGCCCGTTGCTTTGCAGGCCGAAGATGGTGCCGCGGTCGATCACCAGATTGAATTCGACATAGCGGCCGCGCCGGTAAAGCTGGAAATCGCGTTCGCGTTCGCCATAGGGCATATCCTTGCGGCGTTCCAGAATCGGCACATAGGCTGACAGGAAATGATCGCCGACGCTTCGCTGAATGGCGAAGGCAGTTTCAAAATCCGGCTCGTTCAAATCATCGAAGAAGATGCCGCCGATGCCGCGCTGCTCCTGGCGGTGCTTGAGATAGAAATACTCGTCGCACCATTTCTTGTATTTTGGATGCAAGTCATCACCGAATGGCGCGAGCGCATCCTTGCAGGTCTGATGGAAATGCACGGCGTCTTCCCCGAAACCATAGTACGGCGTCAAGTCCATGCCGCCGCCGAACCAGAATACCGGTGCTTCGCCGTCTTTCATTGCCACGAACATGCGCACGTTGACATGGGTGGTGGGGGCGTAGGGATTGCGCGGATGCAGCACCAGCGACACGCCCATCGCCTCCCAGCGGCGTCCGGCCAGTTCCGGACGATGTGCGGTCGCGGCAGCCGGCATACTATCGCCCATCACGTGCGAAAACGCCACGCCGCCGCGTTCCAGCACGTTGCCTTCTTCGAGGATGCAGCTGATGCCGCCACCCCCTTGCGGCCTGTCCCATTTGTCACGGCGAAACGGTTTGCCGTCCACCTGCTCGAGACGCGTGACAATGAGATTTTGCAGTCCGAGCAAATATTCCCTGACGGCGACAGAACTAAAGCTATCCATGTTTATTATCCCGTTTACTCATAAGTCAGAAATATAGGCGGTACCTGAGTGTTTGAAAGACGCGTGCACCGGCTGGAGTTATTACCAATTTCGCCAAGCTGCGCATATTTCACCAAAAATTTGGTGGGAGTACGATCGCGGAAGCCAAAGGCTACGGGGCGAATGCAAGTGTACAGATCAATTACGAGCACACCCGCAACATACGCCTGTCACTGAAATACCCGAAGTTGACTAGCGTTTGATGCGGAACTTGCCGGTCAGAATGTGTCCTGCTCCTCTGTGGAGACGTCACCCCCATCAGTGACCAGCCGATTCTCCTTTGCGGCGGGAAAGATGTCGCAATAGCAGACATACAGCGATGTGAATACCACCGGTAGCAACACCAGCCAGCCGAGCATCATCGGGATACTTGCCAATATGGCCAGAAAAATGAATATCGTGCCATACACCAGCATCGGTCCGACGTTGGCGAGGAAAGCGCGCAAGCTGAGTTTCATTGCATCAATCGGCGCGATGTTATTGAAATAAACCAGCATCGGCGCAAATTGCATCGCCATCAGCAGTACACTGAACAGCGTGATGCCGAGCAAGGCGGCAAGCCCGGTGCCAGCCATGGCCTGGCGGATGATTTCCGGATCCTGAACGGGTTGGCCACTGGTCAAAATGCCGACCAGGGTGGCACCACCAACCATCATCATCACGCCAAAAATCAGGAACTGCCCGACCAGTGCGATGCCGCCCAGCGTAACCAGCTGCGCGGTGCGTTGCTGAAAACCGCTGAACAGATGTGCCAGCTCCAGTTCTTCACTGCGCTCCAACGCACGGCAACCGGCCATCAGGCCAACCAGAACTGCCGGCAGCAGCAGGCTGACCAGCGGCTCGCCTACCACCGGCACAGTGGTTAATCCGGCCACTGCAACGAAGCAGATCAGCAGCAACACCATCCATAACAGCGGGGCTTTCATGAACAGTGCATAGCCCCGCGTGATCCATTGCCAACCTTGCATTGCCTGCAGGCGTTGTGGCTCCATGATTTCTCCCTATAGCCAAACGGCTTGCGCCGTTGTGATGTGATTTTTCAGTATCCGCTCGAAATGAAGTGGATCGTGGGCCTGAACCAGTTCGCCGTCGCGCGGCAGATACAAGTCAAACAGGCGTGACAGCCAGAAACGCAGCGCGGCCACGCGCAGCATTAGTGGCCAGGCTTCGCGTTCGCTGTCCTGCAACGGGCGCACCGCGTGGTAGGCGCGCAGGAAAACTTGTGCATGTGCCGTATCCAGCACGCCGTCGGCATTCATGCACCAATCGTTCACGGTAATCGCCGCGTCATACAGCAGCGCATCACTGCATGCGAAGTAAAAATCGATCAGGCCGCCGACACGGTTGCCTTCCAGCAGCACGTTATCGCGAAACAGGTCGGCGTGGATCACGCCCTGCGGCAGCGAAGTCCAGTTTTGCCGCGCGTGCAGCGCAACCTCGCTGTCCAGCAGCGCCGCCTGTTCCGCATCCAGAAACGGGCGCACCTGCGGCGCGGTCAGCGCGCGCCATGCTCCGCCGCGCGGGTTGGGCATGATCTGGCTGAAGCTTTGCCCGGCGTTATGCATCTGCCCGAGCATCGCGCCGATCGCGGCGCATTGTGCCTCACTTGGCGTGACGGTAGATTTTCCAGCCAGACGGCTAACGATGCAGGCCGGCTTGCCGTTGAGCAAGCCCAGAAATTGATTGGAGCGATTTGCCACCGGACAGGGGCAGGGAATACCGTGCCGCGCCAGATGCGCCATCAAGTTCAGATAGAACGGCAACTCGTCGGCAGTGAGTATCTCAAATAGCGTGAGTACGAAGCGGCCATTGCTTGTCGTGACAAAATAATTGGTGTTTTCGATACCGGATGCAATGGGTTGCAGCTCGAGCAGCTGCCCGAGCGAATAGCCGGAGAGCCAGGCGGTCAGCTCTGCCTCCGAGACGCTGGTGAAGACCGCCATCAGGTTCCCTAAAAACTATGAATGATCCAACGCGGTACCCGCAGGCCGGAATCGAGACTTTCCTGCCGCACAAATTTGCCATCGCCCAGATCATCCACCAGATAATAAGGCACACCGTGCTTGGGTGTGATCTTGATCATGTACAGCTTGCCGTTCAAGTGATATTCCTCAACGGTCTGTTCGGTTTCCCTGGTAATGGTCACCTCGGGCACATCGGCGGGAGCTCCATCAGGTGCGGCGTCGAATGCGGGCGGTGGAGGCATTGGCTCAAGATTATCCGGAACCGGTTGTTGAGCGAAAACGGTCAGGGAAAAACCGCTCAGCAGCAAAAAAGATAGGAAGCGCATCGCAGTAGCCTCGGCGAGTTGGAATGGGGGCATTTTAGCCGATGTGCGCAGGGGTTGCGCGGTGATATGGAAACCGGAATATTCAGATATGTATTGCTACGGCACGCCATGCCTCAAGCTTGCGCTCATAGGATATGGATGCGTTCGCCGGGCTGGTTGACGGCAGGCGCAAGTATTTCAAGGTTTTGACTTGAATATTGGGCTGCACATATCTGCGATAACACGCTTCAGCCTTGGCACCATTAAAATAAACATGGGTAATTTGTGGGTGGTTCCGGAAAAATGCCGCAAAGTCGTTCGAAATAATCGATGTGTTTTCGATACCTGAATCCAGGCTGCTCTCACGATGGCATGAGTGAATTACGTCCCACAGTGCGATGCGCGCCGATTTCAGTGCCTGCACTCTCTGATCATAGTTATCAGATGAGCACAAATCGATACCGAGCAGTTTGCCCATGATGGGCCAGAATTTATTCTGGGGAAGTGCATAATACTGGCCTGCCTTGATGGAAGCCTCGCCGGGCACGCTGCCGAGGATGAGAATGCGGGCATCAGCCTGCTCGATCGGTGCGAAACTTTGTATGTGCGGCACGGTGTAGTGAGAATTACAAGTACAACTGTCGCTCGCGTTCCTCTTCCGAAGGCTCGAAACCGCGCGTCTCGTAGTGCTTGAAGATCGCGCTGACCACCGCCTCGGGCTCATCTATCACCTGAACGATATTCATATCTTCCGGACTGATGACCTTTTCTTCCAGCAGCGCGGTACGAAACCATTCGATCAGCCCGCCCCAGAATTGGCTGCCAACCAGGATGATCGGCATCATGCGCGTTTTGCCGGTTTGCACCAGCGTCAGCGCTTCCATCAGTTCATCCAGTGTACCGAAGCCGCCGGGCATTACCACATAGGCACTGGCAAATTTAACGAACATCACCTTGCGCGCGAAGAAATGCTGGAAGGTCTGGCTGATGTCCTGATACAGATTGCCGACCTGCTCGTGCGGCAACTGGATGTTCAGCCCGACGCTGGGCGACTTGCCGTAAAACGCGCCCTTGTTGGCGGCTTCCATGATGCCGGGGCCGCCGCCCGAGATGACCGAAAACCCGGCATCGGAAAGTAGCCGCGCGATTTCTTCGGTGAGCTTGTAATAGGGCTGGCCGGGCCGGGTGCGTGCGCTGCCAAAGATGCTGACTGCGGGATGGATGCGGTTAAGACGGTCGGTGGCGGAGACGAACTCTGACATAATACCGAACACGCGCCAGGCCTCCTTGGAGTTCCATGCTTCCGGCAGTGCGGAGATGGGCAGTTTGGGCGGGATGTTCATGTAATAACCTTTAGAAAATAAGTGAAATGAGTTTCCCTGAGACGAATAAATCAAATTCCGCCAAGACCTTGCTTTTGGTGGACGGCTCCTCTTTTCTGTACCGCGCATTCCATGCGATGCCGGATTTGCGCAACCGTGAAGGCTTCCCGACCGGCGCAATCTACGGCGTGCTCAACATGCTGCGCAAGTTGCGCCACGATCACCCGGCAGATTATAGCCTGTGTGTATTTGACGCAAAAGGCAAAACCTTTCGCGACGACTGGTATCCGGAATACAAGGCGCACCGCGCGCCGATGCCGGATGATCTGGTACGGCAGATCGAACCGCTGCACCAGGCCATTGCCGCATCGGGTTGGAATATCCTGGCACTGGAAGGCGTAGAGGCCGATGACGTAATCGGCACGCTGGTGCAACAGGCCGCACGGGACGGTGTGTGCAGCATTGTCGCGACAGGAGATAAAGATCTTGCGCAACTGGTGAGCACGCATGTCACGCTGATCAACACCATGAGCAATGAAACGCTGGATGTGCCGGGTGTAAACGCCAAATTCGGCGTGCCACCGGAACGCATCGTGGACTACCTGACACTGACCGGCGATCAGGTGGACAACGTGCCGGGCGTGGCGAAGGTCGGTCCCAAAACCGCGGTGAAATGGCTTGCCCAGTACGGCACACTGGATAACCTGATGCAGCATGCCAGCGAAATTAGCGGTGCGGTCGGTGAGAATTTGCGCCGCGCGCTGGACTGGCTGCCACAGGCGCGTCGCCTGCTCACGGTGAAATGTGATGTGACGTTACCGCAGGTATACAGCGAACTGGCTCCGCCTGCGCCGGATACGGAACAACTGCGCAGCCTGTATGAACAATTCGAGTTCAAGACCTGGCTGCGCGAGTTGAATTCACCACAACAAACCCCCTCTCCCTCTCAGGGGGAGGGTTGGGGTGGGGGTGAGAATTCTTCCAACCATGATTTGTTCAACGAAGAACCCACCCGCACCGACCATGCACACTACGAATGCATCCTCACCGAATCCCAGCTCGACGCGTGGCTGGAAAAGCTGCTCGTCGCCGAATTGGTGTGTGTGGATACCGAGACCACCAGCCTCGACATGATGAACGCGCAACTGGTCGGCATCTCGTTCGCCCTTACCCCGCACCACGCCGCGTACCTGCCGCTGGCGCACCGCTACCCCGGCGCACCGGATCAGCTCAGGCGCGAATACACCCTGCACAAACTCAAGCCGTGGCTGGAAAGCGCGCAGCATAAAAAGCTCGGTCAAAACCTCAAATACGACCTGCACATTTTCGCCAATCACGGTGTCACACTTGCCGGCATCCATGACGACACGTTGCTGCAATCCTACGTGTTGGAATCGCACAAGCCGCACGACATGGACAATCTCGCGTTGCGCCATCTCAACGTAAAGACCATCAGCTACACCGAGGTGGCGGGCAAGGGCGCGAAGCAAATCTGCTTCGACCAGGTTGACCTCGACACTGCCACGCGCTACGCGGCGGAAGACGCCGACATCACATTGCAACTGCATCAGTCCTTGTCGCCGCAGATTGCAGTGCAGAGTGGATTGCAATATGTGTATCGCGACATCGAACTGCCGACCATGCAAGTGCTGTACACGATGGAGCGCAACGGTGTGCTGCTTGACTGCAACCTGCTGAAGATACAGAGCCGCGAACTGGGCGAGAAGCTCTTGGCGTTGGAAGCCAGAGCGCACGAGGCGGCCGGGCAGCCGTTCAACCTGAATTCGCCGAAACAGATACAGGAAATTCTGTTCAACAAACTGGAATTACCCATAAAGAAAAAAACGCCGGGTGGTACGCCCTCCACTGACGAAGAAGTGCTGCAGGAACTTGCGCTGGATTATCCGCTGCCGAAAATTCTGCTCGACTATCGCGGCATGGCAAAACTCAAGTCTACCTATACCGACAAGCTGCCGCAGATGGTGAACCGCAACACCGGGCGCGTGCACACCAGCTACTCACAGGCGGTGGCGGTGACCGGACGACTCGCTTCCAGCGACCCCAATTTGCAGAACATTCCGGTGCGCACTGCTGAAGGCCGCCGTATCCGCGAAGCATTCATCGCACCGCAAGGGTCGCGCATCGTGTCTGCCGACTATTCGCAGATCGAGCTGCGCATCATGGCGCACCTGTCCGGCGACGCGGGACTGCTACAGGCGTTTGCCAACAACGAGGATATCCACCGCGCCACCGCCGCTGAAATCTTCATGGTCGCACTCGCCGATGTCGACAGCGAGCAGCGCCGCTACGCCAAGGTCATCAACTTCGGCCTGATCTACGGCATGTCTTCGTTCGGCCTCGCCAAACAACTCGGCATCGAACGCGGCGCCGCGCAGGCCTATATCGACCGCTACTTCGCACGCTATCCCGGCGTCGCCGATTACATGCAGCGCACCCGCGATCAGGCCAGACAGCAGGGCTACGTCGAGACCGTGTTCGGCCGTCGCCTGTGGCTGCCCGAAATCAACGCCAGCAACGGCATGAAACGCCAGGGCGCGGAACGCGCCGCGATCAACGCGCCGATGCAGGGCACTGCGGCGGATTTAATCAAACTCGCGATGATCGCCGTGCAGCACTGGCTGGAACAGGAAAAGCTGCAAACGCAACTCATCATGCAGGTGCACGACGAATTGGTGCTCGAAGTGCCGCAAGCGGAACTGCATTTGGTCAAGGATATGCTGCCCAAATTGATGTGTGGTGTTACCGAACTTAATGTGCCGCTATTGGTGGAACTGGGTGAAGGAAAAAATTGGGACGAGGCACATTAGCCTGTGTAGGCTGGGCGGGTTGAAACGATACTCAACAAAAGCCGCGCAGCTTCCTAAATGGAGGGTGTCCCGGATTTTGTGTAAACGGGAATTCATTATTGCTGCGGCATCCGGTCTTCGAACTGGATAGTAAACCGATTTAATGCCGCTTTCCAATCCCTAATTGGCATCGTCCATTTCTTGCTGA
>Ga0307376_10000783_pt1 | contig 37482 bp, 49 predicted proteins | sample TR2MG_FD_202536 | JGI IMG/M metagenome (GOLD analysis project Ga0307376, IMG submission 202536) | Soil microbial communities from Risofladan, Vaasa, Finland - TR-2 | ecosystem: Environmental > Terrestrial > Soil > Coastal area > Acid sulfate soil | place: Finland: Risofladan, Vaasa | collected...
TCCAGTATTCAACACTGATCTCTGAAACACCCAGGATCATACTTACCTCATAGAAGGACATATCCAGAATCTCAAGACATGTTTTTAATACATGAGTAAAATGGTCCTGAGAGATACCCTTAGTCAATGTTTCTGGAGTTTCAACCAGAATCTCGATCTGAGCCTCTAACCCAGCTACTTTGGCTTCTGGTTCTTGTTCTGTCTTGTCCCCAAAAGACTCTCTCTGTACTACCTCTGATCCATAGAGGTCTCCTATCAACCCGTTCACCTCTGCATCCAATCTAATAGCAGCTAGCGCCATCTGGTGAGTGTTCGCCGATTCGTTTGCTGTATCTTCTCCTCTCATAATACAATCAGCCAGGTACTTGTGAATTGCCTTTCGTTCTTCGTGTGTGAGTCCTGCTTCCATTGTTGTTAGCTACTTTCAACAAGATATGCAATATGAGCAAGGAGTGCAGGACTGTTAATGTCTTGATCTTCCCCCCCTCGATACCGTCCCGTGGTCTTGTTTCTGAAATACCAATCGAAGGATCCGTTTTTGAATATAGTAAACGACAAATTAAATATCTTAGTTGTCCAGTATATTTCTAGTCTATCGCAATATATCTCTGCAAAAGGAACCACGATAATTGCTCGCTCTAGGTCGATATGTGGAGCAATACCCGATTGCGGGATCTCCTTTTGCTCATTGGGCATAAAGTAGTCCGTAACAATTAGTGCTGTTGTCAGTTGTTGCTCATTGATCTTATTCTCTGATTCAGATTTGTTGAGATAATCCAACCAGTCCTTCTTGGTGTATGTTTTAGATTCAGTCATGATCATTCTCTGTATCCTATCCAGGGGGGTCTTGGTGGATACGTTGTGACTCTAAGGTGCTCACTAGCACTTGGCCCGCAGGCAGCACACTCAGGAATAGTTCTCTCTACCCAGACATGCCACGATTGACACTGATACACTCTTCTGATTGAGTTGGCGTCATGAATATGACATTTCATGGATGAGCCTCCTCTGGGTATATCTCAATTAGAATTACACCATCAATATCCAAGGAATAATGTACAGCACCACCACCATGTTCCTCTTTGACAAATGGTTCAATCCCGGGGAAATTGCTTGCATCTGGATATAGATTGAGGTCAAGGATGAGTTTAAATGCTTGTACGGCATCTTTTGGATATTTTGTTCTTAGGGTAACTATTTTGTCGAACTTGATTTGGTTGTTCATGTTGTTCCTCTCCATAATGTTTGTTCTGTCTCACCGATAGGTGAATAAAAAGGAAAATTGAGGAAATCTATAATCTATTCCTGAAATGTTCTCCCACTTGCCTGTTCACCAACATTGCAGCTTCATAGCCCTGGTCCAACCCAATCAGATAACCAGACATAAAGCCTTCTCTTTGCCCCTCGTGTAGTTTGACATGACCGTGCTGTTTTGCCGCATGAATGATGCCAGGATCATAGATTTCATCGTCACACAGGAAGCACTTCATGATGGCATCTTGTCTCGGATATTGTTCTTCCATATCTCTCTGTATCCACAGTGCCTACATTGAAATGTAACATGCCCAAGATCAAATAAATCATCTGGCCTGCCTTGCATGACCAATTCGTACCTATGACTCCCGATTAAGCATAACAATTTTCTTAGAAATATCACTCCCTCTCCTTGTTCAGCTCCTTGAGGCACTCCCTGCACGCCGCATTCCACCCGGCATCATAGGCTCCACCGGGTCCGGCTCCGTCCCATCGCGCCATCACCCCCTCCACGATCTCCACCGCTCGCTCGACCCATGCGTCGTGGCGTGCGGCCCTCGCCTCGTCGCGTTGATCTACCAGCCGCCTGATGATGGCTGCTGCCGCCGCAGTGGTCTCGCTCGATGCGAAGATCCCGAGCGCAACGCATTGCTCCAGCGCCAGCAGCACGTCCAACTCCCTCTCCGCCAGTACCCCATTCAACTCGTTGTCGGTCATTGGGTCTCCTTCCTTAGCGCGGCGATGATCCGTGAGCAGGCTGCGTTTTTTCCGATGCTGAAATTGTCCATAAGCGGGGATTTTGGGCGCACCCCCTCCACTATCTCCTCGATCCTCTCCATGGGGATCGAGTCGGATGCGGGCCTCACTTCGGGATAGCAGTCCCCGTGGTGCAGGCCACCCCGCCGACCACAGCGGGGGCACGGGCCACCGATCTTGTAGGGCGTCTCCTCCCACCCCTTGTACTTGAGCGCCCCACGAACGAGCGCCAAGGCTCCGAGTGCGGCATTGATGGCGTCCATCTGCTCAAGAGATTTCCGCAGCACTGCCTCTGACTCCCGTGCGTCGGCCGCGTTGGCATCTAGGTCTGACTTCAGCTTCTCCACCTCGGCCCTCGCCTCGTCGCGATCGGCTACCAGTGCATCGCGGTCACAATCTCGGTCATTGACGGCTGCGCGGAGCGACGTGCTGTACTCCTCGACCAGGGCGCGTAGTCGATCCACCTCATCCTCAGCCTCCACTGCGCGCTTGCACCAGTAGCCTGTTGAACCATCAATGAATTTAATCTCAAGCTCGGCCTGCTGCGCCCTCACCTCCGTCTCGCGGAGATTCACGAGAGTTGCTTCCATCTCCTCCTCGGAAGCCTCGAAAGCCTTTTGGACTGCCGTGTGCTCGTTGAAGCAGGCATCGAACGCATTGCACAAATGGCACTGTCCGCAGTCTACACATTCCGAAAGGCAATGATCCGGTTCGTCGTGCATGAGGAGATCGATATAATCTGCGTTCGTTTTACAGATCCAGCATTCAAATTTTGGTTGTTCGATCGTGAAGAGATCAGCCGTGAAGAGATCAGCACCGCACTCTTTGCAGTACGGACGATCCACTGTGTAGACCGGAGAATGCCCCTCTACGTCGCAATCGTACTGGCTCATTTTATGGGTTCCCTTTTGTCATTAACCCAACAAACTCTTTTACCGTTTCTTGCGTCCCCCTCGTGGCTGCAATCGCCTTGTCCAAAAGAAGCTGGAAAGTGATCTGCACAAAGAGCATTCTGTCGATGTTCTCGTTCATCTTCTTGTGCCCTTCTTCAAGTGCGTCGATTCGCTTGAGTAGATCTGTGATGTCGCTCATTTTATGGATTCCGATACGTGCTTCTGAAAAGACGAATATCTTCTTCGATCATGGCTTTCCTTTGTCTTCGTAGAACTGAATCCTGCCCTGGTTCATGAAAGCGGTCATGGGGTCTCCTTCTTCTCCACCAGCGCACCAATCTCCGCAGCTATCTGCTGTCCACACCCGCAGTCCCGTGAGTACGCGAGAGCCCACTGCACCGCCTCCTTGAGTGCAGCACCCCAGCCCTCAGCCCTCGCCTCCTCCAGGCACAGCGGACAGGTCACTCCGGGGCGAAAGTACACAGCGTGCTCGGCGCAATTCAGCACGTCGTCAGTCATCTCAAACCTCCACTATAAAATGTTTATCAAATTCACGATTCAGACAGTGCGTGTATCCTCTTGGATTGCATACCACCCTTGTTTCTCCAACTAAGTAATCACAATTCCCATGAGTATGTCCGTGGATCCATAATTTAGGTTGTTTGTCCCAAATCAAATCCTCCATGTCGCACAAAAAGAATCTGTTGAGCTGACTTCCCTTGAACCTGGAATCAACGCTCTGTTCTGTCGGTAAATGATGTGTCACAACAATTGTGTCTTTATCTGTGTTCTCATTCAGAAACGTCTCTGCCCTGTCGTTCTGTTCATACACCCAGGGGTCAAATCCAGAAATAACCAAGAAGTCACTTAGCATTCTCTCGTAAAGAATATTTTCGGGGTGCTCTCTGAACCACAAAGAAGTTCCTGCAAACTTCTGACCATTAATCGTAACACACTCATGGTCGAGCCAGTGGAAGTTATCTAGCTTCCTGTTGAGGGCCTCCAGACGGTTGTGAACAATATGTGGGCTAACCCTGTAGTATTCGTGGTTGCCTGTGACATATACCACATGAGGATACAGGACTGCAAACTGCTCAAGCGCAAAGATGAGACCGTAGTCAATAAGTGAAATATCTCCGGCAAGTACGAGCACGTCAACGTCTTGGTCCTTGGGATAGACATCGGCCATGAATGAGTCCGGCCAGTGGTTGTCGAACTCAAAGTGGAGATCACTAAGTATTTGTATCTTCATAGTTGCTGGTATTCGTGATTCACGATCTCAATGATCTTATCAATAAAGTCTTGAGATTGTTTCTTCACTCCTGTTCTGGCTTTGCTGGCTGTGTGTTCGATCTGATCCTTGATACTGCCAACTACAACATTCTTCTTCAATCGCTCTGCGTGTTTTGCGGCATCAACCACACCCTGGACTTTGGTTTCATATGCACTAAGTTCAAGTATGGCTTTATCTTTGAGTGCTGCGGTCTCAGTGTGTTGTTTGTGGGATTCCTCTAGTTCAACCTCAAGTGTGTCTATCTGTTTTTTGGCTGAATCTAGTTTCTCTTGTAGGTCTGTCGCTGAATCTTTTTGTCCGTAATGTTCGTATACTTTGTATACGACATCCGCAGCAGCGGCAATTAAACGCTGCAAATTTAGTTCGTCATAGTCTATGTATCTGCCTCCGTCGCTTAAATAAATAACTTCATTTTTACATCGGGTAGTGCCTTTAAAAACTCGCCCCATTATGTCCAGTGTTTGCTGGATCTTGATCTTATTGAGTTCTTCTTCTGCTTCCTTCTCTCTTTGTTGTCTTTCTAGTTTGATCTGTGAAATCCTCTGTTCCTCCTTTTTCTTGTAGTAATCCGCATCATGGTTCATCAAGTAATCACGGTGGCGCATCTTTACACCTCGCTATGATCTTCGATCAGCTCAAGAACCTTAGACGCGGGGAAATGGGACAACTCGCTCAACACAATATTGAGCACCCCTGACAGTTCAGCGATGTTTAAGTTTACCTTGCCACCTTCTCTCTCTGCCACTCTCTTGGTTAGCGCCGCCTCATTGATCCTGCCGTCACTGCGATAGAGCATTGCTTTGTCCATCTTGTTGTCACTCACCGTGGTCCTCCTTCTTGATGGTTGAACCTTCAAAGTTAATCAATTCCGTAATCTTTGTGTAAATCATTCCTGCACAAGACTCCCAGAACACATGGGCACCAATCACAAGTGGGATACTACCCCGTATTCTCTGCGCAACATCTGCTGCCCGCCTTAGTCCGTCTATTCTTCCTTTAATGTAAGACCCAGGATGCTCCCATCCACATAGATCATGATCATGATTGCATGCTTTATATCTCATGGAGAACTCATGGCCTTTTCCAGTCGTTCTTCTCTAGTTCACTTAGATACCTAAAGAATCTATCAAGCGCAAGACAAAAGGCTATCATTATGGCTATCTTAGCCAGCATAAGGCCACGCACTCCTGAGAGTGTCATATAGCTGTTGATCTAATGTTGTTAATGATTGAATCGTACTGAGTTGTGACTTAGTTAGGTGACTTCTCTTGATCCTGTTCTCAGAAACATTCTGTACCGTAAGAGGTGCTGGATTACGGATATTGAAGGAGTCAATAACTTCTCGCCTAAGACAATATAGCTTTTCGGTTATACCGACAATGCAACAACGCAATACATCGTTGGCCTTCTCTAGCATCATGGCCCTTGTCTTTGGGGTCTGCCTAGAGGTTCTAAAGCGGCAAAATTTCCAATGATCTACATATTTTTCTAGTATGTATCTAAATGGAAGGATAAGAGATCTAAGTTGGTAGTCTTCAATCATTGTTCTACCAGATTTGTCAACAAGGAACTGATCCAAAGACATACCAGACTTCATGCCGAATTTCTTGGCTACATGTGTCCCCCTTGAATATTGATAGTATTGTGAGAGTGCCCTGTCTATCGGATTTCTCAATATTACAATAGGAACAAACTTTTTGCCTTCGTGTTCCCAGCCAAGGACATCTGGAACACCTCCACGAACAATTACAGCAGAAGTATTCCCATCTACTGCCTTTAGTCTTTTGGTGACAGCCGGTTCCCACCCCTTGATGCATTGTCCACCATATGACTGCTCAAGGAATCTAGTGAACGCAGTCCCGCCTGTCTTGGGGACATGCAACAATACCGGTACACGTTTGTCGGTCATGGTGGGTGGAGACTAACAGCAAAAAGTGTTCATGTCAACACGTCACAAACAATCTCAGACATATTGTTTTCAGCTTGACTCAACACACCGAAAAGGTTAATACTATCATCATGAAGTACAGAAACTACGTCCATCGTGACGCCATCGAACGAGACTGGCCGAGCGGCCCTCATGACTCAAACAAGAAGCAACGTTCTAAGTCTGAACGACAAATTGTCAAGAGAGAGATCGGACAATTTGATCCGTTTGATTTATACTGCGAATACTGTGGCCGAAGGCTATGTAATTATGATTGTGACATGCATCTAGATGAAGACATGTATCTAGATGAAAGTGCATGGGCCGATATGTGCCTTGAAATGCTGATAGACAATCCACAAAGCCATAAAGTAGTAGAACAATACTTAATAGTTGACGAAACGGAGAATTAGTAGTAAAATTCAGCTTATTAGTATCCGTATGTTTTGTCCTATTTAGGAGGCTTCAATTTTGGCTATTGAGAACGATACAGACTATCTTCAAAAATCGGGCAAGGAAGAAGCACTCAACTTGCTTGTTGGGTCTAATTCTGCCGTAACGGCTCTTAGGTTTTCTATCGATGACACATATGCCCCCCCGGTAGGCGCCCTGTTCACGTATACGGTTGATCTGGCCTCGTCTCAGATTCCCGCACCTGAACGGCTCAATGGTCCATATAGATACTGGACATTTACCACAGAAGATTTTGGTGGTGGAAGCGCAAACCTTTTAGTGGTTTTTGGCTCGGCAGATAACGCCGCTGCTTCTGCCGCAGCGGCAGATATTGGGGGGGTTGCTGGAACTACACATCTGGAGGTTGATCTTGGGTTTGTCCCCGATGGAATCCCAAGAACATTCTTCTTTAGAGATGGAATTACCAGATGTGACATGTTCACCGTCACCGGGCCCACTGGCGTTATTGTAGAGATCCATTAACAATGGGACATCATCCTTGGCGCAACACCATGCACCCAGGTCCAATCTGGTATACCAATGCGGGGATGGGACACTGGTCGCAATACACTGCTCCCGTCGCATTTGTAGCTGGAACATGGGTTGAGCAAATTGCAGCAGGATCAGTAACACCTATCTCTGGTTCTTTTGCTAGCTTCCCCCATGACGGGGCAGGTGGCAACAAGAATTGGTATTCATTGTCTCACACCGCTGGGTTCGGTGGTGATGAATTCCTACAGTTGCTCAGGGTGCCCAGTGATTATTCCGTAATTGAAGAGATCGACGCTCCATTTGCTGCATTTGACAGTTTGGCACTTTATCGTGGGTTAATGGTCAATGCCGGTATCACAGCGGAACTTATGATCACTGGACTTGCCGCTGATACTGTTTCTGTGAACGCCCACCTTGCGTATACGGCAACACCGTTGACAACAACCTCTCCGACATGGACATCGGTGAATAAGTTTTCGGGAACCACAACGCCAACTGGATTCGTGATTCTTTCACCAATGCTCCCCCTTGTTGGGCATCATCTCGGACAGTCACATATGGCCCTTGCGCAGTCCGAAGTGAGTGGAGACATTGGTATTTACACATGGGACTCTCTCAGCGGAACATCTGAGGTTTTAGAGAACACAATATTAGCTTCCGCTTCTCTCCTGAACCAAGTCTCTGGTGGTGGACTGATTGTAAACGATAGTTTCCTTGCTTTCTCTTTCTACGACAATGATGCTCAAGAATTCGTTGTAGTTGGGAAAGATCCCTCAACCTCGACCGTCCTTTTTGAGAGTCGCTCGGCACAGGCAGGTGGGACTACGGCAAACGGAGTCACCAGGGGATCCGCCAGGGCAAATATTACCGCTACAGTGGCGGCAGAGTGTGAGTTCTACGTTGAGCCCATTGTGTTCCCTGCTGCGCCCAAGACAATGATTGTGACTACAGCCGGTGTCACATCAGAACCCACGCTACCGTCTTTGCCAAAAGGAAGCGGTGATCTTTCAAACAAACAATATGCCATTGTTGATGGTGGTTTGATCTACAGACGAGACACACCCGGGTTCACATATGCACTACAGACTAACGTAGTGGACTCTCCTGTTTTCACTGGTGGTGGTGCAGTTTCCCCAATGGTGGCTGATCGTTCTCTTGACCAATCTGATGGCTCTGCCATTCAGGTTCTCTTGGATGATGGAAGTGTCTGGACCTTTCATCCTTCCTAGTGAGGAGGCATCATGGATCCGCTTTCTCAACTAGGTGTCGGTGGAGTTTTCGCTGTCTTTATCATCAGGGAAGTGTTTAATCTCCTAGATAAACGCAAGACCGCTAATGGTTCTATAGAACCAGATGATTCTATCAAGAAGACTATCTATCAGATATCCAAACAGATAGATGACCTACATGACTGGCACAAGGTTACGGATGAGGATGGAGTCAAGGTGTGGTATGTCAGGCGAAGCCTGGAGACCTCCCTCAAAGATCTGTCTGATAATATTAGAATTCAGACTGAGGTTCTACAGAAGATTCTCCAGACACAAACCAATATGGAGAACAATATGAACAAACTAGAGGCTGATCTGGCTAAACAGGCTGACAACAAATCTGTAAGTTCTGTCTAAGTGTTGGTTATCGTTGGTGATCTTTTCCCTTGACAGAGACTAGACTGACCTGCTAGGGTGGAGGGTGGTAGCGGGGGGATAATAAAAACACATTAACTAAAGATAACTAATAAATAAAGATAACTAAGATTAGTTAAATTAGTTAACTAAGGGGATACAAATTTCGTGCCAATTTCAATATTTGAATACGAACAGAATATATACAATGCTGGTGTCCGTGGATGGTGGATTGGATTCTCTGTTGGTATTATCACAGGATTATTGCTCTCTGTTGTTCTTATGTGACACCTTATGTGACACCACTTGACAAGATAAGATCCAGGTGGTAGGATTCATTCAGTGATTAGCGAGGTATTTGAAAAACAAAGTTGCGGTTGTCACGGCAAGGTTTTTGGGTATAACCTACTGTGAGGGAAGAGTTCCCGTGTGTGTGTGGTTTCTCCTTCCGTTGTTGGTCATGGTGTTTCCTTCGTCGCTTCTCTCCTCGCTCTTTCTGTTTCTCTCACGAATGAACTCACAAAAACCCAACTCTTTTAGCCTAATGACTGCACGAAGTTGTTATATTTCATCCGTCAAAATCCTTGTCCCAAAGGGTCGTGCCCCGCTATACGGCTCGGAATCAGGATGAAACACGGGGGTTCGTCTAATGGTAAGACCGTGGGAAACAACCCATGTTGCAGGTTCGAGTCCTGCACCCCAGACCATTGCCCTCATGGATTATTCGGTGTGTAAACCATGAGTATTTCACATTCAAGTAAGATCTTGCAGGGTCGAGCCTCTGGGTGTGGTGTCGGTCAGCACCGGCCCAATCTTTTTAGTGGCTGCAATCACAATGATAGAAGGTTGGGCATTGTAGGGTAGTGTGGAGGGGGGTCCAGTAAATGAGACTGGATCACGCCAGGGGCGAGGATTGGGCCGCCTGGTTGACCCCTGTAGCTCAGTCGGGAGAGCCGTCAGTTCTGGGTCGGAGGTTCGAGTCCTCCCAGGGGGCCATTATGAATATAAAACAAGAACTCAGAAGAGTAGTTGAAAGAATGTTGAATACCCCCAGTTGGGAATCAGATGATTTCAATACTGGGTGGGTTGCGGCTTGTGAAGAATTACTCATAGCTATGGACGGCGAAGGGGATTTTGTAGACATTAATCAGATGATCGCAGACAAAGAAAGCGATGGCGTATGATTCTTGCGTTAATCGCAATCGCTGATGTATACGTGATTGTATGGATGGTCCACGAGTTGAGATATTGTTGGAGGGGGAATGACTAACTTTATTATTGGCCTTGTGGTTCTGGCCGTGTGGGGCCCGTTCTGTCACTATTTCGTCTTTGATTGGGGCCACAAGAAACGGAGTATGAAGTATGATTGGTATTCCGAAGATGAAGATAGTCAACATGTATTCTGTGGGGGAGACAAAGTACCTGATCATAAGATGCCCTAAGTGTGGCATGAGGTTTGGACACCCCGAGAACAGATTTAGTGTTGAATGCCCCAGGGTGGGTTGCATAAATGTTGATGGCCTGGTAAACATCAGAGATCGTTTTAGGGTTGCTGATCTTGAATCTACATGCAGAACGATAATTGGTTCTTCAAACTTCGCTAATAAATGGAGTCAGATAAAATGGACACCGCAGGGCTAGCCGTTGAGATGATGGAGTCAGGTAAATTTGATAGACCTGAGATTTATGTTGCCAAGTTCCAGGCAGCCATTGATACAATCCAGCAACAGACCGCTAAGGCTGTAGCCAATAAGTACAATGGTCAGGTCATGGCATTAGATGAGAAGATCAAGAAACTTTGTGTGGCCTCTAAGAATGTGTGCATTCATTATATCAATGATGGCACCCGCAATGATGATGCTGGGTATAACGATGGTGGATGTTCTGGCCCTTGTGTGAGTTTTGGCTCTGACACTCAGTTGCAGGAATTTGAAGACAAGATTGAGAAGATCGTAGGCGTGCTGGAACAGGAGTTTGGCATCACATTTCCTGAGATTTACGCCGGGGATTAATTTTGTTATACTGCCCATATGGGTGCAATTACTTTCTTCCTCTATTTGAACATTTTTGCTATGGTCTTCGGTCTTGGCTGTGGCCTGTTGGAGTTCAAACAAAGGTTGGCCTATCGTGAGGATAACGCATTTATAAAGTCACTTGGGCTGTCATGTGCATACATGATGTCGTCAATGGTCATTATCAATGCAATCAGAATTGTTATAGCGTTGATGTTTTAGTATGAAACGCTCTACTGTATTATTCCTGGCAAAGAACAGGTTTGCATTTACACAGGCATCTCTGCTATCCGTGCTGAGATACACCAATCCAGAATTGACAGAGAGAGTTGTCTTGGTCGATGGTGGATCCGAAGATGGGACAAAGGAATTCTTGCGTGATATTTGTACTATATATGACGGGCCACACATCCTTGAGTTTGTCGCGGGTCAGGTCGGGCATGTCTGCGATTGTTTCAAATACGTTGTCCCTAGTTGTGGCACCGATTTCCTGGCTAAGATTGACAACGATGTCGTTGTGCCACCTTATTGGATGGATCATTGTGTTGAGATTCTCGATGGCAATCCAAAGATTTCATTTCTTGGGACTGTTGCTAGGGACTCCAAGCCGTTTGATGCCTCAGATGAGGCAGAGAGGTCTACTATTGGGGTCAAGAATATTGGAGGAGTTGGATTATTCAGAACCAAACCATTTAAGAGGACCATGCCGAAGGGAGCAAACAAATACTTTGGGTTCCAGGGGTTCCAGTCTCAATCAGGTGGCGGGTGCGCATGGGTCCACCCAAACATGAGGTGCTTTTTGCTGGACAAGGTTCCTGTTGAGCCATGGAGGGGGCTGACTAAGAATTACATTAGCAAGGGGTATCAACGGAGTTGGCAGCCATACAAGAAGGATCCCGATTTTTGGTCATGGTTCCTTGATGATAATTTTGTTGATGATTATATCTCAGAAGAGGCAATGGAATAATGAGCAAAATCCAAGTGGCAGATGAGCCTTGGTGGACTCCCGGGGCTATTAAGCTGATTGAGGATCATTTGTGTAATGTTCCCGATCCTGGCGCTGACATCCTTGAGTTTGGTTGTGGCGGTTCTACGGTTTGGCTCTCTCGTCTTTGTGCGTCGTTGATCTCTGTAGACCACAACCAAGAGTGGGTGGATGCAGTCAACCAAAAGATCGGAGACCTTGAGCCACTGATTGATGTGTACAAGAGAGATAGGCCGTATCACACGGTGTGCGACAAGATGAAGGGTGATTTTGATCTGGTCTGCGTGGACGGGAGAGACCGGATACAATGTGTTCAAGCGTCTAAGGCGCTGGTTCGGCCTGGTGGGATTCTTCTCTTGGACAACTCAGAACGAGAGAAGTACAAGCCTATTTTCAGTATGTTAAAAACATGGCATAGAATTGAAACTAGCTGGAATTACTTCCATCATCTCAAACAGAAAAGGATTGGATGGTCAACAACAATGTGGATGAAACCATGAATATTGTACCAGGCGAGGAAATTCGTGAGGTGGATGTTTACGGAAAGACATTCACTGTCTTGGCTAAAAATAAGTGGTTCTGGGATCGTGTAGAGAAACGAGTATGGGAACCAGAGACGTTCAAGATTCTCGACCAGTATCTTACCAGAGAGGTTTACTATCTTGATGTTGGTGCCTGGATTGGTCCCACTGCCATGTTCGCGGCAACATTGGCCGGTCATGTTTGTTGTGTTGAACCTGATCCGGTAGCAAGGGCAATCCTGACTAAGAACATGTATATGAACGGGCGCCGTCATAAATTTGATTATGACATCATCCATGGGGCCATTTGCCCTAATAGAGCAACTGTAGTGGTCAAAGCCAGGGGTGCTCTTGGCAACAGTATGACTTCGATATATGGATCTGGCGAAGGCAGAGTAGTCGATGCATACACAATCCAAAGATTAGGCACCGGACCCGACAATCTATTTGTTAAGATGGACACAGAGGGGGCAGAAGCAGAGATTATCCCCGGGGAAATTCAGTTTCTTTGTGACAATAAAGTTACCGTATACTTGTCTCTGCACTGGGACGTGATCCCCGCTGCCAAGCACAAAGGGCTGATTGAGGCCATGTACAAGATGCGAGTGGAGGATGTTCACGGAAACAATATCCCTGTGAAAGATATCTTGAATTATCGAACCGTAATGCTACTTCCTGGTTGACAAATAATTACGTTCTGTGATAGGAGTACACCATGAACATAAAGACCCCCAAGAGGTATTTCATTAACATTGACGGTGATCTTGTCCAGGTCCCGCGCTCTGAATACTACCTTAGTCTGTTGAGCTTCAAGAAGAAGAAACGTAAGAAGAACAACAAGGAGGACCAATAACTTGGCTACCTACCACACTATGATTCAGGTCATGAAAACTCTTGAGCTTTTTGGTAAGTGTCAGATTATTGAGCCTGGTGTAATCGAGGTTCGCGACATTGACAGAATTGCAATTGTACCAAAATACAGATTGGCTATTGGCGAGATCGAGGAATGCGCACCACATTTGCTTGGTGACACGATTAATGGAGCGCACGAGGAAGACCCAACCCAACTTCTTTCGGATCTTGCGCAGAACAACAAGAACTTTATTGAGAATACCAAACCATTTTCTCACGCTATTTCCATGTCCCTCCTGTGGGTGCTGTGGTTCTATGATCATCTCACGATGGACAACAGACAATACGGATCCACACCTGTTGTCTATTCTAGGCCAAGATGGACAAAGATAGCCCACGATCATGAAGATTCAGATGTACTGACTCCGACCGATGTTTACGATTCTGATTGTGGGTTGGATATATCTGATACGAAAAATCTTCCAATCTATGCATCGCACAGGGATATATTAACCCTGTCTTGTGCAAACTTGGCACACCTCAAGGTTCAAAGAAATGAAGAGGGTTTAAGTGGAACAACCAGTCTTGATGAAATGTTTGCGTATGGATTTTGTCTTGCAAACAACATGGATGCGATATTAGAGTGTAGAGAAATTGTCTGTCACACAGATGGACTGGATATTGTTTTTAGGGGAACTGTATTTCATTAAACAAGAGAGGGAGTATGAGCGGAAATTATCACGATCCAGTCAATCATCCGTCACATTACTGTGATCATCCATCTGGTGTGGAGTGTATTGAGATTACCGAACACATGAGCTTTAATCTAGGAAACGCAGTTAAGTACCTATGGAGGGCGGGGAACAAAGATCCTGGCAAGAAAGAACAGGATCTCAAGAAGGCCATGTGGTATATTGATCGCGAGATCGGTAGAGAAGGAACCGTGAACGACCTAGCAATTGATATTGAAACAGTCATGGAGATGTTCCCTAGCATTGTCGAAGATATTGATGAGTGTGATGTTCCACCTGAATGGCTCGATCCAGACGCTGGGAAGATTAAACCATCAAGTTACACACAGGTGTCGATGGTCAAAGACCCACCGAATGATTGTAAAAAGAAAGATACTGATGTCCCGGTAACGTGTTTGTATGACGACTATATCCCGACTAGTGAGACTGTTGGATCAACCACCAAGAAATATAATCAGATGAGAGCATCTGATCTTTTACCCAGCCAGGCACGTAAAAACGTGACACTTGCAGGAGCCTAATTTGAATTATTCTAGACTAGACAATGTTGTACGGTTGTTTGTCCATTACCTTAATAGATTCCCTAATAAGTTTGCTATTGAGAATTACGTCTACAAGACAGACAAGTCAATTGGACAGATCGAGCAAGAAATCAAGAACTCCTCAGAGAGGAAGGAGATCATCAAGGGCTGGTATGTTGAATTTCTTGGAAGGAACAACAAGCCAACCGACAAGGGGATTTATTCACACATACAATCCGGTGCTTCTTATTCGGAACACAAGATAAGTTTTATTAATGCGGCGGAAAGAAGCAAAAGGATAGTGATTCCGGCACTCAATGATTTGTTTGATGCATATGATTATAGCAACGATCTTGTGCTAGCGTGTACTTCTTCGGAGATCGATGCCGCTGAACTTAGGCAGGGCATCGACTCTGTAACCAAGATTGTTGACGATACTAACGCGGGCGCACCAACCCTGCCTCCCACTCCGAGTCCAGACAGTCCAATGAAATTGGGGATTCGCGGTGAAGGGATCCTGAATGGTACAGATTTGATTAATGGACTCCTGGTTGGGATCGGGCATTATACATTTTTGTCCAATCCACAGAATCACGTTAAGTCCGTTAATGATATTGCTAGTTATGGATTCAATCTATTGAGGGTGTTTTCTAGCCTCCCAAGGAACCCCGAATATTTACCCGGGGCTTGGTGGATTTCTCCATGGGAAGATCCAGATAGATATTTTAGGATTCTCAATGAGACACTATCAGAGTGCAAGAAAAACAGGATTCGACTCCTGTACTGTTTCTTTGATGAAGTTACCAGGACAGATAATGTGAACTTTGACAGGGCCGAAAATACATGGAACGGCAACTCACCATCAAGATCGGAAGCGGTGTCAATTATTGATTATCTTGCTGAATCTTTCCCGGCATCTAATGCAGATGCTTTTTTGCCGGAACTGATGAACGAGCCCCCAGGAGATATGAATACTTGGGACTCTAGTTGGAATTCGTTTCTTGTGAATCATTTGTCCAAGGTTACAAGCAACCCAGTTAGTATTGATTACGAAAACCCAGGAGTGGGAACGGTTCTATGGGAGCACGTCCATCCCGGGTATCATAGTAATGGCGGGCTTACCAGAAACGGCACCAAAGATGTTCTTGATACGCTGAATCGTTGGAGATATCGCTATGCAGAACGCAATTCAGCAGTCCATGTTGGCATCAGCACAGATGGCGTACGAGAAGATCGCATATGGGACACAGAAGAGTTCGCCAGGATGATTACTGGTGAAGGGTTTTCTTGTGAATTGATGATGTCATATCGAGCACCAGAGCGATGGAACGATAACGACAAGAGGATTGTTGAGAGATTTGCAAGGGGGGCGGGACTCTAAGATGAGTGACTTCTGGATTCAAACGATGTCGGGCCGCAAGGTGTGCCTGGACAATATTGATCCATCAACCATTGACGAGATGGATATAGCTCATTCGTTAAGTATGCAGTCTAGGTTCAACGGCCACTGTTTGCGGCAGTACAACATTGCACAGCACAGTCTGTTGGTGTATGAGCTAGTCAAGAAGGCCATCGACTACCCCAAGAGGTTCCCACCTCTTACTGGGGCAGACATTGCCCATGAGATTACCGAACTACAGATCATGCTAGGGGCGCTGCTTCATGACAGTTCAGAGGCATATACTGGGGATATTGTTAATCCATTAAAGAGATTCATCAGAAGCAAAACAACTGCATTTGATGACCTAGAAGAAGACATCACCAAAGTAATCTTTACGAAGTATGATTGTGTAACGACATATTCTCTGGGCCTAATCCATCCTTTGATAAAAGACTGCGACAGAGAGGCCCTAGCTATTGAGAAGAAGTATCTAATGATCCCGATTGCTGACATTTGGGGTAAGTTGCCGAACGTAGACTCCCATCCTCCCATTGATTGCCTATCTCCTGAGAGCGCCAAACACGAGTTTATAAAGGTGTTCAGCCATCTTAGGTCACAAATTAAACTAATGAGAACCATTGATGCCCGTTAACTCGCTCCCATATCCAGAAGAATTTGAGAGAATGGTATACGCCAGAGAGGTGGAACCATCCTACTCTGCCATCGCCAGAAGGTTTGGGGTGAGTCGGGCGTGGGCCAGTAAGTATTACAACAAACAGGGTGTAGACATCCAGACACTCAAGAGGTCTAGGCAGATCACCATCAGCAGATGCGATTGTATTTCTGTCATATCTTCGGGTAAGACGATTAAAGCTGGGGCCGAAACATTTGGGCTGAGTCCATCTCAATATAAGCGCTCCCTAAGAGAACATGGATTGACACAAAGGAAGAGGTTAGATATTCTCAGAGAGATCCACAAGAGACAGGCCAACGAGGAATATCTTTATTTGTGCGACAAGGCCGGTAGGAATCTGTCCTCTCATGACCTAAAATCCCAGAAGAAGCATAAACTATATGGCAGGATTTATAGATTATTTGGTTCGTTTGTGGAGTTCCGCAACCAAGTGGGTGAGGGCAAAAGTGGCTAAGAAAAAACAAGCAGAAGAAAGAAACGTACAGATTGTAATCTTTGGTATTATGCCATCTGGCGAGAGAGTTGATATTATTTCTGCTGGGCAGAACATTATTCTTCCATTTTCTGAAGCGGACACTGTGAGAAAATACATTACAGCCACATTGACCAAGGGGGAAAATATTGGATTTTCCTTTGACGTAGACGATCGTGAGATCGAGAAATTGAGTGTCTTTATTTCTTCAAGTATAACAAGCGTTACAATTGGGATTATGAAGATATAGTGTTGACATTGGTTGTTCTGTGTGATACAAAGGCCGCTAACAGGAGGATTGTCGTGGACAAATTGGAACGTAGAGATAGAATTCGTAATCTGATTAAGTCTCGTGGGAAGCTAGGAGCATTCGTTAGCTCTTGGAATGTCAGCAGATACAGACTAGCTAAACTGACTGATGACCTGCCCGATGGCGAGGTGTTTGATAAGTTCGTTAAAACGTTCTCTGTTGACCCTGGTGAATTTTGGGACGGTGATGATCTCGATAAGATTAGAGCCAGGACAGGGAACCGGGGCCGCCCCGTTGGGGCCAAGGTGCGCAAGACAAAGCTAGTTGAGATTATGCTTTCGTCTAACGACGATGACGACGACTACATTGATGACCTGGATCATTTCTTTTAGATTAAAGATCACGCAATCTAGATATTAGACCTCCTGCCGGGTGTTCCTTCCTGGTTGGGGGTCTTTTTTTGTGCTCTTGACTGTTTAACATTAATAATGTATGGTAATTTCGGAGGTTTAGGTAATGGCGAGTTCCACTGCGGACAAGAAAATTACTGAATTCATTAAAGACTTAAATTCTACAACTCCAAGAAAAAGAGCAAAAAGGGAAGATGGCGTAATCGCCATGTTGGAGTTGTTGGACCCACTTGAGCTAAATAACTTATGTGGGAACGACAAAGAATTCAGGTTAACCGTAGATGCAGAGAACCGCCGTGCCGTTCTCAAGGCACAACATCTTCTTCATCTTGTACTAGAAGAGATGATGTCAGAGGAAAGACTTGAATGCACGAATCTTGATGACCTGAGAAAGACAGCAGATGCTGCTGCAAAGATTTCCCAGCTTCTCAATAACAGGCCCACTGCCATTGCAGGGAAGCCTGACTTAGATGAATCAAGTGATGACGACATTACCAAGAAACCACATTCTTCACTTACCGATGATGAATTGGCAGTGATGATGAAGAGAGCCCAGGACAACAAGCAGAGGCTAGAAAAGAATATTGGTCCTGTTAGGTTACATAAGGATAAGTAGTGGCAGAGAAGAAAGTATTCAAACGCAAGGGTAGTTCTAGTTGGCTAAAAGATAGCCAATACTACAATCCTGCCAGGCTCAAGTTCGCCAACAAGAAGGAGCGCGAAGAGTTTATCGGACAAATGCTTCTTGAGGAATCCCTCATGGAGGAGAGTATGATCCGCCAGGCCAGGGTGGATCCCTGTGTATTCATTGAATACGTGATGAAGGACGATAGCCCTGATAGTGGGAACAGGAAGATTGAATTAGCCAAGTTCCAGAGGGATCAACTTATCCCACATTTTATGGACAATCCGAATGCCATTGCCGTGATCCCAAGAGAACACGGCAAGACCACAATCCTGATTGGTTTGATCCTGTGGTTGATCGGCAATAATCCAAACATTCGTGTGAAGCTGGTCTGTAACTCAGATGACAACGCAAAGAAGCGATTAGGTAAGATTGTTACCTACATGATGCACGATCCTGATTTTAAGAAAGTGTTTCCTGACATTAAGCCAGATCTCCGTGCCTCATGGACCAAAACAGCTATTACGGTGAAGCGTGACACAATTGCTGTAGACCCAACCATTGAGGCGTGTGCAGTTCTTTCTACGGCTACCGGTGGACGCGCTGACGTTCTGCTTGTAGACGATCCGGTTGATGCTAGAAATACCATCCAAAACCCAGCACTCCAGAAAACAGTTAAGTCTGTGTTCAAGAGTGTGTGGATGAATATTCTAGTGCCCAATGGAAAGATTTGGTATATTGCTACTCTTTGGAGCAAGGCAGATCTCACTCATGAACTGATGAAGAACAAGAGGTTCAAGACCCTCAAGATTGAGGTTGGGCCTGACTACCAGACAATTTGGGAAGATCGTTGGCCCAGAGAACGACTTGTTGAAAAGAGGGAGTCTATTGGCTCCGTTGAGTATGACAGAAACTTTAGACACCTTGTTGTATCAGATGAGGACAGAATTTTCTCTGACTATGTGTTGTCCAGACTTCCCAACGACAGACTTGGGATCGAGGATATACCAGATAGCTGGAGTAAGTTTGGGGGTATCGACCTCGCCATATCAAAGAGACTAGATTCAGCATACACAGTAATGTTTACAATTGCAGTAAACCCAGAGAATAATCACAGAGTTGTGTGTGAGATTGCTAGGGGGAGATACTCGTCCCCAGAGACAGCACAGATGATTGCTCGTCAATTCGACAAGTGGAAACACCAGATGATTTATCTTGAAACAAATGGTTACCAAAGAGCAATCAAAGAATGGATGGAAGTAGCTGGTTATAGTATTATCCCAATGAGGTCATTTTTCACTGGTGCCACCAGCAAAATGGACATTGCAACAGGTGTTAGCTCTATTGGTGTAGAGATGGAAAATGGCAATTGGGAAATACCTATGAAAAACCATGAAGAATCTGGTATGATAGGTGGAGATCAATGTCGATGTTCTTTCCATAAATATCTGACTGAATTGAGACATTATCCACTTTCTGAAACTACTGATATTGTTATGGCTTCTTGGCTTGCCCGGGAGGCAGCTAGGCGTTACCGGGGGGGATCATTCATTAGGGTTATAGGTGAGAGCGATCCAGAAGAGGATCATGTACCTGCGCCTAGACTGATTGACAGCATTGACAGCCACGGCCCGCTAGAGCGGTTAGGAATTTTTTAATGGGTTTTTTTGATAGAACCAATAAGCCATTGTCGGTTACTGCAAAGATCCTTCACAAAGAAGAGAAGGCTTCTGCGCAAACACCACTGGTGTCAACTAGTGCAGTAGATGTTAGCAGCTCCAGTGTTGACATTGATTTCCAATCTCTTCCCGACTTTTATTCAACATCTTGGGTTTATGTATCCGTTAGCAAAACTGCAAATTCATGCTCTTGTATCCCAATTAAGGTTTTCAACAAAGAGATCATCACGAGAGAGACTGAAACCAAGGATGCACAAGGGAATGTTGAAACAGTAAAGTTCGAAGAGGAAAGGATAAGCAGGGTCCACGGGGCAAGACTAGAGCGACTATGGAAAAAGGCCAACCCCAACATGAACGGCACAGACCTCATACGGGATCTTGTGTCCTACATGTTCTTGACCGGACAAGGGATGCTTGAGGTTGTCAGAGACGGGAACGATTCTCCATCTGAGCTATACATTATTGACCCCAGAAGAATGGAGCCGATTCCAGATCCCAAGACCAAGATCAAGGGGTGGAAATATACAGTCAACAATAAAACGATATTTCTTGATAAGAGGGACGTAATCCATATCCCATTTTTCCATCCAAGTAATAATTTCTGGGGGTACCCCACGTCTAAGACCGCCAAGCGCAGGGTACTGACAGATGAGAAGGCCCTTTTGTTTAGGGAGAGATTCTTTGACAATAACGCCCTTGTCACCGGAGTCCTTGAGACCGATCAGGAATTGACCGATCCTCAATACAAGCGAGTAGATAAGTTCTGGTCACAAACATATGCTGGTGTCCGTAATTCACATAAAGTAGCTATTCTTGAGGGGGGCTTAAAGTTCAAAGCCATCTCACACAAAGCTCAAGAGATGGAATACAATGCCGGTAGGGAGTTTCTCAGGGATGAGATTTTTGCCATTTACGGCATGTACCCTGCGGTTGTGGGGATGAGTAAGGGCTTGAGTTCTGGTGAGATCGAGCAGCAGTACAAGATGTATTACCAGGAAACAATTATGCCCATCATGAAGCTGATTGTATCCAAGATTAATGAGTTCTTCTTTGGTGATGCGCGATTTAACAATAGGCGGCAACAGCAGTTTGCTATGTTTGACTTTTCTGAGGTGCCCGCAATGCGCGGTGACATTGAGGCTGAGTCTCGCATGGCTGCTCGTTATGTGGATCGTGGAATTATGAAGATCAATGAAGCCAGGGCTTCGTTCCTGCATATGCCATCTGTTGAGTGGGGAGAGCATTTCTTCAAACCAATGAATCAGGAGCTTTGGGTCCCCGGTCAGACTCCCGTACAGGAAGGCGAGAACCCCAGTGGTGGACCGGGAACGTCCCCTGGCAACGATGGAACACAACCGGGGACAGAACCAGATCGAGGCCCCGGGGAAGACCCTGAAATTGATGTTGGTCAAACTTAATGATATTATGTGGACTTTTATGTATTGTCGTGATATATTCTTTTTAGACTTTTAAGGAGGGTGGGTTTTGGATATTACTATTCCCTTTAGTACAGAAACTCTAGGTAAGGACATTCTAGGTGATTTTAATATTGATGGGAAAGGTATGTTCTTTGCTCCCATCCAGAAAGCACTAGGAGATAACAGTACCGGCACGGTAGTTAGGGGCATGGCCTCTACGTCAGATGAAGATAGGACTGGAGATATTGTCCTACCGGATGCGTTCCGGTCTTCCATTGAATTCTTCATGAGCAACAATCCCCTGATGTTTCTTAACCATAATTGGGACGCACCAATTGGTAGAGTTACGTCGGCAGAGATTACCTCGTCTGGGTTGGCAATTGTAGGTAAGTTGGACGATGCCGCTGACAATCCAGAGGCAAAGCGTGCGGCAGGGTATGTGGACCGTAACCTGTTGAATGCGTTTAGTATTGGGTTCAGGATTCTGGATTTTGATTTCCGTATGGATCCACATGACGAGTTTTCGATTGTGGGCATGATCATCAAGGATCTTGAGTTGCTTGAGGTTTCTCTTGTAACCATCCCTGCTAACCGCAATGCGACGACAAACTCTTTCAAGATGTTTGGGCAGGTTGGTAGCGACCTCCAAGCCAGGAAGATGGCAGAGCACAAGAAGAATCTTGAACACAACGAGACCAAGAATCTAGTTGTAGAGATTGAGGAGATCCAAAATATTACTACAGAGACTAAAGAGATCGAGGAAAATTCCCCCAGGGGGGTTGCCGAGATCAAATCTGATTTGTATGGCATTCTTTGTGATGATGACTTTGGGACGCTTGAGGAAGACGAGGAGCTTTCGCGGGCAGTAAAGTATTCAGAGCTGGCCCTTGAGCTAGACAGTTCCGGTCTGCATTGCCCCCACTACAGGAAACATACGAAGATGGAGATCAAGGAGATTCTTGACGGTAAGCGCTATGAGTTCCAACTCTTTTTCGCAGATGACGAAGAGGTTATGGTTTGGGAGAATACTTCCAATGAGATTCATAAGCTCAATGAAATGCCGAGAATGATCAAGAATCACATCAAGTCTACGGATACCTACAACAAGCTATCCGAGATTAATACACTAGTTAAATGGTTTAATAATTGTAATGCACTTGACAATACCGAAATTGAAGTGCATAATGTTGATAATTCTTTGGAAGACGAAACTACCGAGAACGTAGTCAAGTCGCCTGAAACCGAGAAGGTTGAAGTTCCATCCAAGAATACCGGTGGTGAAAGTGCGAAACTGGAACTGGCCGTAGCAATCAAGGGTGTGCTGGACAAGCTAGATAGCATTGAGAAGGCACAAAAGGGACGAGATACCCAGGTAAACGTGCTGATTGAAAGAGCAATCAGCCAAGCTAAACTTTCAGGAGATTTGTAAATGTCTGACGAGAATGTTGTCACTATTGATGACCAGCTTGTCGAGGCCGTTAAGGACATTAATGCTAGGTTGAAGGGACTTGAGACCGGTGCGGTTGAGAGTCGAGAAGCTGAGATTAATGCTGCTGTGCAGAAGGCTATTGCCGATCATGCAGAGCGGACCACTGCGACCCGCAAGACTGAGGATGAGGTTGAGTTTCAGGCCACTCAGGCCAAGGCTAGTTACAAGAGCTTTGTTAATTCGAGAACTGCTAAGGGATCTGACAACGAAGAGGCGCAGCGTCTTAATGATGAGCTGCTTCTTATGTCCAAGATCACCCAGCGTCCGGTCCAGTCCCTCAAGGGATTCGGTGAGTTTAATGCTCTAATGAAGACCTTGTATACGTCCAACACGGGCGGCGGCGAAGAGTATATTCCTACCCTTCTGTCCAACCGTCTTGCTGAGAAAGTGCGTCTTGAGCTGCGGGTTGCCGCGCTTTTTGATGACTTTGTTATGCCTTCGCAGCCCTTCGATTGGCCGCTGGAAGGTTCCGATTCTTCGGCGTACCTCGTCGGTGAGTCTACCAGCGTAATTGTTGGTGCTACTGTTATTGCTAATTCGGATCCTGGCACCGCCAAGGTCCAGTTCTCTGCTGTGAAGCTCGGTTCCAAGACAATCTTCTCTGCCGAGGTTGATGAGGATTCTTTGATCCCCATTATGCCGTATGTTGAGAAGAAGATTGCTCAGGCCATGGCTAACGCCGTGGAAGATGCGATTATCAACGGTGATACTGCTGGCACACATCAGGACTCTGATGTTCTGTCTGCTGCCGATCATCGGAAGGCTTGGGATGGTTTGCGCAAGCTGACCAACGCTGGTGCGAAGGTGGCTCTTACTACTTTCAGTGAGACCAACCTCCGAAGCATCCGTGGCAAGATGGGCAAGTACGGCGTCAATCCCCGTGATCTTGTGTACATTGTGTCGCCTGCTGGATACAACAAGTTCCTTGATCTGGATGACGTGACTACTCTGGATAAGTATGGTCCCCAGGCGGTTGTGATTACTGGCGAGCTTGCTAAGTTTGACGGTATTCCTATCATGATCTCTGAGTTTGTGCGCGAGAACCTCAATGTGACTGGCGTGTATGACGGTATTACCGTTAACAATACTCAGGCGATTCTGGCCCGACCCGATCAGTTCCTTATTGGACGGAGGCGTCAGCTTACCGTTCAGTCCGAGAAGCTGATTGAGGAGGATCAGGTCAAGGTTGTGGCTCATGATCGGCTGCACTTCCGCCATATCAACGAGACGCCTACTGCGTCTAACTTCGTTGGTTTGGGCAATGACGTGGCTGTCTAAGTAGTCTAGGTTTTACTCTAACAGGAAGGCGGGGTGTTATTGCCCCGCCTTTCTTTTTGTGGTATGGTAATCTTGATTATTTAGGAGGTAATCCGTAATGCCGAAATATGGACATTTGGTTCGCTGTACTGCTGATTGTGAGAATTACGTTAAGGATGCCGATTACACTGTGGGGTTGAACATTACAGAGCATGAGGCAAATCGAGTCTTTTCTGAACACCCTAAGTGCTGGACGGTGTTGAGGTTTAATTCTAAATTTAAGGATAAGAACCCAAAGCCAAAGTCCAAGGCAAGCAAAGAGAAAGTTGAGGATACCGTGGACGAGCCCGTGCAGTCTGATGTTGCCGATGTAACGGAGCAGATTGAGATTCCAGAGGTAAAGACTACTGGCCTGAAAAGCCCCGGTAAGACGTATAAGCCAGCGTGGTCAAGCCACAATCTATCTGACAAGGACGATTAATGTCTCTTACCTTTGTAACCATTCAGGATTTAAGGCTCCATTCTGGGCTGACCGTTGGTGATTCCAGCAATGACACATTGCTGACGGACTATGCAGAATCATCTGAGGCTGAAATCCTCAATATGGTCCCAAGGTTCAAGGGCAGGATCTGGAATCAGCCGCTGTTTGTTGCGGCAGAGACACATGATCACCAGCCCAATGATATGTCGCCGGATGATTCTATTGTCCTGAAACATTATCCCGTGGCTTCTGTGGCGGGTGTCACCGATCTGAGCACTAACCTGCCCGTGAACACTGGTAGCTATTTTGTTAGGCCAGATGAAGGCATGGTGACATTCTTTCCCACTGACATTGATGTTGTGCTGGATACTATTTCTCCGGGGTTGAACACATCTCGTTTCCGCCCTGGCCTGGCGAGGGGCAAGCGTAAGTATACGATTTCATACACTGTTCCTGCCATGGAGACACCGGCAGACCTAAAAGGACTTGTGCTTAGGAATGCCAGGAATGAGTTTTTAGCTAAGGGTATTCCTGCCAATGTTCGATCCATCAAGGTTGGTGACATGGAGGTTGAGAACGAGCCCTCTGGCCGTAGGCAGGCGTATTTTACTGATTCTGAATTCAATGTGATCAGAAGGTATATGGACTTTTATAGACATTCTACTGCGTTGTAACCATGTTAGAACTTCCAATCCCAGATTTTTTCCGAGTGAGTATACCCTTTACGGTATATAGGAAAACCGACTTCACATTGGATAGTGGAGGAGGCATTGCCGTTATTGGCGCTGGCCTGACCAGGCAACCGGATTCTCCGGCAAAGCAGTTGACCATTATGACGGGTGGTGGCGTGGGTGATTTCCCTGTTGATCTAACGTTTACTGGCACAGACGAAGACAATGTAGGTATCGTAGAAACGGTTACGTTTACGGACAATGGATTCAAGATTACCAGCAAGGTATTTAAGACAGTAACATCTATTGGCACAGTGGTGCCTGGTGGGTATTCGGATTCGGCTACGTTTACGATCCAGGCAAGAGCCAGAGGGAATGAGCCAATCTTTTCAAAGGTTGCAGTAAAGGCTGGGTTTAATCCAAGTTTCCAGCCAACTACAAATTTGATTGACAAGATTAGATATCCCACTTCCGGCATGGAAGAAGAAGCGCACTCTGAGATCTACTTTAATAGAGATGAGTTCACTCCTATTTTGAGGGATATTTTTTCTAGTTCAGATTTGGGTGATTGGGAGGTTATTCATATTGCAACTTGGTTGCAAAGCCATTATAAACTTAGAGCAAAGAGGTTGTAAAAATCCCGCTCGGAGGATAGATGTCAAGAAACGTCGATAAATATCTCAAGAGAGTCAAGAACAATAACGACAGAGAGAAGTTGCTCAGAGAGTCGATCTTGTTGTCTGGTTATTTCAATGTTAATGATCTTGAGATTGACGATCATTTGAATTTCTGTATTGATATGACGTTCAATCCAAAATCCACAAGCTATGCAGAAGCGTTGATCACATCAGACATTGATACTGTAATTGGCAAGATCGTGTGTCAGATTCTTGACATCATGATTGTTTCGTCAAGGCTATTCCCAAAACTCAAGTACAGGTACGAAGCCTTCAAGGTGGCTGTAAACTACCACTCAGACGCCCCCGGTGAGTCGTGGCAGCTAGGCTTCTGGACACACAGGGATGCAATCTTGAAGATCAAGTTATCGAGGGAGTTCAAGGAACACGGGATCAAGAACAAAGAGGTTATCACCTCCTGGCTAAAACAGACCAACATGAGTACATACAAAGAACCTGTAGCACAGGAAATGTTGGCATGAATGTAATTTGTATTCTTTATGATTCTCTCAGACAAGATTGTGTACAAAGATGCCCATCTTTTGTGGAACTAAAGTCAAGAAGCCTGTATGTCTCAGACATTATGGCTGCATCTACTTGGACCAAGACATCCATAGCATCAATTTTCGCGGCAGCATATCCGGTAGAACACGGTGTGTATTATGAGAATAGCGTGTTCCCCGATCAGGAGACATGGCTTCATAAGCTCAAATACTCACTGAGTACGAAAACTACTGGTATTAGCTCTAACCCGTGGATCATGGAAAAGTTTGGATTCAGCAAGTTATTTGATAATTTCAAGTATGTGAACTGGGATCCTCACAGTCCAACGATTGGTTCAGAGAAATGCTGTGATACAAAAATATACAGCATGCTGAAAAAGATGTTCAGTGAGCACACATCTAACAACTTTGTATATACTCATATGATGAGGACGCACCAGCCATATCATGCCAATTCTTATTGGGCGGGAGTTCAGGCTTGTGGTCAGCAAGTCCTTGATTTCATTGACTTTATTGACAATGGCCCCAATGCGGACAACACAGTTGTCATGGTCGTGTCTGACCATGGTGAATCACTAGGTGAGAACGGGTTCAATTTTCATTCAGATAGTGTACAGCACGTAGAGGCGAAGGTTCCCATGTTCCTGTACAGCAAGGGATCCGCCCAAAGTATGGGGACAGTGATGGATGAGTTTGTTGGGTCCAATGTTGATATTGGTCCTACCATTCTTGACATCTTTGGCCTGGGCGAAGACGTATTAGAGTCCTTTCTTCCTGGTATCAGTGTATTTGACAATCCAGATCCAAATAGAATCAGGATCATTGAGTCACATGCGAGAGGCAAGACGGGCATGGGGAGGAAAACCGCCATTGTCCAGGGGAATAAAAAGACAGTATTTCACGGCGACAAGCTAGAGTATGTTTGTGACCCACACACAGAAGCCAGGATAAAATCAATAGGATCAACTAGTGCTATTGCAACTGAGATCTTTATGGGGTATAAGGATCATGAAGTAGATGTTTTCAACTCGCTTCCGCAAGAAGATGTGGACCAGATTAAAGTTGAAAACAGCATGAAAGAATTAGGATATCTGTAATTCTCAATGAGGCCGTCAGGTCCGAGGACGCAATGAAAGAAACTACTGTTAGCGTAATTATCCCCACATATAATCTGATTTCTTGTTTGTCCGACTGTGTTGAATCAGTTAGGGCACTTTCTGATTGCAAGATCCAGCTCATTGTAGTGGACAATGCACCCGATGACGAGGGAACAAAGGCATGGTGTGAGTCGTTTGGTGACATTGAATATTACAGGAACACAGTCAATAATTTTCCGTCCGCGATCAATCTTGGGATGGAACATGCTGTTGGTGATTACATTGTCTGGCTGAATAATGACACTATCGTTTGTCCTCATTGGGACTCTCGTTTGATTGAAGCCTTCGCAGGGGGAGAGGCCGCATATCAGATTGAGGTAGGTGCCGTGGGTCCTATTTCAACCACAGTTGGCGGGCCACAAAGAGAAGAGAATCTTGCCTATACAGCAGATGGATATGAGAAGTTTACAGAGGAAATCTATCAAGCACGCAAGGGTGCATATGAGATGAGTGGATTCCTCACAGGGTTTTGTCTCATGGTCAAGGCATCTGCCGCCAAGAAAGTAGGGAAGCTAGATGAAGATTTTGGCATTGATGCACACGGTGGTTTTGAGGACAATGATTATATCACCAGACTTATTCATTCTGGCTACACAGCTATTATTCATCGAGGGGTATTCATCCATCACCAGATGAGTAGAACATTCCGCAAGTTCTTTCCAGAGGACAAAGTGGGGATGGTTAATAAGTCCAGGTTCTACAGAAAATGGAAGGAGATCAATAAGCAGCACAATAAGCTAGCTGTTTGCTATCGTGTTCGTATCCCCAATGACAGACACATGGATTACTTTGAGAGATCTCTTAGTAAGTGTGCATCATTCGCTGATGGTATCGCAATCTTCAACGATCACTCTACTGTAGATAATTTTCACGACAAGGTGAAAGCTGCATGTGGTCCGTGTGAAGTTGTGATCCACGACAAAGAAGGTGATCTATTCAATGAACGTGATGATAGGAATCAGAACATTGATTTGGCTAAGTCTGCGTTCAATCCTGATTGGTTGATTACCCTGGATCATGATGAGATTTTCGAGGATGCCGTAACCCGTCAGTCCTTGGAGAAGCTCATGAACTTCCCTGATCCTGTCATTAAGTCTTATGGATTTCATTTCTGTACTTTCCATAATGATGAAAATAAGTTCCGTAAAGATGGTACTATGGGGAACATGGCTGGGTACAGGATGTGGAGGAACGTACCAGGCAGGAAGATCATTCGTGGGAACAAGATTGGCTTGCACTGCGGCAATCATCCTGAATTCTCTAACCTTGAGAGATCATTCACTAATTTCAGAATCAAGCACTTGGGATACGTTGACAAGGTACAGGACAGAGAGAGGAAGAAAGATTACTACAATAGTCTTGACACAGACAAGAAGGTCAATCTGATTGGCGCTGACAATTATGACCATGTGGCAGATGAGAGCACTCTGAGATTGTACACCTACAAAGAGAACAACGGCGCTGCGCTTGTCCTGATGGTAAAGAACGAGGAGGACTATATTTCTGAGCTGCTAAATCGGCACGGCGCCATGTTCCCAGAGATCATTGTTGTTGATACTGGATCCACCGATCACACTGTTGAACTTTGTAAGTATTTCACAGACAAAGTATATCTATTCAACAAAGAGACCAGGCCGCAGTATTTTGACGAAGATGGAACATTGATGGACCTCTCTGCCCCCAGGAATTTCGGATTAGATCAGGTCACAGAGGAATGGGCCGTAATTCTTGATGCAGATGAATATATCCATAACCCATTGGTAGTTCGTCACATGATGGATGAGAACACAATTGATGCCTATCAGCACCAGATTAAGAACCTCCAGAGGAACGGTCACTATACCATCTCAGAGTCCATCAGGACCGTCAGGATGAGTTCCAAGCTGCGTTGGACGGGTAGGGTACACGAGACAATCGACAAGAAGACAAGCCCCAATTCTGTTGTCACCATCCCCCATGGGCTTGATCATATTCATACTGGATTCCTCAAGTCACAAGAGAAGGTCCATGCCAAACTTGAACATTACTCAAAGTTGCTACGGGCCGACCTACAGGACAACGCAAACAATGCCAAGGCTCACTACGCCATAGGCGCACACTTCATGAACAAAGATAGATGGATTGAGTGTGAGGCTGCGTTCACAATTGCCTGCAATCTAGAGAAGACTTTTTACCCACCTCGTAGGGATCTTTGTTATTACTACATGAGGAAGGGCGCGACACTAATGCAGCAGACACTTGAGTTCCTCCCACAAGACCATACGTTCCGCCCACATGCACAGAAAGTTCTAGATTTTGTTAGAGAGAACTGTGGTGTGTTAAAGGTTGGGAATCCTGATTTGAGCGACAATACGGATGTTTTGGAATACCACAAGATTATGAACAAAATGTTTGCTGATGACAACTACAAGGATATTGTGAAATCTACAGGATTGACAGACCTGTAAGGATAATGTAGAGTTTAATCATGGCAGATATATTTGGATTCAGCAATGTTAAGGGGACAAGCAATAAGAACATTATTACTGCCGGTGACAGTAATTCGGTAATGCAGATACAGGTAGACTTTAGCGAGATTACACAGCTCTTTGCTATCTATAATGAGAATGGAACAATTGCCAGAGGAGCCAGGGCGGCAATTAATCGAGCATTCAAAAAGATGGCAACCACTACACGTACAAGATTGAAGGCAAATACCAACAAGAATAAGTTTGACAACAGGAGAAGTGGACGAAATCTTACATTTAGGCGCAAGGTGATTGTCCCCTATGCAGCAAGGACCGCCAAGGATAGGTCTCACATTACCAGCGGGAATCCACAACTGATAAATAGATTCAATAGTGACATGACTAAGGGCGTTGATATCACCCAACCAACCGATCCAGACAAGAACAAGATTACGGTTCAGATTGGATGGGATCCAAAAGCGACGAGAGTGGGGAATAATCGAGTAGATCTTCGCCATATCCCGGGGGTCATTACCGGTAAACGATTCTCTGTTCCTCGTGACGTATTGACTCTTACTTTGAACGAGGTTGAAAAGAACTTTGATGATATACTCAACAAAGAGATGAATAATTTTATTAGTTCAGATTCGATCAGCCCATTCTCTGCCACAGGCAAGGGGGCCTCTTTGTCTGTTGGCCTCAATGATCTTGGATTCCAGGCAGCCCAGGGAATTGGTGACTTTATTTCGGGTGTGTAATTATGGATAGAGTATTTGATGTAGTCACGACTTCCTTGATGAACGATACATCTGTTACGGATATCGTTGGCTCTAGGATCAGCATGGGACATATTGCAACATTGTCTGAACCTCAGTTCCCATTGGTCACACTTGAGTTTGAGGTACGCGGTGATGTGTTGGTCCCTGGTGCCGTGGTCAGGCCACCCATCCAGATTTCGTCCTGGTCCCTCCGCAGCTTTACGGAAGCGGCAAAGATACTGAGACTGATTGAGAAGAACTTTATTGACAATATGCCCATCCAGAATGATGACTTGAACATTACTCTGTCGGTATTGGGCACACCCACATTCGCTGCATTTTCGGAGGGCGAGAGCGAACCTAGATCATACAGTGGTATCCAGTCTTATGACTTGAGTGTTTGTTTCAAGTAAGAGAGGACTTTATGTCTGAGAACAGTAGCAAGAACAATAGAGGCAAACCCAGGCAAGAAGAGATTGCCAGTATGCCATTTGACAAGCGATGGGAGTGTACTAGGTGCAGTAAACTTCTTGCGTTTGTTGGGTCTGAGGATGAGAATTATCTTAGGATCAAGTACAAGGATCTTTATGTCCACACCTACAAGCCTCACCATATTGGGGTGAACTGTGTGCAATGTGGGCATTATAACGAGATTTCTCAAGAGAATTTTGGGGAGAGATATTCTTTCGACATTAAAGATGATGGTGTCCATTTCTTTGATTCCAAGTGTGAATTTGACAAGCAGGTCTTCACCCAGGAAAACATTGATGATTTTTATATCTTGCTTCAACAGCTATAAGATGCTATATTATTTCTGATTGTGCTTACTTTAAGGGGGTGATTTCTTGGCACTTAATGTTCCTAGTGGAAATGTAAAAAATGTTTCCTTCGGTCCTGGCGTTCTGTTTATTGGCGCTCCTGGTTCTACGCCTACTACAGACGTTGGGTATGTTCGTGGGTCGCAGCTTTCGTTTGCCCGAACTCCTCTTGATCTGAATCAGGGTATGCCTGATACGCTTATCAAGCGCTGGATTACGGCTGAACAGGCTACTCTTACCTTTACTGGTCTTGAGTTGACTCTTGCTAACCTCAAAGACGCCCTTGGCGCTGGCGAGATTAGTGGAACTAACCTTGGACTCGGTGGAGATCTGAATACTGAGGAAAGAGCGGTTATGCTTCGGCATAGCACTCAGGCAGGTTATACTATTTTCGTAGACTTCTACTTTGCCACTCGCGAGGGTGACTTTAGTATGTCTTTCGAGAATGACTTCCTTGAGCTTCCTTTTGGCTTCCGGGCGCTGGAGACAGCAACCGATTGGGCCGGGGCTGCGCTTTCTGAGCAACAGAGGCTGTTCCGCATTCGTCGTTTGGTCTAATTTCTATTCACTCTGAGGAGGGATAACTCCCGTGGATAACACTATCGTCACAGAAGAAGATGTCGTTAAAGATAACCCTCTTGCCAAGGAGCAGGAGATTTATTTTAGTATTCCTGAAACCATCAAGACAATTGATGGCGACCCCAAGAAGGTCAAATATCCTATCTCTTGGAGGAAACAAGAGAACATTGTAAAGATCTTTGCTAGTGCGGTTCAGAAGAACCCATTCCCTAGCAACATGACAAACATTGGTGAGGTTGTAAACTTTGCCGTCAAAACCCTTGGAGATGTCAGTGGCGACGTTACTGCCATTTGCGCCATTATCCTTGACGAGTCTGAGGATTGGGTAATGGACAAGCTGGAGTTCGAGACAGTGATGGAGGTAGTCGTCCCTTTTGTCGTAAAAATATTCTCGACCGTGAACAAGACAGTTCTGAGCGGGACGAAGCAGAAGACAGGATCAAAGCTAGTGAACGCCATGCGCAAGTAAGTCAATATGCTATCACTAGATTTATTCACACTTTCATGTATAATTACAAGGGGTGGACTGTAGATACTGTACTGGACACACCCAAGGAGGTTTTGGATAGATTGTATATTTCCATTGCTAGATCGAACTTTGAAGAATCGTATGAACGGGCCTCTATGGCAGGTGCCAAGCAGGACTCCCTTAGTAATATGAGAAGGAAGTTTGATAATGCCATCTATAAATTGGAGGGCAAATCCGGGGATCAGGTAGAATCACAGATTGACCCAATGAAGCAGATTGATCAAATGAATGCACAAATGGCAATGCTTGGAGGAGGACAATTTATTCCCGTAGTGGATGTTAAATCTGAATAGGGGATGAGTTAAGTGCCAGGACTTAGAGAATTTGCAATTACGCTGACTGCCGATGTCGGCGGGATGGTTCGCGGGATCAAGAGGGGGACTGAGGCATTTGATGCCTTTGGCTTTGAAACTCGCCTTGTTTTAAGGACCATCGGGACAGCAATTACGGCTCTTGGCGCTGGTATCTCTACATTTGTTGCATTTGGTGTTAATGAGTTTAAGAAGTTCGAGAAAGAACTCAATAACTTTACTACTCTTCTTTTTGACGATGCCTCTACAGCAACAAATGAGATTACTCAACTAACAGAAGAGTACACAAAAGCAATTCTCGATCTTTCTGTCGCATCTGGAAAGACTGCCGTAGACCTCGCAAGAGGTTTGTATGATGTTATTTCTGCTGGTTCACAAAGCATTACAGATTCGTCACAAGCAATTGAAGTTCTTACGGTTGCCACACAGTTGTCGGTTGCTGGTCTTTCTAGTGTAGAAACTGCCGCAGATGGTGTAACCACAATCATGAATGCCTACGCTACCTCTAATGTTAGCGCAGCGGAGGCAGCGGATTTCCTGTCAAATACGGTAATTCGTGGAAAGACACGCCTGGACGAATTGAATGGGAGTATGGGTCGCCTAGCGCCTCTCGCATCACAGGTCGGTATTTCCCTCAGAGACCTTTCTATTATTTTAGCCCAGACAACTCGCTCGGGACTCAAGACAGACGAAGCTATCACTTCAATCCGTGGCATTATGCGCTCCTTTATTAAGCCAACGGCTCAAGTTAGAGAAGCAGCAAAACTTCTAGCCATACAGTTGGACGATAGTTCATTTTCCATTGACGTTAATGCCATTAGAACAAAGGGCCTTGTTGGCATTCTTGGTCAGTTGGCTACTCGGTATCGTAGTCTTACGGGCAAGGACCAGGCTGATTTTGTTAATCAGTTGGGTGAGATTTTCCCTCGTATCCGTGGTCTTTCTGGAGGTATCGCATCTCTTACTCAGTTTCTTACTGGTTTTGGTACTGAGCTTGAGCTTGATATTGAGGCCGCAGAAAGAACCGGTACTGCGCTCAAGCAGTTTGAGGACCAGACAGATACACTTGCCTTTGCTACGGATAGACTAAGTAGCTCCATTGCCGCTCTTGCTATTCAATCTGTAGATGGCGCCCTTACTCCAGCTCTCAAGCTTATTACAAATTCATTCACATTTCTCCTTGAGGTTCTGAGAGACATCCCTATTTTGGGAGACTTGATTGCTTTGTTTGCTGGCATTATTGGCCCCATTGTTACAGCAACTGGTGCTATTATCCTTTTTGCTGCCGAAATAGCAATCTTGGATAAGTTTATTCTCCCACTTTTTATTGCACAGATGACAAGGATGGGGATTTCTGTTGGATTGCTCACTCTCGCCACCAATGCTTCCACCTTGGCGCTCAGTCTTTTTGCCGGGGCAGTGAAGACTGGCATCCTTCGTCTCTTTGGGACGCTCCCCACATTCGCGGCCTTTGCTGCTGCTGCGTTCCTTGGCGTAAAGGCCCTCGGCGCCTTGTTGGATGTATTTGTTGAGTCGAAGGACGTTCTCACCGAAGAAGAGAAGTCTGTTATTTCGATTTCAGAAAATATCAGAGACAATGTCCAGAGGATCAAGGACTTAGAGGAGGCGAAGAAATCGGCCCTGCTTTCATCCGAAGAGAAGATAAACCTTGATACTAGAATTAAAAATCTAACCGAAGGAATAACAAAGGCTCAGTTGGATCTAAACGAGGCAATTGAGGCGACTCCGGCAGCCAAAGCCAAACAGCTATTTGAGGATCTTACTGAGACTTTTAATCTAATTAACAATCTTGGAGAAACCAAAGGCGATGGGTTCTTCGCCCAACTAAAAGATGCCTTTACTGGCTTCCCCGAACAGCTCAAAGGTTTGTTTGAGCTATTCAAGATTTCTGGAGTTACGCTTGACGTGACCGAGGCTCTTGCAAAGGTTGAGGCAGACAGAGCCGCTGCTAGAAAGAAATTCAATGAACTGGAAGCTATTGCGTTTGTTGAGTCCGCAACCTTTAGAGAGGAGGAACTTGAAGACATAACAAACGCCCTGAGACTTGATGCTGAAAAACTTGAGGCACAGAAAGACGCGCTAGGTGCATCCGATCTAAGACTTGAGGCTCTTAACAAAGAAATTGATTTGGCTAAGGCTCTTGCGAAGGATAAGAAGAAGTCAGAATTTGATCTTGCAAAGCTCGAACAGGATAGGGCAAAGGAGGAAACCAAACGAGCTGAGATAGTACGCAAACTAAATTCTGAGATTGCTCAATCCAATGCCGCCATTCTTGCATCAAAGGCAGAGGAGTTTGCGATCAATGTTGGCATCCTCCAGCAGCAGGCAGAGAAGACACTCTCGCTTGAGGATGACCGGATTGCCCAAATTGGTTTGGTTCTTTCTATCGATGCCGAGATTGATGCGAGAGAGGCCGCGCTTGTTGCTCTTAGGGCATCTGTTAAGGAAGAGAGGGCGCTTGCCCAAGACGCAAAACTAACAGAACAGGCGACACAGGCTAGAGTTGGCGCCATCCAGGCAAATATTAATAAATCAAAAGCAGAAATCGAAGCCCTAAAAGAGAAGAAGAGACTAGAACTAGAAACACTAGAGATTCTGAGGGATAGAAACAGAGAGCTAGAGCTTTCCAGAGAAAAACGCCTTGCAGAGATCGATGTTGACAGGATCAGGTTAGATATTGCCTCTAAGATTACAGGCGTAGAGGAAGAACAAAAACAAATTGAGATTGAGTTAACAAAACTAGTTGCCGAAGAGTTACGACTCAGGAATGATCTTCTGGATTCAGAGTTTACTGACGTAAAAGGGAACGAAGTAAAGACCAGAGAACTACAGTTCCAAAGAGATGCTCTTATCGCACAAGCAGAAGCAGCCGATAAGTTAGTTGGACTCCTTACTCGATCTTCTTTCCAGCGTGGGTTGCAGAACATCTCTGATGCGATCAAGAATGCTAAGTTTGATTTTGAGGATCTTGCAGATCTTGTCATTGGCTTTGCTGGTGACATCAAGGGTGAGTTGACTAGCTCTCTTGAGGGCTTAATATCTGATGCTATTTTTAGTCCAGAGGCCAGACGCGCAATTAAGTCTGAGTTTGACCAGACCATGCGTGATCTCAGGACTAGTCATGCCGAAACACTGACTGAGATTGCCAAGCAAAGAGCCGCCGATCTTGCAAACCTCCAAGAGGTAGAAGCCGCAAAGCGGCTTGAGATTGGACAGACCCTTGGCCTTCAAAGAGAGGAACTTCGCAAGGAACTCCTTGGTGAAAGAGGAGAACGCATTGAGGCATTCCGCGATGAGAAGGACGACCTCAAAGATGCACTAAATGACGGGATCGAAGAGAGAAGAGAAGCGTTTAACAGAGAGATTACAGAACTCAATCGACAGCTTGCCGAAAAGGAGATCAAAGAGGAGGATTTCAACAAGAAGGTTGCAGAACAGAAACGAGAACTGGCACAGGACATTCTCGATATTGAGTCTGATAATGCAAAAGATTTACTTGACGCCAGAGAGACATTCAATAACGATATTGTTTCTTTGGACGAGGATAGAGAACAACAGCTTGCCGCCCAGCGAGCAGAGTTTGCAGCCGAACTTGAAACACAGTTTTCGGAGTTCGTTGGGGCAAGGGCAGATATTGAAGATACGTTCAGGTCTGATCTTCTGACTTCTCAGGAACAATTCCGCACAGACGTTGCACAAGCAATGATGGATCTACAATCCGCTCTTGAGGAGCAGGGAGACCCCATTGCTAATTTCTTTGATAATTTGTTTGCTGGCATCATTGGTAATTTTACTAGCCTACTTGCCCAGATTGGGGGCGGTCTTATTACTCAGGGGTTTGGTGCTCTTGCTAGTGCCATCGCCCCGGGCGCAGTCAGCGCCTTTACCACGGCTGTTGAGGGGACCGCGATTGGCGATGCGCTAGTTACTGGGGCAGGAGCCGCCGCAGCGACTACACTCTCTACTACAACTGCGGCAGGAGCCGCCGCAGCGGGCGGGGGTGGACTGGCGGCATTTGATGTGGCTGCCCCCGCCAGCTTAGGTGCCCTGGGGACAGCCGCCATTGCAGCTATCCCCTTTGTCGTTGCCATTGTTGGCCCTATCATTGCAGAGGCTCTTGGTTTTGGTGTCCCAACAAGAGAAGAAGAGATTGAGGCTCAAGTTGCTGCTGGTTCTAAGGTTGTTATTGGTCAGTTTTTCGACCTGTTCTCTGACGCATTTGAATCACAAGATCTTAGTTTGTTTGACTTTGGTGAGGGGTTTGGGCCTACCGCTGCACCCACCTCCACTAACAACAGGACTGGACAAACATTCGATATTGGTCCCAGTATTGATAATCCACTAGATATTCTTATCAATTCCATTTCCCCCAGCTCTGCTGGTGCGGGTGGCCTTCGTGGCTCCGAGCAGGCCATTCAGGAATTGTTCTTTGGACCCAACTTTGAGAAAGGCCTAGAGCTTTCAATCGGTGTACCTATTAATAATATCGCTGGTGATATTTCAAGAACACTTGAAGCTATC
>Ga0307376_10000784_pt1 | contig 37476 bp, 39 predicted proteins | sample TR2MG_FD_202536 | JGI IMG/M metagenome (GOLD analysis project Ga0307376, IMG submission 202536) | Soil microbial communities from Risofladan, Vaasa, Finland - TR-2 | ecosystem: Environmental > Terrestrial > Soil > Coastal area > Acid sulfate soil | place: Finland: Risofladan, Vaasa | collected...
CCGGAGCATATCGACAACATTGCCCATCGGTACTGATCTAACGCTACTCGTCGTCCGATCCCTTTTCGGGGTTCTCGGATTCTTCCACGGGCTCGGTGGTCTCACCGCCCATCAAGATCGACCGCGTTTCTTTGAGCTGCTTGATCTCCGTCTGGAGAGTCAGGACCCGTTCCTTGCGGAGTCGGATCTCGTTGTCCAAATCTACATGCATCGTAATCCTCCTAGAGTGACCAGTCATCTGGCGGCAACAGGTCCCCGGGCAGTGTCCCACGGGTGAGCGACATTCCTTCATGGTCGAGCCGAACCAACCGTTCAACGGTCTGCTCGTCAATAGCCCAATGGCCGCCAGCAGGGGCCGGCGACACAGAATCCCCAGGCTTCTCGACATCCAACTTCTGGTCGGCCTGGAACTCGTTGAGAGCCTCGGCGCTGCGCTTCCCCAACACGCCGTCGACCGCCCCGCATGGATAACTCTGCATGTTGAGCAGGTACTGGACCCGACGCAACATCCACGGGGTATCGAACAGAAACGTCGTGTGGGCTTTGACGAGCCAATCAACATCATGGCAGTACGGGTACTGGCCAGCTTGCAGCTCACCCAATGTAGTCCTGACCTGGACGTGCGGGACGTCCCGGAATCTCCAAATACCACCCCACTCGTAGTCGATCCCGTCCCAACTGTCCCCCTCGTCGATCTCCCGAGCAGCCGTTACTACGGCCGCGTGGAGAGACGACCAAATCGTCGAGACATCGGGGTCCGGCCACCAGACGTTGCCGTTCGGATCCTTCGGGTCCTTGAGAGGTGCCGAGTCGACCGCGAGCCCGTAGTTGTGCATCGACTGCCCGCCCTTGGCCTTGGTGACGAGCTTGTCCTTATCGACCACGGTCCCGTCAGCGTCCCGGCCCTCGGCCCACAGTTCATTCTGCTCCTCGAAGGTCCGAAGCCCCGAGTATGCCTTGAACGGGGTCGCGGCTTTCTCCAGCTTCTTGAAAGCCAGGTCCATGACGGCCACGAGCCCGGGGTGGATCTTGCTACGATCGACTTTTGATTGCCAGGCCACGGGTCACCTCAGTTCATGTTCCCGATCCAGCGCTGTTCGACCGGGGGTTGCGTTTCAAACAGATCGCCGGTGTAAATCGTGGGGGTGGGTGGCAGGAAGCCTCCCGCTGCCCTGTCCATAAGACCCAGGCAGATCATGTCCTCGATCTGGATGAGCGAGAACCACATCGGTCTCGGGGCATACCGTAGTGGATCTGGAAGACCCAGCAAGTCCCACGGCGGCGGAATCTGGCTCCACCACGACTCGTGATCCACCCACGTCATGCACCGGCCTCAGACACTTCGGGCACACTGGTTCCCCCAAGGCGTTCGTCGTCAGGCTTCCTCGGCACCTTGGACAGGACATCGGGCTCCTCCCAGAGCCCAACGATCAGATCCTCCAGCAGGATCCACTCGCCGAGCTGACCATCAATCAGCAGGTTCTTGTGCTGAGCCTTGTAAGCCTTCTCGGCGCACTCGCAGTTGACCTCATACTCCAGGTCGTTGATGATCGGCTTACCGCCTTGCCCGATCCCAACCTTGTTGGCCCGTGACACGTGCCACTTGCCTACCCCGTTGCAGCGGTGACAGTTGGGGTCGGCGAGCTTGGCCGCCTCGCTGGTCCCAACCCGATGGGGCTGGGCTTGGATCCTGAACCCACCAACCTTGCAGTCCATGAGCCCGTATTGGATCCCAACCAGGTCATCGTACTCGGCACCTCCCCCGACATCGTCCTCGGTCATCGGGGTGACCTTGCGGGATACTTGGATCTCGAACCCCACCGCACGCAAGATCTCCTCGGGCCAGTTCTTGGTGTCGGCCAGCAGCGACGCTACGGTCGCATCTTCCAGCTTCGGAAGTACCTGGTCCGTCTTCTTGGGCCCCGCGTTGGCCACGGGGGCGGGGTGGTTCTTAGGCCGCTGTTTCAGCGTGGCCTTGCGGCGAGCTGTTCGGCGCTGGCGCTTCTGCTGGCGGCTTTTGTCGTTGCGCTTCGTCATTGGCAGGGTCCTCATAGGGTACGTCTTGGATCACCATCTCTTTTACAGTGAAGTGATGACGAACAACCTCCTCCACGTCCTTGGCACTGAAGTCCTTGCACGAGTCGACCACGAGACGAAACTGATCCTGGAGCGGCCACGAATGGTACGCGATGTGGCTAGTCGATATGACACACTGCATCGTGAGGCCGCCATCGTCCGCCACAGCGTCCCCTACCGCGCCGTCGTTGGCCGGGACCTCGAACGCCTGCGGGGCCGCGAGGGGCGTCATCTTGATCCGATGCACGAGGAGCGCGAATAGGCTCTCGATGTATTTGACGTTGTCGAGGAGGGAACGGTTAAAAGACCCAGGATGGGTACGGACACTACAGGCCACAAGGCGACCACTGTTAAGGTCCATGGCGCCTCCCAGCTACGCTGCCTTCAGGTTTTCCACGATCTGGGTCATACCCTGCGGGGTGAAATCCCACTTGTGGAGCTTGCCCCAGGTCAGCCCGATCTCGAAGTCGACTTCGATCGGACACGGGAACTCAACTCCCCAGTGTTCAGTCATGTACTGCATGGTCTTGTTCGTGAAAATGTCCTCTGCCACATGCACCGACTCTTCAAGCTCAGCTATTGGAACCTGGTAGACACATGAATCATGCACGACGTTCTGGGCCAACCAGGACCAGCGCTGGTGTTCCACAATATAATCGCAGAACAACGAGGTTCCGATGAAGGCCGCATCGGACGCGATACCTTGGATGGGACTGTTCTTGGCCATCCGGTCGCACTCGGCCACGATGATCCGATCGTCCTCCTCCATGTCGTGGCTCAAGAAAGCGAAACCCGGGAGCCGACGACGACGCCCGATCAAGCTGTCCATGAAGCCCTGGCGGCGGCCCCGCGTCACCGCATCGTCCAACCAGTCGCGGCCCGCAGGGAACTGGTTCCCGAACTTCTCGATCAACTCCGCAACCGCCTCGATGTCGGGGTTCTTGAGCTGGGCCGCGATGGCCCGGACGCCGCGACCAAACATCCAACCGAACACGATGTTCTTACTTGCTTGACGCTGGTCCTTGACCACATCCTCGATCGCGACCTGGTACATGGTCGACGCTGTTTGCTTGTGGATGTCGCTCGCGACCTCGGCGATCTTGCGCAGGTTGTCGTTGGTTGGGTCAGCCCGGAAGGCATCCAGGGCCTTCTTGCCGTTGTTGAACGCCTCGGCCAACGCGGGGCACTGGCTGATGATTCCCCACCACCGGACCTCGTTGGTTTTGAAGTCGAGCTGGACCAGGGCGTTCTTGGGCTCCTTGTTGATCTTGTGCAGCTCTGGGGGACCCTTCTTGAAGTCCACCGTGAACGAGTCCTGGATACCTGGCTGTTCAGCCTGGAAAATGTTCTTGACCGCTGCCTTGGCCTCGCTGTCGGACCTGACCTGCTGGTGCATGTTGGGGTTCGAGGCTGCGGCCCGGCCGGTCACCGTCGAGGTGAAGTGGAAGTCGCACCGAACCCGACCGTCCTGGCAATCTGCGTGGCCGTGCTTGGGGTCGATGAACCCGATGATCTGATTGGCATACGCTGACTTGAGCTTGGCCAGCCCACGATGCTCCGAAACGAGGTCGACATCGTAGTACCCACTGTGGTGATGCAGAAACTCTTTGCCCACCGAGGCGACACCTGTCTTGCCACGACTCAGAGGCTCCAGGCCCAGGATGTCCACCAACCAGGTCCGGACGTGGTCGGTCTTGGCCAGGTCGACACGCCACGGCTTGTAGAACAGAGGCTTGTTGCCGCGCCCTTTCTTCTTGTCGATGATGTCGTTGGCCTTCTGGCAGCTCGGGAGAGACTTGATCTCCTCCTCGATCTCGTCCAGCCTACGGATGATCGGGCTTCGCTTCGGGTCCTTGAGCATCTGGACGTGTTGGAGGTTGGCCCAGAACCCGTTGCGCTCGATGATCGACAAGGTCCGGAACACCGGGCTGAACAGGTGCTCCAAAAGCGCCATAGCCTTCTTGTAGTAGCGCTGAATCACGGCCTCCTCGCGGAGAGCCTCGAACAGCCGCTTAGTCACGTAGACGTCCATGCCGCCGTAGTCTGTCAGGTTCGGCACGTACCCGGGCTGCCCGAACGGTACCGGGGATTCGAGCGGGAGGTCGAGCAGGTTCCCCTTGGATCGTTTCTCCAGAACCTCGTCCTCGAACCCGTTGAACCGGAGGTAGAACCGGGCGTTGCTTTTTAACCCATACGTGACTGCGATTCGCTTCGAGCCCAGCCCGGCCTTGTTCTCGTTGAGCACATAGGCGAACGCCATGGTGTCGATCATGGGGGCGTTGCGGAACGGTCTGTGACCCGCTCCGCCTCGCTTCAAGATGTGGTGCCCGATCAAGGTCTGCTCGAACTTGCCACCGTGGGTCAGCCAGTACCGGAACGACACAGGCTCGTTGAACAGCTTGGCAAGCCGATCCCGCACGACCACGATCTCGTCAGGGCTCAGCGGTGTCTGGGGATGGTCGAGCGGGATGCAGTAAGCCTCGTGGATGTTCTCGGCGAACTGGATCAAGGCGAGCTTGTTCCCGTAGACCTTGTGGAGGTTCTCGGTCTCGACGTCGGTAGCGACCATGGCATTCTCGTCCAGCTCGTACTGGAGGTGGTCGCAGTACGCCAAGATCTCCGGGACGGTCTTGAGCAGCGTTGACTTCCCGCGCTCGCCCCACTCCTTGTTAGGCCACCAGCCCTGGGCTAGCCGGAACGACATCTTGATGTCATCGATCCAAACAGGTAGCACTTTCTTTTGCCGGCCGACGAAGGCAGGGTGCCAGGTCGATATCACGATGCGCTCGCGGCCCGCGATGAGCCGCTTTTCGTAGAACCCCTGGGACTCCTGGACTGTCCTGAAACCCTCGACGAACTCCATCCCGGAGTGCCGGCCCAACGCGACGATCACATCCGGGTCCGCCTTCTCGATGTCGCGCATCAGGAAACGACGGCAGTGCCTCATCTCTTCCAAGCTAGGCGGCCTCGTCTTGTCGTTCTCGTCCAAGGGCCAGCACCGCACCATGTTGCTGAACCCGTAGTTGAAGTCGACCCCCTTGGGCATCGCGTACCGGATGGCTTTGCGGAGTGATGTCCCGGAGACTCCAAAGAACGGCCGATGCTTCCTCGTCTCCCACTCGGCCGGCCCTTCGCCGACAAACAGGACGTGGAGGTTCTCCTTGGTCGCGTCGTTTCTGATCAACTCCGCAGGGACAAAATCCTTGCGGTGGGCCAGGGGGCAACCCTGGTCATCGCAGTGGAGCTTGAGGAGCGTGATCGCCATCAGGTCTGGTAGGCTATGAGGAGCAGGGTGTCGATGACGTCCTGGGCAGAGACCTCGACATCACCTTGGTCCGTCTCGATCAACACGCCTCCCTCGGTCCTTCCCTTGACCTTGTGCAGCTCGTTCGAGCTGGGGTTGAGCAACCAGCACCCCTTGGCCAACATCTTTACAGCGTCCACGTCGTGGAGCCGCACCAGGGCCTTTTCAGGTGAATCCACTATGGTTCCGTCTGGATTGTGCTGCCGCATGTGGCCCCCGGCCTCTTTGATCGAGACCTCCGCGTCCACCTTGATGGCAGCTCCCCCCGACGAAACGCCCCCCGTGCGAGGCTCGGCGTCGACCTTGGCAACAATTGGGTCTTTCGGCATAGCACCCCTTTACAGGATTATGGTTTGCATTTTGTAGTTTCGTGTTGTATAATGGAAGTACGAGGTAACGATGAACCACCCAGAGCCTGAATATTGCAACCACTGCCGGGAAGCCTTGTTGGACGGACGCTGCACCAACGTGGACTGCCCGTTGAGCCCAACCCCAGTGGTCGAGCCTAAGCCTGAACCCCGCGACATCGCCGTCATCTACACAACGATCGACCGGCTCCGGAAGCGTCGGAAGTTCAAGACCCTCAAGGGGGCTCAGAAGTTCGCTCACCGCTGGGTCGGAGAGACCCCGGAGATGGGCGGCTGGTACGCTGTCAGCGGCGACGGGTGGGGCAAGATCGAGGTTGATGGCGCGACGCTTCGTGAGCTGTTCCCGAAAGCGTTTTAGTGCTGGACCATTACTGCGTAGACGTTTTTGATCTGACGCCGGTGGCTTAGAGGGAGCAGCCAATGCAGCCCCTTGGCCTTCGGGATCAAAATCAAGCATCCATCGGTCATATTCTCGTCGTACATGCCCGGCAGTAGCCGGTTGAGCATGTTGGGCTCGATCTTGCGGATTGGGTGAACCAAGAAGCACCCCTTGGCCTGGCCCGGGCAAGTCTCGTGGACCACATCCACAATCCAGAACTCCCCATCCTGCGGGGCTGCTTCCGGCTGCTTCTCGGCCCAGGCATCGTCAATGAACGTAGTCTTGAGCAAGGTCTTGCTCATGATCTTGTTGTGGTTGGACGGCTGATGGTTCGGGTAGAACTTGATCACCGTTCGGCATGGTAAGTACGTTATGGGATTTCTGGTCATGGGCCTCAGAAGGGCAAATCGTAAACCGAGGCGCGGACCTTGATCACAACGCCTTCGGCGGCAGCCGCTAGGGACTTGCGGAGTCGAACCAATATTTGGCCGCCGTTGCCTGTCATGGTCCCAGTCAGGATGCGTATTTTGAGTTTCGATACGGTGCCGTCTGGCGTGACGGGCTCGTCTTTTTCGATGATCCAGGTGGCCTCGTCGCCGTCCACGTCCAGAATCTCAACAGGGTCGACGGTGAAGCCGGACGCCAAGATTGCATACTCGATAAAGACAGCACGGATCGGCTCATCGAAGGTGCCGAACTCGTACACCTCATCCACGACCTCGGCCGAGCCTGTGTTGTTGATGGACAGTCGAGCCGAGGGTCCGTAGGTGAAGTCCGAAAGGTCGACCGATTTCCCCTCGTCCAGGACATGGAACGTCACGAGGCCGGTGGTCGTGTTGACGTTGTACTCGCCGGACGCCGAAGGGGCCCCCGACACGCGGGTCATGTCCGCGCCGTCGTCGTGACTATAGACCCGGAACCTGGAGAGGTTGATCGCCAGCAACTTGCTGACCAGGAGACCCGTGGTCAGGAGGATCTGGTGAGATGTCGCCGGGATGGTCTGGCCCAACATGGCCAGGTACCCAGGGGCTGGCTCGGTGACCAGCAGCTTGGCTACCGTCAAGGCATCGGCCGGGACCCGCACGACCTCTTTGTACTGGCCGCCAGGCTGAACCTGACTGAACCAGTTGGGGATCAACATGGTGTCATTGACCTGGACAGAGCCGCCCGGGTAGATGACCCAACCAAGGATGACACCGTTCTCGACCGTTTGCTTGATGCCTGCGTCCGTGTGGAGAAGGGCCGCGACCCCTCCGACCAGATCCTCGTCTTCGTGGGTGTAGTAGATGGTGTAGTTGGCCGAAGCCGGGCTCGTGCCGATCGTGACCGGGCGAATCTCGGTCTCGACCAAGACAACACCGTCCGCAAAAACACACGAGTGGGGGTTGATGAGCACTTGGTCGGGTGCCACCGCTTGAAGGAGCGGCTCATCGGCCCGCAAAACGGCAGGCGCAAAGAACTGCTTGTTGATCGCTTTGATCCCCGACGCATCGGCTGGGTGACCGAAATTGATGTACCGTTCTTGGGTCATGCGCCTGTGAACCCTTCATTCGTCGTGGACAAGTACCTGCTGAGGTCGAGGCTCCAATGCAGTTCCACGTCCTTGCCGACGATCGGGGCCGTGGTGTCGATCCATGCCTCCGCGTGGTCCTGGTACTTCACGATCTTGTTCACGTAGATCCCGACAGTCTCAGCCGACTCTGACTCGGCATAGTAGACGTTGACCGTGAACCGGTAGTTTCCATCAGGCATCGACATCCCGAACGGAATGGCGACCTGGAGCGGTCCGCCCGCGCTGCTGTACCCGGCGAGCTGGCGAACACCCGATATGACCTGGCTCCCCTCGATCGAGGTGAACTGGGTCACGATCATGCCAACCAGCGAGCCCTTGACCCGGAGCTGGAGCTTGAAGACGTTCGGGACCGACAACCGCAGGAGGTAGTTGGTACCGTTCGCCGCCGCCCGTGGGGCCAGGGCGTTCCACGGGGACCAGTTGTCTGAGTCCGTGGTCTGGGCGTACCGGTACTCCAGATGGGGCGCGATGCCGTCGTTGTCCATCATCCGGTTACGGTTGGCGTCGTTGCCCAGGAGCGCGATGTGGAGCTGGAGAACCCCCGGGGCCAGCCTTAGCGCCTGGGACACGTAGATGTCCTGTTCGAGACCCTGTGCCGCAGCCTCGTCGCCAGGCTGCTCGGGGAGGATTGTAGATTCGAGCCCGTCCCGGAACTTGTCGAAGCGCAGCGGGTCTCTCAGCTTCAAGCGTCGTGGGTCCCGCATGTCTTCGGACAGGACCTCTCGTACGTCAACTGCGTTCTGGGCCGCAAAAGCGGCCATGACGGCCTGGCCGACGAGCTTTACCGGGGTGGTGTTGGTCGGGGGCGCCAAGCTCGATACGACGGGCCGGACATCCCGGACCCGCGCTATGGCTTCGCCGTTCCAGAACGCCTCGGCGAGCGGGCAGCCATCCCGGATGGCGTCCGTGATCAGGGGGTCCAGGTCGGCCATGACACAGATTGCGGCCTGGGGGCCGTCTGCAATCCGGTCCAGGATCGTAATCGAGGTGAGGGTCGAGAACACAGTCTCGCCGATCTGCCAGTTCTTGCTGTTCTCCTCGTTCGAGGGCACAACGGGTAGCTCGTAGTTGCTGATGTCGAACTGGAGGTCTTCGGTGACCGATTGACCCGTGGTGTCGACGCCTGTCAACCGGATGCTGACCACCGTCGATGCCGTCAAGGTCGCGTTGAACAACCCGAGTCGAATCTTGGCGGCACCCAACAGCGTGGTCTCGATGTTGAACACGGCCGTGCCAATGTCATCGAGCTTGGTCGAGCACAGTAGGTTCTGGGGGATCTGGATGATCTCCCCGTCCTCGTTGGCGATGAACTGGAAGTTCTTGGGTATCGCGGGGGCTCCGCCGATTTCGACCTTGGCCCTGATGTTGCTGAAATTGTCGGTGAACTTCGGGCTAAGCTGAGTCACGCCCTTACCCGCCGCAATAACCATCTCACGAGACGTGATAGGCTGGCGGAAGTGGATCTCGTTGTTGATCAAGCTGCGGGGGAGTGGCTCGCCTGCATCCACCAAGCTGTACTGGACCCGGAACCCATTGACGGGTAGCCCCTCGGCCGAATGGATCGTCAGAAGGTTGGTGTGAGGCAGGAGGTCGACCAACATCTCGTTGGCGGGGTTGTCGACCCCGTAGGCCCCCAGGAGCCGAATCGGGTACCGGGTGAGCTGCACGAACCGCTGGGACACAGCCCCGGTGATGCTGCCGTCCGTGTCGGTCTCGACCCTCGACGGGGTCACGATCTCGTAGGCGACGTCACCCGGAACCCCAGGTGCGTCGTGGTCGCGGCCCAGCACAACCCCGTGGGGCAGAAACTGCTGGTACAAGGTCAGCGAACCTTGGGCCAGGTCATTCAACCCAAGGTGATGAGGGACACTCGACGAGCCCGTCCCGACGTTGGACCGGTGCTCGATGTCGACAGGGCTGAACCACGGCCGGTTGACCGTCAGGGTTGTGTTCGAGAGGTCGACCGCGACCTCGCGACCGAGCGAGTTGGTGCTGGTCGTGATCGTGATGAACGCAATCGGGACGATGCCGCGCTTCCGGGCCGGCGGGAACAGGGTGCTGTTCTGCCAGTCTGTCATCGACACGACCCTCAACGTGGAAGGCTCGTCGGGGTCCGCGTTGTAGTCCGGGGTCCGGACGAGCTGCCGGGCTTCGGAGCCGGTGAAGCGCGTTCGGACAATAGTGTCATCGTCGGGGACCACCGCGTATTCCAAGAACACCACGTTCTGCTGGCCCACATTGGTGTGGGCCATCGCGACCGCTGTGACCTTGGCCAGGAGATGAATCAACATCCCCGACTCGCTCAGGGCCATGCCCGGATAGACGTCAACGGTCAGCGGGTCACCGTCGTTCTCCTCCACGAAAAGAGGAGCATCGACGTCACCGGCCAGCGACGGATCCTCGGAGGCGAAGATACCGAAAGATGCCCCGGCGGCCTGGTAGGACCCGATCATGGCCAGGGTCCTGGCCGCGAACTCCTCGGTATAGGTCCGCTCCAGGTGCTCTAGGTCATCAATCGTGATGGGCGTGTTGTAGTTCAAGCCCGGTAATTTCAGTTCATCAGCCATAGGTCACTCAAAAATGCACCACACCCCTATTGTAACTGCTGAAATCGAAGCGAGCAGAGATGTCGTCGAGGGTGAAAAAGTATGGTTTGATGATGAGGCTACTGGACTCCCAGACGTTGTTCCCGACAGCCGTCGATGTGATCTGATACCGCAGGGATGCGATGCCAGACGCTATTGCCCAGTTACCGAACTCGACCTCGACCCCGGGTTGCTGACTCCTGACCACGATCTCGATCCGGGTACCGGGCTGGTGCGTTGACGCGATGCCGGTTGAGATGCGGGCCAGGATATTCTCGACCAAGTAGTATGTCTGATAGCCGTTGGGCTCGAACTTGAACCGAAGCGTCGCCGCCCCGTTGGTTTGTACCGGGATGTTCCACGAGACCCCAGGGGGGAACTCCGGGACCAGCTCGGTCGAAAGCACGAACCGACCGTTCGCGTCGGTGATCGCCACGAACTTGTTGCCACGGAACTGAACCTCGCCGTAGATCACGTCCCAGAACAACATCGACTCGTTGTTGATCGAGACATGGGTGACCGCAAAGTTCTTGCCCACCGACACCGGGTCTTCGTAGCCAGGCAGCGGGTTCCCGGTCGAACCAAACAGTTGTAGGTTCAGGTACTCGTCGATCTCCGTATCTTCAAAGAAGGACCCCGAGATCGCGTCGACCACGAACGGACCGTTGAGCCTTGAGGGGCGCCCGATGGCGAGCGAAATGGTCTGCGATTCGTAGCCCGGCTGGCAGCGGAGGAAGATGTTCTCCTCGTTGATGACAGCTCGGGAAATACCCTTGTCCAAGGTCAACTGATAGTTGGTACGACCGTCCAAGGCGGTCCCCAGGAACGTGACCCCGGAGATGAGCGTCGAGACGGTCGAGTTGATCAGGGCCGGCGCGGTCGCCATCGCAATCTGGTCTCCAGACACGACCGGGTAGGAGCTTCGGATCTGAACGACCGTGTCGTTCTCGTCCCAGTTCCCGATGATTTCAATCGGTACCCCGTAGAGCGCAATCCCGGCGCCGGCCGAGTGCGGCGCTACCAGTGGGTCGACCGTTGTGATCGCACCGGATACCGGATCGAAGTCGAAGATCTTGGCCAGCTCCAAGCCTGGACCGATCGACACCATCGCATTCTCGATGCTGAACCCCGGGAGAGCTTGATCGACCACGAGCAGGGACTTGTTGGCCAACGAGTCATCGATCAGCTCGGCCTTGTTCTGGGCCTCGATGATCGGAAGGAAGTTGCCCTTGCGACGTGCAAACCGGATGTCGCCCCTGAGGTTCTTGTCCAGGTACTCGGAGGCGCCACGGGGCATCAAGTGGATGAGGTTGTAGTCCTTGGCGTTGGCGTTGGCCAGGTCCTCGATGCGTCGCAGCACGTTCCTTGATGTCTCACGGTCAGCCATCTTGTTCCCTGGTAGCCTCCGCTGCCATGATGAACGAGTCGAACCCGTAGGCGAACGAAGCTCCTGCCAAACTGTAAGCCCCGGCTTTGATCGCCATTTTCCAGGTAAGGTTCACGGGGTCCTGGTCGAGTAGGAAAATGGCCGGGTAAACAGCGAGGCTCGCCCAAAATCCCATGCAGAAGTAGCAGGCCAGGAGCTGAGCCGCGAAGTCGGACTTATCCACGGCCCAGAACCGGGGGCGGTCTAGGATCTTGGAGCTGCAAAGGGTGAACGTCAGACCGTAGCAGGCCAGCAAATACACCAGCGTTGTCATAAAGCTGCCTTCCGGTAGGAAAGGTCGAGTTACTGCTTGGCCGCCTTCGCTTTCGCTTTAGCGAGCTTCTTGGCTTGCTTGACGATCTCTTTGGCCATGTCGTCCGAGATACCGGAGATCTCCGCCAGCGCGGCCTTGTCGGCTTCCGCCAGGGCATCGTAGGTCTTGAAACCAGCATCGTACAAGCTCTGTTCCAGAGCTTCCCCGACCCCGTCGATCTCGGTCAGGTTGTCGGGGGTAGTCTGCTTGGCGGCCTCGGCCTGGTCGGAGGCGTGCTGCAACTCAGCCGCGTTGGCTCGGTCCTGTGCCTCGACGTCGGTCTTGGTCGTGTCTTGCGTCGGCGACGTGTTGAGCACGGCCTTGGTTGGATCGGCCGGCTCCTTTTGGATGTTCGGGTTGGGCTTCGCGCCGTCACCGAGCCATTTCTCGGTCGTGGACTTGTCCTTGTACGCATTGACCTTCTCGACCGCGTTGGCCGGCAATACGAGTCCTGGCTTCGTCCTACCCTTTTGGAGGTGTGCTCGGATTCCCATGAGTGACTCCCTTCACGTGGAACTGCTGGATCTGGTAGCTCAACATCGAGGCACGGGCCGCGACGTTGATCAGGTTCGGGTCTTTTGATGCCTCTGCTTGCACGATACCAAGTAACCTTACGGCCTCAATCACGTGAGCAGGGATCCCTACACGGGGGGAGAAAGCCACACAGCGCTCCAAGCGATCTGCGTCAGCTTGCGCGCCACGCCGCCTCAGCTCAGCAGCTATCTCCTGAGCCTCCAGGATGGGCGCTGCGCCTTTCTTTGGCGGAGGGGCTGGTGGTGGGTCCGGTTTACGCGCGGGGTGACCGTCTGGGCCCTTGGGGACAGGTTGTGGAGCCTTGGCCGTCATTTCCCTACGGCCTGCACGATCTCAACAGCCCCCACGACGAGAGCCGCTGAAATCCCAATCCCTACCCCGATGCCGATCTCGAACTTCCACTCGTCCCAGAAGGACTCCTCTTGGGCATCCTTGAGTTCCTTCTCCAGGCCGAGAATGCGGATTTGGTACTCGTACTCGGCCAACCCCCACAGGTCTCGCTCTTTGAAACGTAGGGTCTTGTAGGCGCCCAGCTCCAACTGGAGCCTCTTGGTCTTGGTCCTGATGTTCACCACCTTGACGGCCTCGCACTCGCTGATCAAAACGCCCTGGTGTAGGATCCAGCTCTGAGGCTTTTCGTCCTGGTCGCGGTAGCGGATCGTGAAGTCCCCGACGAGGGGCGTCGGAGCTGCCACAAAGTCCGTCATGGACTCTTCACACGGGACAGGCTCGGGGGCCGGAGGCAGAAACTTCTCGACGTCCACGGCCGGCGGGACTGCCGATGCCCCCAGGGGGAGCTTCGGTCGGTCAGCCTCTGGAGCCTCTGGGGCGGGCTTCAAGTCCGGGACCGGCACGGACACGCAGCCGGTCGCCAGCATGACGCAGCACAGCAAAGCTCTCATGCGGTCGCCACCTTGTTGTAGAGGTCGGCCAAGCGCTGGCGGCGCTCGTTCTTGTCCTTGATCGCCACCACGGCGGCCAGCTCTTGCTTGACCGTGGCCTCCTCTTGGCGGGCCGCCACAATTTCGACGGTCGCCTGCTGATTGGCCTCGGTGTAGCGATCCCCGATCTCGTTGAGCACGTCCTTGAGCTTCTCGGTGCCCTCGGTCAAGCCGCCGTTGTCCTTCGGCTTCGGCTTGAGCCAGGACTTGACCATGACGTACAGGACCACGAGCCCGACACCTGCCAGGGCAATCCCGACGTACTTGGCGTACTTCTTAATCCTGGGCCACATGTCAGCCGTCGCCGTTCAGGACCTTCGCCTTGGCCGCGTCGGCTTCCTTTTCCTTGTCCGTCTGGGTCCACTTGGACAGGAGCTTCTTGCCTATCAGCTCCCAGGCCCCGATGGCACCCAAGCCGGTCCCGAGTCCAGCTCCGGCCGCGCCGAGCCATGCCTTCCAGCCAGCCCCAGGCTCGATACCGACCATGCCGAGAGCAGCTCCACCCAGGGTAGCCGTTACGATTACCACCCACGGGGTCCACTTCTTTCGGATCTTCTTGCCCTGCTTGCGCAGCAGCCACTGTAGAAACGCCACGATCAACATCAGGATGCAGGCCACGGCGGGTCCGTATTCCTTGGCCTGGAACTTCATGTAGATCCACTTGACGGCCTTGACCAGGAAGTCGCCTTCTTGGCCCGGCTCAGGGGGCGCACCGTCTGCCACAGGGCCCAACGCATCTTTCGGGTCCTTGGCTTCATCAGCCTTTGCCTCGTCGGCTGGGGCAGCAGCAGGTTCGGCCGCTGGCTCGGCCAGATCGGCCGGCTGGGCTACCACGGCCCGGACCATGACATGGTCGACACTGCTCTGAGCTGTCGCTGGGACAAAGAGCATGAAAAACAGCAAGCTGAACATCAGTTTACGGGACATGGTCATCTCCTCAGAGCAATCGGGAGGCCAGGATGGCCAATGCCTGAATGCGTGCAGCTCGATCAAGCATTTCCCGTCGTTTTCCTTTGGTACGTGCCGCGACTACAACCTTCCGTTGGATCTCCTGGGCGTTGAGCATTACCTCGGCGGTGGTCCTGTTGATGAAGTCCTGGATCACCGCTTCACTGTCCAACGCTTCCGCGAGCGTCTCGCGACACGTGTCTACGATCTCTTTTACGGAAGTAACATCGAGGTCGGAGCCGCCGGAGAGCCAGAACGCAGATCGGTCGCAGAGTGCAGCAATGTCGGTCCGGCCGGCAGCCTCGAACGCCTCGGCCAGGGCCTCGATGCCCTCCACAAACCTCTCGTTGGGATCTCTCACAGGGCCACGATGATCCGCCACACGAACGTATGGGTTCTAATCTTTGACATGATCGGGAAGTGAGCGACTGCGAAGAGGAAGTCGGTCCCGACCTTGGTGGGCTGCGACGGGTAATACTTGTAGGTCCCGTAGACCCCCAGTTCACCGAGTCCGAATTCGACGTCAGGCTCGTTGGGGTTCAGGCGGCACACCGGGGCAACCACGTTGGGGCCGATCGGCTGCTCAATAATCACGAAGTCCTTCTTGGCCCCCACTGCCTGGATCAAAGCTGTTGCTGAAATGTTGATGGGCTCGACCAGGACCGGGTTCGCCTGGTAGCCCCCAACCCCGACCTGGAAGGATGTCAGCTCGAACGACAGCTCGCCCAGAATAGACCGCGCCAAGTTGTCCCGCGACTCGTTGGTCAGCAGAGCGATGATGTCGTCTGTGGGGTTTGTGATCGCCAACTCAGTCTCCTACACGATTTCGACGATGAACTGCTCTAGCGTAATGACCCCGCCGGTCGAATCGTTGTAGCTGAACCCCCGAACGTCGAATGCTTCTGTGGTAATGAACGTATTGTTGGATTGACTGTCGCCGAACGCATCAGCCCCGTTTGTTGAAGACCCGTGACAATGACCAAGGATAGTTACGCCCGTACCGACGCCTCGGACCGTGAAATATGCTTCCATCGACCACGGGCCGGTCCCGCTCAAAGCACTAAAATTGGTCAGTGTTATGCTGTGGCCTGTTTGATCTTTGATCGAGACACCAACAGAGCAGTTTGTCCCGAGGGTAGTGACTTCCCCACCAGCTCGCACGCGGATCGTCGAGCCCGCACTCAGCCGGTTGGCTGGTATTTGATGATTAGATGCCGTAAAATACTGGCCCCCCGTTACACCCGTTCGCGTCTCTGTTGCAATGATTGCATGGGTCTGGACTGGCGTGACGATAGAGTTCGTGCCGTTGTTTAGCACGCCCAGGCCGCCGTAACTGTTCGGGCCGATCGTGATCTCGTCGCAGTTGGAGTTGATGAGCAGCGCTGTGAGGAAGTAGGTGCCGCCTCGGAAGTTGCAGTTGGAAACGAGGCAACGGTCGATCCCTTCGAGCATGATCCCGAGGCCCGCGTTGGTCGCGTTCCCAATGTCATTCCCGCCCGACCCAAAGAAGTTGTTCCCGTTCAGGGTTACCCAGCCAGAGTTGGCAGTATCCGGGCCATCAACCAAGATCCCAACAATGTACCCGCTCGAAATACCTGAAATGGTATTGGTCTGATTGCCGCCCAGGTCGTTTCCGATGGAATTGTTCGAGCAGACCGTGTCCCACGGTGAGCCCGACAGTAGGATCCCACTATTCCTGTCGGAACCACCTTGGAGCGCGTTTCCAGTGACGATATTGTAGCTGCCTTGCGCGTAAACGAGAGACCGATCTGTGGACGTATTGCCAGAGGTTGCTGATACCGAGAAGTTACCCGTGATAATGTTGTTCGAGATTTGGCTGTTTCCGTAGACCTGGATTCCGGAGCAAGCCGCCCCGGCATCAGCAACCTCATCGAGGTCAATGTAGTTCGAGTCGATGATGGTCCCAGTGGTGGCCCCAGCATGATTCGGAACAACGCCGCGCACCGCTGTCTGGATGCGGTTGTTGCTGATGCTGCCAGTGAAATACTGAATACCAGTGTAGCATTGCAGCAAATTGTTGCCGTTGACGACGGCTTGATCGCCTGTGCTGTTGATCCCCACGGACAACACGTTCGTGTCGTAATGGCGCATCGTCCGGATATTGTTGTCCGAGATGGTGACGTACTGATCACCGGAGGTGAGGCCCCCAACGCCACGGCCCGGATTGTCCCCGGCGTCCCCTCCGATGTGGTCGATGATGTTGTTCGTAACCTCTATGTAGTCGCCGTTGTAGTAGACGCCGTAGCAGATGTCGGTACTGAGCGTGTCCAAGAGGTTGCCGACGTCCGAGATCGAGTTGCCGGTAACGTTCGTGTAGGCTGTGCAGTAAATCCCTGTGGTCTTCTTGTACTGCTGCCGAATCACGTTCCCAGAGATGGTGCACTGACTTCCAGCAAGGATTGCAGCCGAGGCCCACGGATTGAGGTAGGAGGTCACCGACCCGGTTATGGAAAGCGTGTCGTCAATGTGGTTCCCACTGATCACGGAGTAGCTGCCGCTATAGATCACAGCACCCACGATTCCAAGCTCGGGGTGGTTGCGGGTGTCGATGTGGCAGTTGATGCAGTTGAGGTAGCCGCCTGTGCAGTTCACGGCCTCCGCTACGCTATAGAACGTGCAGTCGCCCACAGTGAAGTGAGATGATCCAAAAGCCCCTGTGCGCAGATTCTGGAAGTAGCAACCGGTGACCGTGCAGTATGCGTCACTGGTAACGAGGCCGTAAGTCGCGTCTTGAGCTGTCGCGTTGCCCAGGAACTTGCAACCTGTAACCGTACAACTCTGATCATTGAGACGAAGGAACGAGTATGATGCCGACCCGCCTGTGATGGCTGCATCGCGGAAATCGAAGGTGCAGTTGGAGACGGCGCTCCACAAGCCTACCAATACTGTCCAGTCGTTGTCCCCGGCCGATGTTGGGAGCCTCTGGAAATAGCTGTTGGATACGACGGCCCTATCGCGGAATCGGAAGTAGTTGTTTCCTGCCTGCCCCGCAACGACATAGGTGTTACTCTCCCAGACGAGATCAGGGGCCGTTGACGCAAAGACGGTCGCGCTTTGTTGCTGACTCTTGAACCAGTTCCCCTTGATAGTGCAGCCACCAGGGGCACCAAAGTTGTTGAACAGCTCCCCGATGGTTTCCCAGTGGTTGTTGGTCACATGGACGACGCCAGGTAGATTGGTCCCGTCAATAGAGAGGATGACGGTGCTGGCATATGTGGCGTTACCCCATAGGATCTTGTTGTTGTTGACCGAGACAATAGCGCCCTCAGCCGTGTTGGCTGTGGTAGCCCCGGCCAAGAAGAAACAGGCGTAGCCGTCAGCCCCCGTGCTCTGGATGTTGTTGTTCTCAATAGTGAGCGACGTAGACGTTGTTGCCTGCTGGGGAACTTCGATGTTGCAGAACGATCCTTGTAGGCCAGCGAAAAGAGCATTGTCCTGGATCCACCCGTGGGCCGTCAGCGTGCTTGTAGAACTGTGCTCGATCTGGATCTGGGTACCGGTGGTCGATCCAGTGCCCGTGGCACTGTTCTGGAACGTGTTCCCGCAGATCTTGTAGTCAACGCAGTTGTCCAGATAGATCCTGTTGGCGTTCTGGCCATTCATGAAAAAGTGGCACTGACTGATTTCCACCCCCATGACAGGTCCGGCCCCGGACACCTGAATCGTGGGGCTGTAATTGCCGAGGCCGTTCAGGGTGAAGAAGCAGCGCAACACTTTGAACCCGTTGACCGCTCCGCTAGCCGCGAATTCAATCAGGCCGTCTGTCGCCCCAGACTGCTTGGCCTCGTTGAATGCCGCGTTGGAAAGCGTGATGTTCTCGCAGTCCGTAAACTCGAACAAGGTTTGATTAGTGCCTCCGTTTTGGAGGTAGGGCAATCCGGTGCCTGAATCGTAGCCGAGCGGCCCCACACTTGTGATCCGCAGACCTTTTTTTCCCGAGACCGTGACCTTGCTGGTGAACGTGTAGGTTCCAGCCAGGACTACGATAACGTCCCCGTCGTTGGCATCATTGAGGGCTTCCTGAAAGGGAGCATGGCTTGCACCGACGTAGTGTGCCCCTGAACCAACAGGCCCAATCGTCCGAACAGTGCTGCCAAAAGCCGTGTAGTTCGCGTCGATCCAATCGAATCCACCCTTGATTGTCTTGTCAGCCAGGGCCTCCATGCCGTTGGTGAACCCCGTCGTCGGGAGCGGCATATCACTCGCCGCCGGCATGGGAAATGGCGTCAGCGGAGCAGCAACTTCTAGTTCGCCCAGAGATGAACGATAGCCGTACTGGACCCCAACGGTGCCGTTAAATGACACGTCGGCCGTTTCCGAGAAGTCCATCCGGATCCATGGATTGACGACAAAACCGAGCGCGTCAGCATCGGTCGAGGGGTTGATCTGAAACGTGTTGGTCGAATCGAAGATCGCTTGGATCTTGATCCTACCGGCGTCAGTTGGTGATGATAGCGGCCTGCTCGTGACTCCGTCCGTGAGGGTGAGGTAGTACACGGCCGTGCCGATCACACCGGAACCCACGTAGACTGTGTCCAGGAGTTGGAAGGCGGTTACTGCACCGCCTGTCACACCCGACCAGCGCGCTCTGGCCGCCACTGGATACTTGGCGTCTACAATCGGGTTGAGCGCATTGAACTCGAAACCCGCTGTGCCGTGTTTGACCTGACTAGCAGACCCCGCTTTGAATGCGTTGTTCTCTTTGACCGTGATGTGCTGGGCCTCGAACAAGTCTGGAGGCACCGTACCATCGTCGTCATTGTTTCGATGCGAGTTGAGCGCGGCCTCACCGGCCGAGCTGATGATGGGTCGCCACTGCGCGGTTCCAGTGGTGTCCCAACCATAGAACACCCGTTCGTCCAGGACGAGGTAGTGATCGCCATCGCGGTTGAACTGGCTCAGGCCAGTCGGGGGGTTCGAGTAGTCCGGGAGCGCTGTGGCGGTCGTTACCGTGCCGCGAAAGGCGGAGCGATCAACCGGGTCGGTGAAGTCGGCTTCCAGGTACGAGATGTCGTCGAGCGTCACCTCGACGGCGCCTACGCCGATGTCTAGCTTGGCGAGCTTCGCCCGAGCGGTCTTTCCAGCCGCCGTCAGGGCATTGTACTGGGCTTCGGTCAGGACCTCCAGCTCGGCAATCGCTACGTTGTTGGCTTGGTACTCCGCGTGGAGCAGGACCCACTGGGTCCCAATCCCAACGGACAGGCGTTCCGATGTCCCCTCCAAGATCGTCACCAGACCGTCAGCTCCAATCGAAGCGAACGGCTGAACATCGATCTCCAACAGGCTCGCGACAGGGGAAACCTGGCCGCCGGAAAACACGCCCTTGGTAACCAGGTCACGAAGCCGGTGATTGATGTCGGACGTGATGTCCGGGTTACGAAAACGTGCGAGGGTCCTGAGTGCCATGGCCTACCCTAGAACTGGACGACCACGCGGAACTCGGCGGACTCTGTATCGGTCTTGACCCGAAGCGGGAAATTCCCGATCGCGAACAAGAACGTGGTTCCGAGGTCCGGGTCTCCAGAGATTGGACTGTAGATGATGGTTCCGATCAGGCAAATGTTGGAGATCGAGGCCACAGCCTCAGCGGGTTCCAGCCTGCACGTGAATTCGGGGCAGAACTGACTGACGAGCGTTGCGGCGTCGACTGGTTCCGGGCCGAACACCACTGAGGGGCACGTCGTGGTCGTGGGGTCGGGGGTCAGGGCCGTTGCCGGGTCAAGGGGGTCGTGGCCCGCTGACCCGACCGAAAACTGGTCAACTTGGAACGCCTTGCCTGTGAGGATCAACTGGGCAAGACGTTGACGCCCGATGTCGGTGACGGTCGCGATAACACTGAAAGCCATTGGCTACCCCAGGATCGACTCGGTGTCGGCTGTGATGTCGGCCGGATCGTCGACCGAGCTGTTCTCGATGAAGTTGACGCCAACGCAGAGCTGGTACCGAAGGTGGCCATCTGCGGAAACGGATCCCTTGCCTCCGCCGTGGCGCTCGTCCATGCACCGGCACTTCCGGACGTTGGTGTCGATAGCCCCACAGGTCGAGCACACGAAGTTCTCAACCAGGGCGCCCATCGAGTACCCGGTGCGCTTTTTGGTCAAGATCTGATCGACCAACCAGTTGTCCTTGGTCCGGTCCCAACCAGCCAAGATCCTGGCCTTCCAGGTGTTGTACGCGGGGACGCGCTGGAGCGTCGCATCGAAGATGACACCTTTGGCTTTGAGCGGGTCCTTGTTGTCGTGGTCTTGGTGGCAGGGCTTGTGGTCGAACGTCTGGTAGACCAGCTTCCCGTAGAGGGGATCGAAGTAGCTCATCTCCTCGTAGGGAAACGCCTGCATGTTCCGGTTGGGGAAGTCGACGGTCACGATCGGGATGTCGACTAGGACGTAGTCTCTGGGGTCCGCCGAGATCCTGTAGCTCTCCGACGCAGCTTCCAACCAGCTCGTGTCGATGTCGCTGGCATGGAGCGACGACCCTGCGAAGACGTCAGCCCCCGCCAAGGACAACCGTTGACGCCGCGAGTCGTAGTCGTACCGAAACGCCTCGACGATCCGTTCAGACGCAACCGTTCGGCCGAGGACCGTCGAAGGGCCTTGGGGGTTTCTCATCGTGCGTGCCGCAACCAAATCCATCGTTTACCCCTTTGCGTCTACATAACGCCTAGCTCAACTGACCCGTGAACAACGTGGGGCTCGTGGGGGCCAGGGCCTTGCTCTTAAAACTGGCGTCCATGGTTTTGGCCAGGACGGAGTCCTTGTCTTTGATCTGGTCCACGGTGGCCTGGGCCAGCTCGGTCACGTTGACTTTCTTCGTGTCCCGGTGGGCAACGGCCTGGGCCAGGTATTGCAGCTCCCTCATTCGGATCTTGGGCTTGAGGGTCTCGTTGTTCGCGAACCACTCCGCGATGTCCTTGCAGGTCTCGGGGGAAATCGGGAGACTCCGGGCGACACCGAGCCGCATCATCACGTAGGCCATCAGCTCCACCTTGCGGTGGTTCTTGAGCCTGCTCTTGAGGGTCTTCATGACCCAACCGGAGTCAGCCAGAGCTTGCCTCTTACCAGGCTGGTAAACGGTGTTTACGATCTCCTGGAGGCACGCCTGGGCTTCCTTCTTCCGGAGCTGCATGAACTGCTGGCCCCGGTCCCAGAAGATGTGGCTCGGCTGAGCCTCGGCTTCACCGAAGGCTTCATCATCTTCGTTGACCCCGGCTTTGTCCTGCCAGTTCTTGACCTTCTTGCGGATCTGGAGGTCCTCTTCGAGCATCTCCATCGCTTCGTGGAGGTCGTAGCCGCCGCGTGCCGCCCACACCTTGAGTGGGATCGGGACGCCCTCTTCTTTGAGGGTCGAGAGGAGTTCGAGGTACTCGCGGTCGCCCTCGGGGAGCAGCGACTTTTTCCACTGGATGTTGGGGACGAGCAGGTCCTCCTCGGGGAGGTCCATGGCGTCGGTCTGGCTCAGGTTCTCCAGGTTGATATCCTGGTAGTCCTCGACGAAGGGCTGGTTGCGTTGTACCGGCGACGGGGTAGTTCGGACCCGGTGGTCCAGCTCAGCCTTCTTGCGCTTGACGAACCCGTGAGCGCGAGCCAAGATCTTGAACTGTTTGATGTAGACCTGCTGGGTCAGGAAAAACCGGAGGGTCCGGATCTGCTCGGTGAAGACCGACTTGGCCTGCTCCATGTTGTTGTAGGTGGCGTCGCCACTCAGCAGTGCTTCAGAGATCCCGAGGCCGCGCATCTTGCCCTCGGAGAAGATTTGCCACTCGTCGGACCATTTCCAGAGCTGGCCACCCTGCCGGACCTCTTGCGCCTCGACGCCGGTCCGGGTCGCGACCACAGCCCCGACCGGGTCCTCGTCGGCCTGAACGAACAGGCCGGCCAGGTCCTCCATCTCCTCCATGGTCGGTTCCCACCGCTCGTCGAGCCCGCAGGTCAGGTGGAGGATGTTGCCGGCTCGGCGGCGAGCCGCCGTGACCGAGCTGTTCATGAGGCTCTTTTCGAGCGCCCAGAAAGGAATTATCCGGGTATAGATCGATGTCCCGACGAAGTCATACGGCGATGACTTGCGCCGGATGTACATCGTGTTCAGGGGGTCGAGAGGGATCGGCTGGCCCGACTGCATCTTCTGGAGCAGGTAATCGGGGAGGCGATCCCTGGCGGCTTGATCCCGGTAGTCATCGGATGTCACAAACTGCCGGTACCCGGGTGACATCACCAGGTCGATCTTGGGGTCGCAGTTCCGGACCGGGATCGGGGTGATGGTCAAGAAGTCGGAGTCGTGCGGGACGAAATCAGTCCAGTACCCCTTGGTCTCGTTGTAGATCAACGAAGCGCAGAATCGACCCAGGGCCAGGTACTCGATCGTGATCGCGGGTAGCTCTTGGGCCTTGTCGCCAAACACCTGGGCGGCGTCCTCGTAGAACTGACGGATCTTGGGGTCATCCACCCCGACGACGTCGAACTCGCTCCAGGGCAGGTTCGACATGATGTCGACCGCCGGCCCGGCAATCGCGTCACGGGTGTAGATGATCCGAAGCATCTTGTTGATCCCAGGCAGGTCCCTTGGGATCCAATCCTCGATAACGCTCCCTTCCTCCAAACGATCGTAGGCCGGGTTGAAACGAGTGATATCGTATCCGCCAGATGGGCTGGGCATCCGGTTGGACATGCTTGACGACCCGCCAGGCATCGGGGCCGGACAGCTCGCAGATGTCCTATTTCTGGACGTCGCCGTGGCGGGTCGCCCGCTCCCCAGGGAGTAGACGTTTCCCTGCACCTGTTGTCCAAACCGGAAGTTGCCCACGGGTTACTCCTCGACGCGGAGGGGAAGCGTGATGTGGCACGCTCCGCAGTATTTGGCCTCGCGCTCGCTGACGAGTTTGACGGGCTTGAGACCATCCCCACATCGGGGACACTTGTTTGCCGGCACGGCAGCCGTGGTCTCTTTCTTGAGATCCCGGTAGCTGCGCAATACTCGACCCTGAAGTGTCGCGTTTACCTTGTTCGACTTGACGTCATCGGCGATGGCCAAGACCTCGTCCAGGACAGATCCGATCACAGTCGATTCCAAGCTGGCTGTGTGGCCGGCCATCTTGAGGCGTTGGCGCACGGCCACCATTTGGTCGGGACTGAGTCCCAGTTGATACGTCTTGTTGGCCTGCTGCACCAGCTCTGCGAGCTTCATGATCCACTCCTACTTGATCGAGGGGATGAATGGTATTCTAGCCGCTGTGACGGTTGGGGCCTGGGGTCGCGAAGACATCGGAACATCGTTGTTCCGAAATTCACGAGAACCTCTGACAGTCCCCAAGACACCACCCCTTGAACGGCCGACATACCCGTACCTCTCGAATTTCCGCGTGTGCTTCGGGTCTAAAATAATGGCGAGGGCAAGGCAGAGGCACCGCCACAAGTCGTCGGTGCCGTTGATCGGCTTGATCACTTTGCGGCCCGCCTCGCGGACAGTTAGGATTTGGAGCAGCAGGTGGGTCACCGGGATATCTTTGACCATCTCCATGAACTGCTTGTCGCTGCGCCTCACCGTGTCCAGATCGACCTCTCCCTGAGGCAACCAGGACATGCCGTCGAGCAGGTTCGACCGAACCATGTCGAAGTCGGCCTTCTTGAGCGAGAGCTGGAGAGCCTCGACCCCGAAGTCCTTGCGGAGCCGCTGAACCTGGTCGATGCTATTCCACCGGTCGTACCCGGCCATGATGACGTTGAACGCCTTGACGAGCGGGATGATCGTGTACTCAAACATCAGGGGGAAGTTGATCGTGACCCGCTCGCCTTCATTCTCCTCGGGCATACATTCGAGGGCGAGGTCACACACCGGCTTCTTGAGCTGGACGTCGTAGCTCCACAGCTCGACCGCGAAGCTGTTGTTGCTGAACCCCGTGTCGACTGTCAGAATACGGGGGCGCCGCTTCTCAGTAACGACCGGCTGGACCTCCAGGTACATGGTCTTGTCGCCGAACTCGTCGGTGTTGTAACGTCGGACCCAGGAGATGTACTGCTTCTGGTTCTCGCCGTTCTGGAGCTTCTCGACGGCCCGGGTGTCCGAGATGAACTGGTTGGCACCAAGTGGTGGGATACCCCCGTAGTCGCGATCGAAGATGACCTGGTTGACCATCTCGTCCTTGAGCGAATCAAGGGTGATGTTCGGGTTGACCTCCCAGGTCGCGTAGTGCCAGGCAAACGTCGATGGCTTCTTGTTGGCCTCGCGGAGCCCGACCATGATCGCGTCGTTGAGGCTCGACGGGCTCGACACGTCCACGTTCAGGCCGTCCGGGGCGTTCTCGTTCTCAGTCTCACGTAGTTTGAGCGAGGCCGACCGGATCGTCTGGAGGCTCTTGACCAGAGCCTCGTGGGTCTCCTGGGCGTTCATTCTCACCTTGGAGGACATCGTGGTAGATTCGGACTGGACATCGAACCAGCCCTTCTCATCCATCCCGGTGAAGATCCTGGTTCGACCACGGATGGTCCGGATATCAGGGCCGCAGAACGAAGCAGCGATGCGCTTGTGTCCGTACCACAGGAACGTGTCCTTGAGGTCGAACAAGTCCTTGCTGAGCCGTTGGCCCTCTGACGTCAGGAACGCATGGTACTCGCGGAACCACGGGCTGTTATCGATCCGATCGTAGAATGCCTGCCAGAGTGTGTCGTAGGCTTGGCCGGCCGTCAGCGCCACAAAGGTGCAGTGGAGCATCTGGTTGTCCATCAGGCCGAAGTACGACGAAGGGCTTGGGAGCCGCAGGAACCGGACGAGCTGGTAGGTCGCCAGGAGGCCGCCGCCCATGACGGTCTTGGATGACCTCATCCCGGCGCAGCCATTCATGTTGGTGAAGTGCTGGATATCCCCGGACTTCAACATCTCGTTGCGGCGAGCCCTGCATTTCGGGCATATCCCCTCGACCAGGAACACGACGTTGTCCAAGATCTCTGGTAGGGGCTCGTCGACTTCGATCGTGAGCTGCTTGTGCCCAAACCTCTCGTGGGACGTGAGGTACTTGGGGTTGGTGCAGTGCGGGCAGAACTCACCCAGGAAGTTGGTGCACAGCTCGATCTGCCGAGGGAACGGGTCGATGTTCAAGAAGCTGTGGCCCCGGACCCATTCGATCCAGTTCTTGGGCCACCGGACGTCGGTGTCGACCACCTGGTCGAAAACTGACACGTCCAGATCCGATTCGATCGCCTTCTCGACCAAGGCGATGGGATCAAAATTGTCTGGTATTTTGCCGAGGTCGGGCATACTACTGCTTTACAGCCTTCGGAATCTCGAACACGAGCGACTTCTCGTCGTCCAGGTCATCGGGCACGTAGGCTTCGGCAGGGACTAGCCGCTTCAAGTCGTGGACCTGGGCCTCCACATCCTCAGGGTCTAGCTCGGCGGGGGTTTCCAGGGATAAGCCTTCTATGGTGTGGGCTTCCGCCAACTGCTCCGACAGCTCAGGTCGACCTATCGGCCGTCTCTGCCTTCTCTTCTTGCGAGTCATCTTGCTCTCCAACTGTCCGTAATACTGTTACCTTTTCGTCCTCTGGCTTGCACTCCAAGATCTCAGCGACCGTCACGACGGTCTGCTTGTAATCTACACTGGCGTACTTGCCGACGTCCTTGAGGACTCCCTTCAGGGCCTGGTCAATCTTCCCGTGATGCTCGCGGGGGAACTGCTGGTACAGGTCAGCGCGGGCATTAGATACGGCGAGGGTTGCGTACCGGATGTACTGGCGGATCATAGGCTGAACGGCCTTGGCCAAGATCTCGTTCATGATGACCGCTGGATCCTTACGGGCCTCGATCTCCTTGATGGTTGCGAGGGTAGTTTGGATGAGCTGAACAAACGCCGTGCTGTTGTCGACGTTCGGTGAACCTTTGTACTCGACCTCGGCGATCCCAACCAGATCTCGGAGCATCCCCAGGTTGTCCCTGAGGACCTCGACGTTGCTCTTGATGGGCTCATTGGCTTGCATCTCCGCGATGACATGCTCGACCTCTCGGATGTCGATCGCGTACTTCAAAGACAGGATATCTGGAGATCGAGTACCTGCCTCGAAATCCGCACGGATGCACTCCAACGCCTCTTGATTCATCAGGGACCTCTGTTGAAATAGTAAGGCTAGGCCACGACTACGAACTGGTCGACGAACACCGGGTAGCCCGCCCCGACGAAGCCCTGCGAGCCAAACCCGACCCAGGTACCCCGGGGGACGTCGGCCGCCACCTCGATGATGTCCTCGCTGATCTGACGCCAAATCGGAGCGTCTATCGGATTGTCATCCAGGACGTTGGACCAGACCTGGACCACGACGCCACCACCATCCTGACGCAGTACGTCAAGACGGAACTGGTGCCACAGGTAGACCCCGAGCGTGCCATCGACGAGCTTCGACCAGAGCGTCGTTGAAACGTCGTTGAGCGTTCGGGACAGTCGCAGCTCGTACTGATTCGACGGCTTGTCCATCAGCATCAGGTGGTAGCCATCGGTCGAGAGCCTCTCGGCCTTGTTGCTGTCCGATGGGGTCACATCCTCCATCAAGGCCCCGATCCCAACAGAGTGCTTGGCCGTGTTCTTGATCGCGAGCGACGCCGCGATCCGGACGCTCACATCTCCGGTGAGGTTGTTCGGGGTCCGGCGGAACAGCAGGCGCCCATTGTTGGCCCCTGAGACCTTTTCAATGCGTCGACAGACGTCGTCGTAGGGGAGCTGGTGGTCCGGGACATCCGGATGGAGCTGGACCCCGTCAACCATTCCGCTCCCACCCTGCTGGGTCGAGTAGCTCGGGATCATCGTCACTCCTAAGCGATGAGGATGTCGAGATCGGCTAGGATCACACCAGGCCACCCGACCGTGAACGTGTCGATCAAGACCGGCACACCGTCAATGTAGTAGAGAGGAACAACGTACTTCCCGACCGGGTGTCCACTCGGAACCCCAGCCAGCGACGTCAGGTACAGGGTCACGTCGTGGACGCCGTCGTCGATCAGGTCAGAGAAATCGAACGTGACCTGGGCCTCGGCCCCTGGGACGTCGTAGGAGCCTGATTGGATCATAGTCCCGTCGCTGGCCGACGTGCTGTCCCGGCGCAACGCCCATGTCCCCTCCACGTTGGCGTACCATTTGATCGTGACCTCGTTGAAGCCTGGCTGCGGGGAGCCCTTGGGGATCGGGGGGTCGCTACCGGGGACGATGATCGGGGTGTCCAGCTCGTAGGCCGTTATGGTGATCAAAGGTTCACGGGTATCGACTGTGATTGAATCGCTGGCTTCGAGAGTTGCCGAGGACAGGGCATCGTCAAGCAGCGCCGACCAGATGGTGTTCTCTCCGACCTGGCGGAGCACAACAGGGGGCCGGTCCTGATAGGGTCGCGGCTTGGCATCGCCGATCAGAATCCCTACCCCGGGGTCAATCTCGAACACGGAGCCCGTCGATAGCTCCACGTCAGCAAAGTCGAACTGGGCCCGCACCCCGCCGGCCTCGTAGGGCCCGGACGCTCGGCCCAGGGAAGAGATGCCAAACCGGTCGAGGGTCGGCGTGTTCGACGACGAGACAGTATCGACCAAGATCGGGTTGTCCATGTCAACGTCCCGGTCGTACAGCCGGAACTCGGTGACGGCCAGGGGGGCCGGGGATAGCACTTCGATCTCCAAAACGAGATTGCGATCGATGATGTTGGTGAACAGGATCTTGGTGAGGGCGGTCTCCACGTTGCCGGCCCACGCCTTGTAGAACCACTGAGACCCCTCGCGCTCGATGGCGAACCCTAGGACATCCCCGGCGGTCATCGCGTCGAGGGGGTTCACCTGGCTGTCCAGCAATCCAACGAACAAGCTCCCGTCATCGGCCATGGTTCTGATCTTGAACGACGAGATGACCCGTAGCCCGGTCCCGAGCCCAATAGACCCAGCTCCAAGGGCCAAGGCAAAGAGGTCGAAGTTCCCGGTGGTTGGGATCTCGTTCGAGGTGTCATAGACGATGGACCGGAACGAGGATTGGAACGAACCAATATCCTCGGTGACGGTCAGAGGTATCGCGCCAAAAGCGTAGGGGTAATTGGAGTCGGATGGATTCCCGCCCCAGTACCTGGTCATGATGTCTCCACGAAGTCTCATGTACCCGTAGGGGTCTGGGATCTTGGTGTAGACGTCGAGCGCACCTTGAAGCTCTTGAGTGCCAATCACGAACACATCGAGGTCAGATTGCTTTTCTACCCTGGAGACATAGAGAACGTCGATGTTGGCTATACGAAAGTACGATGACATCGTGGCCTCACTGGATCAACATGTCGAGCAAGCTGAACATGGACTTGCCCGGCATGAACATGGGCTGGTCCATGACCACGGCCGCGTTGAACTGAGCTGTCAGGTTCCGTTCTTTCCGGACCGCACCCAAGATGGGCCCCTGCTCCGAGGTACGGATGAACTCCTCGACCAGGAGCGCGTGCCCTTGGACCTCCCGGACAATGTAGGATCCGACGTTCATGCCTCCTTGGATCTCCACCACGTCCCGCTTCGCTACCCCGAGAGCCGCAAAATCCTTGGTTGGGCTGTACCAGCCGTTCGGGGAGGCTGTGGTCTCGAAGTCACTGACTTCGATGTCCGCCATGTACTTGGGTCGATCCGGCTCGATGACCATGTGGGGCGAGTCTGAAACAGCGAGGTCCATACCGGCCGAGAGCGTGTAGTTGATCCCGATTGCCATGTCGATGTCGACGGGATCCGTCTCGTAGGTCGCCGCCACCAAGATGTTGATCAACGACGAGATGTACTCGACCCCGGTCAGGTGGACGTCGAAGTCGGTGTCGACCTGGAGAGTTTTGGCGATCAGCAGGTCGAGGTTTGTCCAGACGGTCTCGACCAGCGAGATCGACATGTCCAGGCCGGTCGAAACCAGCCGGGTTTCGGCGATCATCACATCCAGGTCTGAGACGGGCTCGCGGGTCGCGGCGACGAGAACGCCCACGTCCGCCGTTTCCGTGAAGGTCTGGCCGATCCACATGTCGAGATCAACGGTGTCCATCAAGATTGGACTGAGCGGAGTCCCGAAGGCTACCCCCTTGTAGAGCCCGGCCGAGTTGCCGCCCAGCCGCGACACCGCCGTCGTGCTAGGCTTCATGGTCGTGACGGTCTGTTCGTGGTTGACCACCTGGACCCAGAAGATGTCCGAGGCCCTCCACAGCTCCATCGAGTAGAGGTAGGGGCTACCAAGCGACAAGCGGACTGACCCCGTGGGGCCTCCCTTTGTTTCAAAATCCGCGCCCGAACCGGCCGATGCGTTCAGGGTCGCGGCCCACAGGTAGATCTGACCTTGGGTCCCTGAGGCAGCGAGCGACTGGCCATTCATGGGGACGATGTTGTAGGACGTTCCGCTGTAACCTGCGCCGCCGTGGTCTCCTTGGTCGATGATCAAGTCCCGAAACCGGTTGAGCCTTAGGAATATCATCTGGGCCCCACCCGAGGTGGCCCAGTAGTTGTCCCCAACACATTGGAGTCGAAGGTCCTTGGCGGCCGTGTTGCCCTCGATGAGGGCCATGCCCCCAAGCATGTAGTAATCTAGGCCCCAGCCGTGGTTCGCTACCGAGTCCCCACTGGTCTCCTCCCGGGTGTGGAGCGCCACAGCGTCGGTGTTGTTGTACAACTGGAGCCCTATCGGCTTTTGGTCCAGGGTCCCCGAGGTTCCGAACATGACCGTCCCGAGGACCAACCAATCTGTGGGCTCCGATGTGGCAGGCAGTGTCGCCGTGACAAGGTCATTAGCCAGGTAGTTGGTGCCCCGGGTGTACCCTGTTCCCGCGACCGAGTTCGAGATGATGTCCTCGCCAACCCGGAGACCTGTGCTCATGTCGATCGCTATAATGATGCCATCGTCAACGTAGACGGAGCCTGTTGCTTGGATCGTCTTGATGGTGACGTTGAACTTGCAGTCGATCGGAGTCGCCCCCGAGTTGACCACGATGGCTCCTGAGAAGCTCTTGTATTTCGATGTGCCTGTTGCAACGCGAGGCAGCACGGTGCCGCTCGGAACCTGTAACGACACGTCCATGAGGTAGCTGGGCTGGTTCGCCGTGTAGGACAGACAGAAGATGATCAAGTAGTCGGTGTTGGCCGAGAAGCTCCCACTTGAGATCGTGCAGTAAGACTTTGTCCCGTCCGCGACCGCTATGCCGTCCCTAGAGCTTTGCCGCCCCGAGAGGTAGGAGATGAAGTCAGTCATGGCTCACCTTTCGGTGGGCCGTGTTATTCGTAGATGGCCCTGACGTGGAGCTGGCCTGGGGCCGGGGCCAAAAGCGCCCCGCCGAACCCGTCGTGGAACCACTCACTGAAGTTGTGGCCCTCGCCGCCCCTGAAGATTGTATTGGGGGGCAGCAACTTGTAGGTGTCTGGGAACCAAGGGGGTTGGAACGGCCGCGTCCTGGCCACAACGAGCTTCTTGTACTTGGGATAGAACGCGGCCAGGGCGTGGCGCCCTTGGTTCTCGATCCCGAGCACGTAGAGACGTTGGGTCCCTGCGTCGTTTTTCCAAATCGTGGTCCAGTACCTGACAAAACGCTCACCCCTTGCGAGATCTACCCGGCACGTAATCGCCGGGAGCCCTTGGTCTTGCCGGGTCGGAATGTACGCGATCTCAGCCACATCCTCGACTGGCAGCGAATCGCTAGACAGGCCCGGCTGCTCCAAAATAACCGCCCCCGAGCGGAGCACTGCGCGCCAAACAAAGTCGTGATTGCTGAGGGATTGAGCTTGCTCGATCGAAATAGGTTGCGGGAGTTGGGTCACCTGACGCTCCTGTATGTTTGGCCTTTCAACATCTGGTAGACCCCCTTGACCGACAGTCCTGTTGCGTCCGCGATCTCAGTTGCTTTGATCTGACCTTCGCGGAACATCTTACGGTAACCCCTGACCTGCTCGTCAGTCATCTTGGCATTGTGGTTCCCCTGGCCGGTTCGCCGTCCAGGCACGAGTCCCATATCCTCCAGGTACCGCTTGGCCGTGTGGCCGCATACAGGGACCTTTTTACAGATTTCATGGGGCTTCGTGGTTCCTTGCCGGTACAGCTCCGCGACCTGATCCTTGTAGCGCTCGCGGCGCTCCGGGGTGATGTAGTTGAGGGCCTCGTCGGCCGAGGCCAGCGGGCCCCCAGCCCGTTGGTAGGTCAAACCGCGCAACATCCACCGGACGTTCTTGGTCGCCATCGAGGTCTCGCGGGCGATGTCGTGCATGTTCAGCTCGCCAGCCTTGAAACGAATCCGGTACTGCTCGGCCTGGGCGTCGGTGAGCTTGGCCCTGCTCGATCGTTCGCCGGAGAACACGCGGGCGTTGAACGCCGCTGACTCTTTGCCGCTTTTGATCTTGTGGCACCGGTAGCAGAGGAGCTGGCACTTCTTGAGTTCCTTTTCGATCTCTTCCCAGGATCCCGTGATCTGCTGGCCGATGTGGAAGCTCTTGGTCGCAGGGTCGATGTGATCAAACTGGAGGTTCTCAGTGGTCCTGCACTTGACGCACTTACCTCCGAGGATCTGGAGGGCTCGGTTGCGTTGTTTCTTCGCCTTACTGGAATGGTACTGTTTCATGTACCCCTTCCGCCAAACAGCGTCCTTTTTCTTCTCGTCCGGGAACCTGGTCTCAACACCAGCAAGCGACGCTGCAAAAGGGCCACCAGCAGTCGCACGAGTGTAGCCCGTCAAGATCTGCTCCAGGGTGGATCGAGGCACCCCAGCCTCCCGACGAATGTCGAGGAAGCTGAGTTTCCCTTGATTGTAGAGTTGGCGGTAGAGGCGGACCTGAGGATCGGAGAGGTATGGCATCCCTCAACTGTAACACATCAAGTTTACAAATGCTACAGTTGAAAAGCTCAACAATTACCCAGGTTTACGTCTCGTCATACGCGATAGTGAGCGTTTCCGTCACAGTAAGCCCAGGCGCTGCGGCCGGAATTACGTCGGCCTGCATGACCAGGTAGTCGGCGATGTCGGTGTTGGTTCCCGAGTACGAACCGGTGTTGAACACACCGAGGTCCAAGGGAGAACCCGAAGTGTATGAGAAAAAGTCCGTCGCGGCCACGCCGCTGTCGGTGTTGGCCGGGGTCGCGTAGGCCCCGATGCCCCCGGCATACATCTCGATCCCGTCCCAGGCGGGGATAGGCTTGGCGCCATCCGAGAACGCACGGGGATAGGTGATGCCGCTCGTGGGACCTGGGTCGCCTATGCGGAGCCGCAGGAACTTCTCGTAGCTGCGCTCGATCCCGGAACCGGGACGCACGATCGGATCATTCAGGTCGAAGTTCGCGTTGTCCGCTGACTTGAACCGGATCGTGCCGCTTGTCTTGCTGGTGGCGGTTTCGGAACCGCTGGTACCATTCCATTCTCTGATGTCAACGACGGCTGCCATCTGGGTCTCCTCTGGTCAGGTGCTGGTTTTAGATAACCGGCGCCCGGAGCTACAACTGGGTCTTGGACAACTGCTTGGCGAAGTTCTGGTCCCCGTAGGCATCGCCGAAGTAATCCGCGAGATACTGCTCGACGTTCCGCTTGGTGTCCGGGCTGACCGATAGGATCTCGGTCACGGCCTCACGGGCCACCGAGTAGGTCGTGCCCGCTGCCTTGATCTTGACCTCGGCGCCCACGGAGGTCACCTTGCCGTCCAGGATCTTGCCTTCGGTAAAGAACCGGACCTCGTCGCCCGAGTTGAGGTTCGGGACTCCAGCGGATAGCGCATTCCCGAAGGACACCGTCGAGGCTTGGATCGACATCCGGCGGCGACGCTCGGTCACGATCGCTGAGATATCATCCCTCGCCCGGCGGGACAGGTACTGAGTGCCGTCGCTGTGGCTCGACACCTCCCAGGTGTCCCCCATCTCCTGATCCAAGAACATGGTGCTGGACACTGCCAACATCCTGCTCTTGTCCTCGACCTGACGGGTCACGACATGACGGTTGATCATGAGGCTGACAGCGCCCTCGGCCGTGTACTGCTTGGCCGTTTCGAGGAGCGGAGCCACATGGCCGTTGAACGTCGAGGCGACGAACGCCGTGACATCGTTGGTCGTGACTGGCCCGATGGCCTTGTCGAACCCGATCAACAGATGACCGGAGTTCTCGTCGACTCGCTTGAAGTCAGCGATGTGCATGTCGCCGCGATGACCCACGACTTTGTCGAGCTTCTTGCCCAACTTATCGAGCATCCGGTCACGGGCCTCGGTCAAGCTGTTCGGGTTGTTCGGAATCATGTGGTCCTCCACGGGTTCACCGAAAAGATAACCGCTAGGCTGACCCGGCGGCATCTAAAGAAGATACGTTGTAGATCGTGATGACCCGCAACAGGTCCCCCGGATCCTCCGGGGTCACTCCCTTGAACATTGAGAAAATATAACCGTCCCCGTCCTGTCGCTCGAAGCGCAGGAGTCGGTCGCCAGAGTCCTGGGCACGGTACCAGCGCCCCGGTATCAACCTGTTGGGATCCACGAGATCTACCTAACCTCAGAGGTTCTCTAGCAACTCGCCGAGCTGCTTCTTGATGTCGGACAGCCTGACCGAGCTGGGCCCGAAGCGCCGTTGAATCTGAGCAGCTACGGGTCGCACGGCCTGGAGCATCGAGTTGACCCATGCTGGGGTGTGCCAGGTCCTTCTCGCCAGCCCGGCCTTCTTGGGCGGGCTCGCATTCTTGAGAGCCGGGAAGTAGTCATCCAGGCGCTTGTTCAAAAATCGCCGGCACGCATCGTTGGCCAGCCACCTTGGGATCCCCAGGGACTGCTCGGCCAACGTGATGGTCCGGTACCGGGAGAACGACCAGTTCAAGATCGTCGCGATCGGGATCCCCTTCTCGACCTCCAGCTCGACCAACCGAGGAGGCATCTCGTCCCGGCACTCCTTCGAGCAGTACACCAACCCGGTGTTGTTGATCCACATATGACGCGGCACGTTAGGCCAATCTTCGATCTCAGACTCACAGACGCAGCAGACCTGGTCGGTCGCGAGGTACCGGAACTGCGGTTGCAGGGTCTCCTCGTCCTTGGATTCCATCTCCATCGCGTTTGCACGCAACGCCTGGGTGGCGGCGTCGATAAGTTTCTTGACATCTTCAACCGGACGTTGGTAGAGGTACGCGACTTCGTCAGCCGAGAGCGCGTCTGTGCCCTGCTGGTGCATGTAGGCAAGGACGCAATTGGCCGCGAAGGGATAGTCAATATGGTACGCGCAGTCTTCCAGGCCACAGGGCGCAAAGATCGTTTCCCTGACCACTGGGCAACGGAACCCTGTCTGGAACGGCGGGGCCCGGTCGAGGTTAACTACTGAGAACCCCATGACTGAGAGCCACTTCCTCATCGCCGCCTTGCGCGGCTCACCGGCCTCAGGATACTCCTCCAAGACTTCACGCGAGCGCTCATCGAGCGAACAATCAACGCAGCTTCGATTCGATGGTAGGACGTCAAACCCGGCCTTGACCAGGCTCGGGTTGGCAGCTCGACACTGCTTGATCTCGATGTTGAATCTGCAAGCCATTTTTCCTCACTTTACAAACTACGGTCCTTTTACAGCGTGGCCGAGCAAAAGCACGGCCGAGTCCTGTAAAGGACTTGGTTAGCGGAGCCTCGCGGGCTCCAACAACGAGGCGCGGCGAACAGCTACCGCGTCAACCGCCCCGGGGGGTCGTGTTGTTTGTAGGATGGCACGACTTGGTCTCGGCTGGTACCAGGGTTAGACCCCGCAGTAGTCCCAGGACGGTTCGGCAGATCGGCGCTTAGGCGTGCGACAACGGTGCTCACTCTACCTCGCGGTCGAGGATGACACCCGCCGGGAGATTGTTAGATGCGCAGCTCTCCTCCGTCATACGTTGGATCTGGGTATGCTAGCGGTGACGGTCAGCTTCATCGAAGACCGTCACCTTGGCCGGGCAATCCCCGGAGCCGTCCTTTGGAGTTCCAACCCCGACCCCCGGGCTCTTGGGACATACGCCGTTGCTGAGGGAGACCTCACACCCACGTGGCTAAGAGAAATCGCGTGTCCGACCGGGCAACCCCGGACGCGCTGGACCATGGGACTGTTCGCGAGACAGAGGTCCAATGACTGCCACAGCGAATCGATCATAGAGATAGCCAGAGACACTACGCCAACCTCGCTGCCCCGCTTTGCTCGGGGCACGCCCAGGCTCATCACGACTCGACCACCACCACGATCACCCACGCCTGGTGTCCTCCGCCGTCCGCGACCATCAAGGACGAGCGGAGGGCACCCATTTACATAGAGCCCATTGCGAAGCCGCTGGGCCCTCGGTAACGACATGGCCCACGTCACCTTATTCCATTTCCAGCCCGCGAAGCGGGCTGCGGGAAAATAGAAAAAGGAGAGAGTACAAGCAAGGCATGGCACTTCTCTCGGCCGGAGAGGTCAGCGGTTTGACGGCCCCGCGCCTGACGAGCTGGCCTAACCGGTTGACCGTCGCGGCCGGTGCATGGTGCATGGGCCGCCGGAGAGGGGGCTCAATGCCTTGGGTACTCTCTCCTTGTATTATTCCGGGAGTCGCTTCGCGCCTCCGAATGATGCTATGAGGGTGTTGATCGTGACACCCGTGCGTCTCGAATTTGACTATACAATATGCAAACGCTATGCCAGTACGGGCAACGGTCGTACGCCCTTGCGCGGCGCGCTACGGTTTGGCTTTGGGTTGCTTGGTCTTGGAGGTCTTTCCGTACTCGGTGCAGCCCTGGTGGTCAGGTTTGATCGACTGGCAGCAGACCTGCCAGGCCGTCCTCGCGCAGTATTCTTTGGCGGCGGGCGAACCAGACTCGCCCTTCTTGCCCGCGCGGCACTTCAGGTAGACCTCTTGGCACGCCGGAGGCATCCCGAGTGGTACCGCGACCACGGTGTGGCCCAGCGTGATGTTCTCGAATTCGATCTTACCCTGGCGGACCAGGGCTCGGAACGATGTGGCTTCATCGCGGAGCCCCGCAGCCTTCAGGGCCGCGTAGATTTCGCTCGGGCTTTTTCGGCAGCAACTCATAGCCCCTCCTCGGTCTTGACCTTTTTGAGCTGGTCGTTCCAGATCTGACCTATCGTGGCGTTGGTGTCGATGTCGAACTTGAAGTAGTTGGACTTCGGTCGCGCCCCGCCTTCGTCGATGCTGTAGGACACCACACCGTTCTTGGGTTGCTCGAACGAGGTGGCGTCGCGGTGGGTTCGGAACGCTACGACAAACGCTACGAGTCGCTTTTCCATGGCCTCAAACTAAGCCCTGAGCGTCGTGTATTTGAGCGGACAGTCCGGGACCTGCCTGGGATCATCCACGAAGTACCCCACGGTGGCTCCCGTGATGGTCCCCTGGTGACCACCTTTTTTGATCCTGGCGGCGGTCGCGGACAGGGTCGTCCCTGTGGTGAACATGTCGTCGATGACCAAGACGGGTTCGCTCGTGGGTTGCCCAACAAACACCATCGAGTCGAGGTGCTGCTGGAACGGGACCCCTTCTTTGCCGAGCCGGCGCCGCAGCCGCGACGAGGGGACGGCGGTTCCCCTGACCACCATCTGGAGCGCCGTGGTTCCGACGCCCCACGAGACCAGCTCCTGGGCGATGATCAGGTTGCTGGGTCTAGACTGGCTCGACCTCGGGGCGGCGGTCACGATCCCCTTGAACCCCTTGAGTTTTGGGTGCCGAGCCAGAGCTTTGACCCCAAGTTTGATCGCGCTCATGTCCCCGGCCTTCACCGCCTCGATGAGGTCTTGGGCGGCGTCGCAATCCTGGTCGAGACCCCGATGGTGTCCACGACTGAAGTACGGGACTGCGCTGTAGACTGCGATGCTCATACCAGGACCTTGTTGATGATGTTTAGCCCAGTGTTCTTGTACCACCCGTAGCACGCGATCGAGATCGCGTCGGCCTCGTGGATCTCCAGCTTGGCCATGTAGCACTGCTCCTGGTCATCCAAGATCCCCGGGATGAACTTGGTCTGGGTCTTGACCTGCACGGTCTTGCCCTTTAAGACCCGGGTCGTACCCGGCGCGGCCTTGACGGTCATCTTCTG
>Ga0307376_10000788_pt1 | contig 37323 bp, 34 predicted proteins | sample TR2MG_FD_202536 | JGI IMG/M metagenome (GOLD analysis project Ga0307376, IMG submission 202536) | Soil microbial communities from Risofladan, Vaasa, Finland - TR-2 | ecosystem: Environmental > Terrestrial > Soil > Coastal area > Acid sulfate soil | place: Finland: Risofladan, Vaasa | collected...
CTCGTTCTCCGCCGGCGGCTTGCTCAACGCCTGGGGCTGGCGTTCGGTCAATCTGACCGCGTTGCCCTTCCTCGCCCTGGCGCTGATGGCTGTTCTGGCTCTCGGCGCACTGCGTCGGCGGCATCGGCTTGCCGGCGCGCCGGGTTAAATCGGGGCAGCACCGTCCGACTGAGACTTTGAAGCACGCTGGCTGGATTCTAACCCCGGTCGTGCGGAAATGAAGGCCGAGGAATACGATGCCTGGTACCGGACGCCGCGCGGACGATGGGTCGGCGACGTCGAGTATGCGCTGCTCTCCGGAATGCTCGGCACAAGGCAGGGCGAGACGCTCCTCGACATCGGTTGCGGCACTGGTTATTCACGCGGCGCTTCGCCCGCGATGCCGGTCTGGCTGCGGTGGGCATCGACATCGACCGGGATGGGTGGCCTATGCGCATGATGGACTGTCCCCAGTGAAATCAATGCAGACAACATGGGGCTAGCATGGACGAATTCAAGTCCGGATGCCGCGACGCGGAGGTTTTCGCCGCGCTAGGCTCGCAGCAGCGCGATGCGCTCCTTCGCGACCGCAATCACGCCCTCGGCCTGCAGACGGCTAAGCGTGCGGTAGAGGACCTCGTGCGAGAGCCCGAGTTCGGCCGCCCAGGCCTTGCGCGATTGGCTCAGGGTGAGAACGCCGTCCCGGCCCTCGGATTCCAGGTAATGGACGATGCGTTCCGCCGCGCCGTGCAGGCTGAGCCGCTCGCTCCGGGCGCGCAGCTTGCGCACCTCGCCGGCGAGATGGGCGATCCAGGCGTCGCGAAAGCCCGGATCCGTCTCGATCGTCTGGCGGAATGCGCGCAGCGGAAAGCGCAGCAGTTGGCCCCCCGCGGCGGCGATGGCGTCGCAGTGGTAGGCACTGGACTCCAGGCTGGCCTCGGCGATGAAACCGCCGCGGCTGCGCTGCAGGATGATCTCGCCGCCTGCGCGGGAGAGCCGCACCAGGCGGATTTCTCCGGTCAGCACGCAGAGCACGGCCTTGGGCCGCTCACCCTGGCGAAAGATTGTCTCGCCCAGACCAAACGTCTGCAGTTGCGCGAGCCCGCGCAGCGTCTCGGGGATGGGTTTCAGCACGGTATCGACAATGTCAGCCCCCACATGATTCGGATCATAGGCAAAGTCGGCGGCGCTGCCTATCATTTCAGCGCAGCCCAGTGCGTCGCCGATACGGAAGCAATGGCATCGGCGGCGGCTGCAATCCGGATTGGGAGAGGAATGGGGGCGAGCGCACTTCGGCTGGTGGGGCACACGACACGGCGCATCCGCGATCTGTCCTGCGGCAACACGCGGGTTTATCCGGAGCTCGGGCTTCGTCGATTATTGACTTTTACTAGAGGCTCCACCGACAAGCCGGCTAGAATCGAACCCAAGTCGTACTGCGCCCCAGTGGCGACCATCGATGAAGATGGGCATGGACAGGTCATTCAGCACTTCTCCGGTATCCCGCGCATAAGTCTGAAAAAGATAGGGTCGCTGATTGCGTGCCAGTTTTATGCCCACGGGGTCATTGAACAAGCGCTTTTGACGACTTTTAAGGGCGTCAATCACGGGGTTCCCCGTTACCGGGGCGGAGTATTTGCTGTTGTGGGCAGCGGTGTAACCGTTGTCATCCACTGCAAGCGAATACAAACACCCATCCATGCCCGCAAGGCCCTCATCGTAAATTATGGTTAGGTCCTGCTCCAGGATTTGGTCGTACTCGGTATGCATCCTTTGGGGATTTGAGTTAGGTACGAGTTTATAGTTGCGGTCCCAAATATTTATGCCCGCCACTTCAGCGGCTTTCAGCCTGGCTGTCACTTTTGCAGTAAAGGCTGCCGCATACGCCAGCAAATCGTCGAAGGGCGTCCCTCCTGTGCGGAAGGAGGCCAGGGCATCCTGGACAGATTCAACATTCGATCGCAATCCGGCAATAGCCGAGGACATGCTCTTGACGTCGTCACTGGTCCCGATTGCTTTTTCGCTAACCGAGTTGACCCGGGTAAAGATTACCTGATTATTGCTGTCGAGTTCCCCAACCGCGGCCTTGACTTCCGCGATGGTGTTTTGGAGAGAGTGGAAATCGTCCACGAAGTTGCCAAACTGCGCATTCGCTCTAGCCGCGGCAAGATTGGACGCTTCTATATCGTCTCGTATCACCTTGTTCTCTGCCTTCGTGGTTTCCACAAGATTAATCATGGCGGATGTCTGGGACTCTATTTTCCTGGTAGCCAAAGCGGTCCCTTCGGCCAGCTTCCTGACTTCATCGGCAACGACGGCGAACCCCCTGCCGTACTCACCCGCCCGCGCGGCTTCAATGGCGGCGTTGAGTGCCAATAAGTTGGTTTGCTCCGACACGCCCCGAATAAGTTTTCCTAGCCTGTCCACTTCCTGCGACCGGGCGAACAGGTCGTCAACCACCTTCGTAAATTGACCCATTTGCTCGTTGATCTGAGCTATACGCTTTTGGAGGTTTTCGACGTCCAGGCGTGCGGTAGAGGCGGCATCGAGATTCTTCTCCGCGGTAGCGGCCAAGGTGTCAACTTTTGTTGTCACAGTGGTCGACAGCACACTCACCGTATGAACCGCAGCCACTGCTAGTGCGATTTCCTTTTGCTGGTCAAGCGCATTGCTTGCCACCGATTGAGCGTCGTTGTGCAGCCTGGCCGTGTCCACAGCAAGCTTGATCGATAGATTCCAGGCTGCTACAAGGATTTCCCGGAATTTCGACGTCAGTTTCGTGACGGCAACGGCGCATGGGATAGGTGCGCTATCGGTATCCACCTTGGCATCGAGAGAGGCGCTGCCGTCGGAGATTCTTTCAATTATCGCAGGTGCCGTTGCTAGAAACTTTGAAGCATTTGCTGAGATAATCCGTAGCATTGGTGGATTCTTTCATGTCAAATGAACTGCCGTGCAACGCATCGCGATCCGCCGCACCGAACCTGGACAAAGGGCTCGTTTTTGGATTCGCACCCACAAGCCCAAACCGCGAGCGCTAACTCGGCTGAGACTTGAGCACCATTAACCTGCACTTCCCCGCGGAGGGTGATAACAGGCGCCTCGCGCCAGACGGTGAGTGAATTCGACGTAACCTGCATTTTTATCATTACCTCCGCAGTACGTGCTGCTCGGCCAGTACCTTGTTCCAGACAAAATCGCCGGCAAATCCCCTCCCATTGTCCCTGCCGTTGGTCCAGCCGTAGCTGACCTGGGTCAACGATATGCGATGCCGACGACCCGATTTACAAGCGGCGGCCGCTGGCGCTTTCGAAGAAGTGCAGCTTGTCAGGTGCGAAGCGCAGCGGCAGCCGGGTGCCGACCGCGGGATGTTGGCCGTGGGGCAAGCGCGCCACGACGCTGTGCCGGCCGTAACGGCCGTGCACCAGGACATCGGCGCCCAGTTCCTCCAGCGCCTCGACCTCGATGGAAAACGCCGCATCGCCATCCGAACAGGGCAGCAGATGCTCCGGCCGGATGCCGACGGTGAGCGCGGCGGTCTTGCCGATGTCCCGACCCAGCGGCAGGGTCAGGCCGCCTTCGAGCACCGCCCGGCCGTCGCCAGCGACGCTCGCGGGCAGGCAATTCATCGCCGGCGAACCGATGAAGCCGGCCACGAACAGGCTCGCCGGCGCGTCATAGACCGCCATCGGCGCGCCGATCTGCTCGGCGTGGCCCTGGTTCATGACGATCATGCGCTGCGCCAGGGTCATCGCCTCGACCTGGTCGTGGGTGACGTAGAGGCTGGTGGTGGCCAGGCGGTGGTGCAGCTTCTGGATCTCCAGGCGCATCTGCACGCGCAGCTTGGCGTCGAGATTGGAGAGCGGCTCATCGAACAGGAACAGCGCCGGCTCGCGCACGATCGCCCGGCCCATCGCCACGCGCTGCCGCTGGCCGCCGGAGAGCTCGCGCGGCCGGCGCGCGAGCAATGGCGTCAATTCCAGGATCTCGGCCGCCCGCGTCACCCGCTCCTGGATCAGTGCCGGCGCCAGGCCGCGGATCTTCAGGCCGTAGGCCATGTTGCCGAACACGCTCATGTGCGGATAGAGGGCGTAGTTCTGGAACACCATGGCGATGTCGCGATCCTTCGGCTCCAGCTCATTGACCACGCGCCCGCCGATCTCGATCTCGCCGGCGCTGATCGATTCCAGGCCGGCGACCATGCGCAGCAGCGTCGACTTGCCGCAGCCCGAGGGACCGACGATGACCACGAACTCGCCGTCGGCGACCGCGACATCGACGCCGTGGATGACTTCCAGCTCGCCATAGGATTTGCGCACGCCGCGCAGTTCGACTCCGCTCATTTTTCCGTTTCCACCAGACCCTTGACGAACCAGCGCTGCATCGCGACCACCACCAGCACCGGCGGCAGCATCGCCAGCATCGCCGTGGCCATCACCAGCTGCCATTCGGTCGCGGCGTCGCCGCCGGCGATCATCCGCTTGATGCCGATCACCGCCGTGTACATGCTCTCCTGGGTGGTCACCAGGAGCGGCCAGAGATACTGGTTCCAGCCGTAGATGAACAGGATGACGAACAGCGCCGCGATGTTGGTGGCCGACAGCGGCAGCAGGATGTCGAAGAAGAAGCGCAGCGGCCCGGCGCCGTCGATCCGCGCCGCCTCGGCCAGCTCGTCGGGCACGGTGAGGAAGAACTGGCGGAACAGGAAGGTGGCGGTGGCCGAGGCGATCAGCGGCAGCGTCAGGCCGGCGTAGCTGTCCAGCAGGCCGAGGTCGGCGACCACCTTGTAGGTCGGCATGATGCGCACCTCCACCGGCAGCATCAGGGTGACGAAGATCAGCCAGAAGAAAAAGTTGCGCAGCGGGAAGCGGAAATAGACGATGGCGAAGGCCGAGGCGATCGAGATCGCGATCTTGCCCACCGCGATGATCAACGCCATCACCAGGCTATTCGCCATCATCCGCCAGACCGGCGCCGCCGAGCCGTTGGCCGAGCCGTGGGCGAGCACCGCCGCGTAGTTCTCCAGCAGATGCCCGCCCGGCAAGAGCGGCATCGGCACCGAGAGCACCTGCTGGGCGGTCAGCGTCGAGGCGACGAAGGTCAGCCAGACCGGGAAGGCCAGCGCGACGACGCCGGCGATCAGCGTCGCGTGGCAGAAGAGATCGAGCCAGGGGCGCTTCTCGACCATCAGCGCCGCTCGGCCATCAGTATTGCACCCGCCGCTCGACGTACTTGAACTGCAGCACCGTCAGCGCGATCACCAGCGCCATCAGCACCACCGACTGCGCCGCCGATCCGCCCAGATCGAGGCCGCGGAAGCCGTCCTCGAACACCTTGTAGACCAGGGTCTCGGTGGCCTGCGAGGGGCCGCCCTGGGTCGCGGCATCGACGATGGCGAAGGTGTCGAAGAATGCATAGACCATGTTCACCACCAGCAGGAAGAACAGGGTCGGCGACAGCAGCGGCAGGGTAATGCCGAAGAAGCGCCGCACCGGTCCGGCGCCGTCGATCGCCGCCGCTTCGAGCAGCGACTTCGGAATCGACTGCAGTCCGGCCAGGAAGAACAGGAAGTTGTAACTGACCTGCTTCCACACCGCCGCGAAGACGATCAGGAGCAGCGCCTGGCCGCCGTTCAGCAGGTGATCCCAGTGATAGCCGAAGCCGTGTTGCAGCGCGTAGGCGACGATACCGATGTCGGGATTGAACATGAACAGCCAGAGCACGCCGGCCAGCGCCGGCGCCACCGCGTAAGGCCAGATCAACAGCGTCTTGTAGAGGCCGGCACCGATCCTGACGCGATCGGCCATCACCGCCAGGACCAGGGCGATGCCCAGCCCCAGCACCGCCACCAGCGCGGAAAACAGCAGCGTCACCTGCAGCGAGTGCAGATACAGCGGATCCCGGAACAGATCCCTGAAGTTCTCCAGGCCGACGAACTGAACGTTGGTGCCGAAGGCATCCTGCATCAGCAGCGACTGCCACAGCGCCTGCCCCGCCGGCCAGATGAAGAACAGCAGGGTCACCGCGATCTGCGGCGCGACGAGCAGATAGGGCAGCCAGCGGGAGCGGAAGCGGACGCGCTTTTCCATGCTCGTCGCTCAGCCGGGCGCCGTCCCGCTCGCCGCCCCGCTCCGGATCAGCGGTTGGCCATCTGGAACCGGCGCAGCAACTCGTTGCCGCGGGCGACCGCATCGTCGAGCGCCTGTTTGGCGGTCTTCTTGCCGCTCCAGACCGCCTCCAGCTCCTCGTCGATGACGTCGCGGATCTGCACGAAGTTGCCCAGGCGAATGCCGCGCGAATTGGCTGTCGGCGTCTTCTCGGTCATCTGCAGCACCGAGACGTCGGTGCCCGGATGGGTCTTGTAGAAGCCTTGCTTCTTGGTCAGCTCGTAGGCGGCCTTGGTGATCGGCAGGTAGCCCGTCTGCTGGTGCCATTCCGCCTGGATCTCGGGCCGCGACAGGAAGGTGAAGAACTTCGCGATGCCCTTGTACTCGGCCGGTTTCTTGCCGGCCATCACCCACAGCGAGGCGCCGCCGATGATGGTGTTCTGCGGCGCGCCCTTGACCTCGGCGCGATAAGGCAGGGGGCTCACGACAAAGGCGAACTTGGCGTTCTGGGCGATGTTGCCGTAGGCCGCCGAGGAGCTGGTCAGCATCGCGCACTCGCCGCTGAAGAACTTGGCTTCGGGTTCATTCTTGCGACCGCCGTAGGTGAACCAGCCCTTCTTGTGCCAGTCGGCGAGCATCGCGATCTGCTTGACCTGCAAGGGTCCGTTGAATACCAGCTTGGCATCCATGCCGTCGAAGCCGTTGCCGCGGGTAGCGAAGGGCACGTTGTGCCAGGCGCTGAAGTTCTCCAGCTGCACCCAGGACTGCCAGCCGGTGGTGAAGGCGCAGGCGGCACCGGAGGCCTTGAGCTTGGCGGCGTCGATGCCGACCTCGTCCCAGGTCTTGGGCGCCTTGTTCGGATCGAGACCGGCCTTCTTGAAGGCGTCCTTGTTGTAGTAAAAGACGGGGGTCGAGCTGTTGAAGGGAAGGGACAGCATGCGCCCCTTGCTGTCGGTGTAATAGCTGCTGACCGCGGGCACATAGCTCTTCGGATCGAATTTCTCGCCGCCCATCGCCATCACTTCATAGACCGGCTTGACCACGCTCTTCTTCTTGCCGCTGCCGTCGTCGGTGGCGGCCATCATCGTCGCCGTGCCGACTTCGAACACCTGGATGATGTCGGGCGCATTGCCGGCGCGGGTGGCGGCGATCATCGCCGCCATCGACTCGTCGTAGTTGCCCTTGAACACCGGCACCACGCGGTAATCCTTTTGCGACTTGTTGAAGCGCTCCGCCAGGTTGCTCACCCGGTCGCCCAGGGCGCCGGTCATCGAATGCCAGAACTGGATGTCGGTGACGGCCTGGGCCTGTGCCGCCAGCGGCAACGCGAGCAGCAGGAATAGACGGCGTAATTTCATGGCACCTCCTAGCGGTTGGATCGGTGACGAAAGCGATGGCCGGGCCGGACGCATCACGGTTGCGCGTAGCGGGAGAAGTATAGTACGCATTCCATTACCGGCATATTTCTGCGTCGCAGCATTGACCCGCTTCCGGGCCCCATGATTAACTGCGCCATGCCCGATTCATCCCCCAGCGCCTACGACCTCTTGATCATCGGTGCCGGCATCAACGGCGCCGGCATCGCCCGCGACGCCGCCGGCCGCGGACTGTCGGTGCTGATCGTCGATCAGGGCGACATCGGCGGCGCCACCTCATCGGCGAGCAGCAAGCTGATCCACGGCGGTCTGCGCTACCTCGAATTCTACGAGTTCCGGCTGGTCGCCGAGGCGCTGGCCGAACGCGAAGTGCTGCTCAGAATCGCGCCGCACCTCACCCGCCCGCTGCGCTTCGTCATGCCCCACGTGCCGTCGCTGCGGCCGGCGTGGATGATCCGCCTGGGCCTGCTGCTCTACGACAGCCTGGGCCGGCTCAGGCGGCGGGCCACCCTGCCCGGATCGCGTAGCCTCGATCTCTCCGGATCAATCCTGGGCGAGGCGCTGCAAGACCGCTACCGGAGAGCCTTCAGCTATTACGACGTCGCCACCGACGACGCCCGCCTGACGCTCGCCAACGCCCGCGCCGCCGCCGATCTGGGCGCGCGGCTCATGACCCGCACCCGCTTCGCCAACGCCAGACGCGAACAGGGCTTCTGGCACGCGACGCTGGAAGGCGCGGCTGGCGAAGGTTGTAGCGAAATACGCGCCCGCGCCCTGGTCAATGCCGCCGGTCCCTGGGCGGCCGGGGTGATGGCCGGATTGCCCGGGCAAAAAGGCCGGGCGGGGGTGCAGCTCGTCAAGGGCAGCCACGTCGTCGTGCCCAGGCTCTACCCCGGAGACCACGCCTACCTGCTGCAAAACGACGACCGGCGCGTGGTTTTCCTGCTGCCCTTCGAGGAGATCTACACCCTGATTGGCACCACCGAGCAGAGAGTCGATGAGCCAGAATCGGCGCCGGTCTCGGCCGACGAAATAAATTATCTATGCCGCGCGGCCAGCCGCTACACACGAGTGCCGGTGACGCCCGGCGACGTCGTCTGGAGCTACAGCGGCGTGCGGCCGCTGACCGACGACGGTGCTGGCAATCCCTCGGCGGTGAGCCGCGACTACAGCTTCGTCCTCGACGATGCTGACCAAGCCCCGGCGCTGTCGGTGATCGGCGGCAAGCTGACCACCTACCGCAAGCTGGCCGAAGCGGCGCTGGCGAAGCTGTCCCCCTGGTTTGCGCAAATGGGGCCGGCCTGGACCGATACCCGGCCCCTGCCCGGCGGGGATTTCGACACGCTGCCGAAGCTGGTCGCAAAACTGCAGCGGCGTCATCCGGATCTGCCGAAGCAATGGCTGGCGCAGATCGCGCATCGCCACGGCAGCCTGGCGAGTGCTGTGATCGGCGAGGCGAAGAATGTCGCCGAGCTGGGCAGGGACTTCGGCGGCGGCCTGTATGAGCGCGAGCTCCGCTATTTCGTCGAGCACGAATGGGCCAGGAGCGTCGAGGACATCGTCTGGCGCCGGAGCAAGGCGGGCCTCGCGCTGAGCGAGGCGCAACTGGCCGAGCTCGCCCTCTGGTGCGCTAAGCTGCGCTGAGTCCATGTGCTAGCATTGCCGCCAATGCTAGCCACGGACCTAGGCTTTGGCCCCACAACCAGAACAACAAGCCAGGGATGAGATCGACGCGCTGCTCGCCTCCGCCGGCTGGCACGTGCAGGACACCGCCCAAGCCCACATCCATGCCGGCCGCGGCGTTGCGTTGCGCGAGTTCCCGCTGAAGAGCGGCCACGGCTTCGCCGACTACCTGCTCTACGTCGACGGCCGCGCGGCCGGGGTCATCGAGGCCAAGAAGCGTGGAGCGACGCTCACCGGCGTCGAGTTCCAGTCCGGACGCTACGCCCAGGGCCTGCCCGACGCCCTGCCGGCGTGGCGACGGCCGCTGCCCTTCCTGTACGAGTCCACCGGCGTCGAGACGCATTTCACCAACGGCCTGGACCCCGAGCCGCGCTCCCGCAACACCTTCGCCTTCCACCGGCCCGAGACCCTGGCTGACTGGCTGACGAGCTTGCCTCTCGCCACCGTGCTCGGCACCGGGGATGGTTCCGCACAATCGGCCAACGCCGCGCCTTCCACCTTCCTCAGCCGGGTCCGCCAACTGCCGCAACTGATCGAAGCCGGGCTCTGGCCCGCCCAGATCACGGCGGTCAAAAACCTCGAAGCCTCTCTCGCCGCCGACAAGCCCCGCGCGTTGATCCAGATGGCCACCGGCAGCGGCAAGACATTCACGGCGATTTCCTTCATCTACCGCCTGATCAAGTTCGCAGGCGCCCGGCGCATCCTGTTCCTGGTGGATAGAGGCAACCTCGGCCGGCAGACCAAGAAGGAATTCGACCAGTACCTCTCGCCTTACAACAACTTCAAGTTCGGCGAGGAATACATCGTCCAGCATCTCACCAGCAACCACCTGGACAAGAGCGCCCGCGTCGTCATCTGCACCATCCAACGCATGTACTCGATGTTGAAGGGCCGCGAGCTGCCCGAGGAAGACGACGAGCAATCCGCCGAAGTAGCCGAGAACCTGTTCAAGGAAGCGCCGCCGATCGCATACAACCCGGCCATCCCCATCGAGAGCTTCGACATCATCGTCACCGACGAAGCCCACCGCTCCATCTACAGCCTCTGGCGGCAGGTGCTGGAATACTTCGATGCCTATCTGATCGGCCTCACCGCCACCCCCAACAAGCAGACCTTCGGCTTCTTCAACCGGAACCTGGTGATGGAATACGGCCACGACCAGGCGGTGGCCGACGGCGTCAACGTCAACTACGACGTCTATCGCATCCGCACCGAAGTCACCGACGCCGGCGCGAAGGTCGAGGCCGGCTACTGGGTGCAGATGCTGGATAGGCAAACCCGCCGCAAGAGCGACTGGCAGCTGGACGAGGACTTCGACTACGATCCCAGTGAGCTCGACCGCAGCGTCCAGACGCCCGACCAGATCCGCACCGTCGTGCGTACCTTGCGCGACCGCTGGCAGACCGAGATGTTTCCGGGCCGCACGGAGTTACCCAAGACCCTGGTCTTCGCCAAGGACGACAACCACGCCGAGGCCATCGTGCAGATCCTGCGCGAGGAATTCGGCCGCGGCAACGAGTTCGCGCAGAAGATCACCTATCGCAGCACCGGCGAAACCCCGGAGAACTTGATCCGCGCCTTCCGCACCAGCTACTACCCGCGCATCGCCGTCACCGTGGATATGATCGCCACCGGCACCGACATCAAGCCCGTGGAGATCGTCGTCTTCCTGCGCTCGGTGAAGAGCCGCAGCTACTTCGAGCAGATGAAGGGCCGCGGCGTGCGCGTCATCCCCCGCGCCGACCTGAGGCAGGTCAATCCCGGCGAGCACGTGGTCAAGGACCATTTCGTGATCGTCGACGCCGTCGGCGTCTGCGAGCGCGACAAGACCGACTCGCGCCCCATGGACCAGAAGAAGTCCGTGCCCTTCGACAAGCTGCTGCAGGCCGTGGCCCTGGGCAACACCGAGCCCGAGGTGCTCTCCTCGGTCGCCGCGCGGCTCTCGCGCCTCGACCGCGACCTCGACGATGCCGACAAGGCGAAGATCGTCGAGGCCAGCGGCGGCCATGATCTCAAGAGCATCGCACGCGGCATCGTCGATGCCCTGCGCTTCACTCCCTCGCCCGCCGGGGCGGGAGAGGGCCGGGGCGAGGGTGGCGACTTTGCAATCCAGCAAGCAGTGAAGCCGCTGGCCGATCCAGCGCTGCGCACCCTGCTGCTGCAACTCAAGCAGAAGGCGGATCTCATCATCGACATCGTGACGCAGGACACCCTCGTCGAAGCCGGCTTCAGCGCCGCCGCCACCGAGCGTGCACGGAGCATAGTCGGAAGCTTCGAGAGCTTCATCGCCGAACACCGCGACGAGATCACCGCCCTGCAGATCCTCTACAACCGCCCGACCAAGGCGCCGCTCAAATTCGAGGACGTCAAAGCGTTGGCCGACACCCTGCACGCGCCGCCCCAGCTCTTCGACGAGTCCGTGCTGTGGCAGGCCTACGCCGCGCTCGACGAAGCGAAGGTGAAAGGCACCAGCGTTCGGCGCATCCTCACCGACCTCGTGAGCCTGGTGCGCTACGCCATGCATCAGGAAAACGAACTCGTGCCTTACCCCGAGCGCGTCGCCGCCAACTTCAAGGCCTGGCTGGCGCAACAGGGCGGCGCCTTCACCCCCGAACAACAACACTGGCTGGAAATGATCCGCGACCACATCGCCGCCAACCTCGGCATCAACACCGACGACTTCGAATACGCGCCCTTCAACAAAGAAGGAGGGCTCGGCCGCGTGCATCAGCTCTTCGGCGAGAAGCTGCCTGAGGTGATCGCCGAATTGAATCGGGAGTTGGTGGCGTGACAACGCTTCGTTCTGAATTGGGATGTCCCGCGGTGCTACTAACTGAAGTCGCTGATTTGGTTCGTGGCGTCTCCTATCCAAAGACGGATGCTCGCGATCAACAGTCACCGGGGTACGTGCCTGTACTGCGAGCTACGAACATTCAGGATTCAAGATTGGTGCTGGACGCCGACCTAGTCCACATAGCGGAGCGCAATGTCTCTGCTGAGCAACGTCTTCGGCCGGGTGACATAGTTGTTGCAACGTCGAGCGGTAGCAAACATCTCGTCGGGAAATCAGCTCTCTTACGCTCTTCATGGAGCGGATCGTTCGGTGCATTTTGCGCAGCCATTCGACCGAAGGCGAATATTGAGCCACGCTATCTTGCCGCCTTTCTGCAATCGCCAGCCTATTGGAAGCAGGTAACCCAGAAGGCACTCGGCGTGAACATCAACAACCTGCGGCGTGCCGATTTGCAGACAGTCACGCTTCCGCTGCCAGCGTTCAATGAGCAGCAGACTATCGTCGCAGAAATCGAAAAGCAGTTTTCCCGGCTGGACGAAGCGGTCGCCAATCTCAAGCGCGTCAAGGCTAACCTGAAGCGCTACAAGGCCTCTGTGCTCAAGGCCGCAGTCGAAGGCCGCCTCGTCCCGACCGAGGCCGAACTCGCTCAGCGCGAAGGCCGCAGCTTCGAGACCGGCGCACAACTCCTGCAACGCATACTCGAAGCCCGCCGCAGCCAGTGGAAGGGCAAGGGCAAGTACAAGGAGCCGACAGCGCCGGATACGACCAATCTGCCCGAGTTGCCTGAGGGTTGGGCTTGGGCTTCTGTATATTCTCTTTCAACCAAAGTAGCAGACGGTGTGCACAAGAAGCCCAACTACTTGCCGGCAGGAATTCCCTTCGTCACCGTGAAGAACATGACGGCCGGCACTGGTATTTCGTTCGCGGATTTGAACTACGTCTCCGAAGAAGATCATGTGGAGTTTTGTAGGCGGACGAACCCCGAGCGCGGAGACATACTTATCAGCAAGGACGGTACGCTCGGCGTGGTTCGTGTTGTCGACACAGATCGACCATTCAGCATATTCGTGTCGGTGGCCTTAGTTAAGCCGGTCGCAAAGGAATTGAGTGATTATCTCGTTGTTGCCTTTGAGTCACCTGTACTTCAAAGGCAAATGGTGCCGAAAGGGTCTGGGCTCCAGCACATCCACCTCGAAGACCTTCGTGCCGACTGCATACCGCTGCCACCGCTCGCGGAACAACACCGAATCGCCGCAGAAGTCGACCGCCGCCTCTCCATCGCCCGCGAGGTCGAGGCCGAGGTCGAGGCAAACCTCAAACGCGCGCAGGGACTGCGACAATCTGTTCTTCAGCAGGCATTTTCCGGCTAAGTGTCCGATAACGTCTTTGGCGCTATGTGATGCGGTTCCTTCTCGACACAAATATTCTGATTCCCCTTGAGGACTCAAAGCTGCCTCTTCAGCCTAGCTTGGCGAATTTTGTCCGGTTGGCGAATGCTCACGGTCATTCCCTCATCTATCACCCAGCCTCGGAAGACGATATTCGGCAGGATACAAATACGGATCGGCGTAACCAGACTCTGGAGCGTCTTGGCCAGTACACACGGCTAGATGCGCGACTTGGCTGCCCGTGGAATGTTGGCGTATCCGACCGAAATGATGCCGCTGATAATGAAATTCTCTACGCGCTGCATTTGAACGCGGCCCATGCCTTGGTAACAGAAGACCAGGGCATCCACAGCAAGGCGAAAGCCAAGGGGCTGGTGCATCGAGTCTATACGATTCAAACGGCAGAGGACCAGCTACGGCGACTGCACGATCGGGTCCCCGTACAATTGCCGAACATTGAGGACGTCCCTCTTTATAGCTTGTCGCCGTTGCTGAGCAGTTCTTTCTTTGACAGCCTGCGTGAAGGTTACCCGTTTAATACGTGGTTTGAGAGAAAGGCCCAAGAAGGCCGCCGTGCTTGGGTCAATTGGGAGCAGGATGGAATACTTGGTGGCATCTGTATCTACGCCAGACAGGATAATGAGGCCATCGCCGAGAACATCGTGCTTTCCGGCCCCGCCCTCAAGCTCGCGACCTTCAAGGTAGGGGAAACCAATCGCGGTAGGAAGATCGGAGAATTGCTCCTAAAGGCAGCATTTCGGTATGCCGTCGACAATCGCCTTGAAAACATCTTCATTCATGGAGACGTAGATCTGCACCACTTTCTATTCGAGATGCTGGAGGACTTCGGGTTTGTTCGTGTTGGGTTTCATCCAGGTAGCGATGGCCGTGATGCGGTCTATCTCAAGTCACATCCGATCGACCCACCTCCCGATCATCTCCCGCCTTTTGAGTATCTTCGGAGATACTTCCCCCATTTCCGGCACGACGCAAGCACTGGCAAGTTCATCGTCCCGATTAAGCCAGAGTATCACCGTATTCTGTTCTCCGACTATGTATCACCGGCTGACCGTCAATTGACTTTGTTTCGTCTATCGAACACCGCAGGTAACGCGATTAAGATGGCCTATCTGTGTCATGCGCAAACCAAGACAATCAATCCGGGCGACGTTGTTCTGTTCTTCCGGTCCGGGGACGAGCGTGCAATAACGAGTATCGGTGTGGTCGAAAGCTACGAAACACTGGACGATGCGGCCGAGATCGTCGCCAGAGTCAAGAGACGTACCGTTTACTCTATGGCTGACATTGACTTCATGGCAGAGAAGCCAACTCGGGTAATGTTGTTCCGATTGGTACGACATCTAACCAATCCGCTAACGCAGGTGTGGCTTGAGCGAGAACAAGTACTCAAAGGCCCACCACAGAGCATTACGAAGATTGCAAATGACAAATTTGAAACAATCCTTGCCCATGGCGGGTAACGCTGCACTGATCTCAATCCATCCGAACTACGCAGAGAAGATTCTCTCTGGCGAAAAGCGGGTGGAGTTCCGCAGGAGTTGGGCCGCAAAGCAGGTTGATTTTCTGGTTATATATGCAACATCTCCTGTACAGCGCATTGTTGCAGTGGCTCAACTTGGGCAAGTCATGCGTGGAACCAGGACCCAATTGTGGGAACTAGCTCGAAATGGAGGTGGCGGCATTAGCCGTAGAAAGCTTTTCGCGTATATGGAAGGGAAGAAGCAGGGTGTTGCTCTTGAGCTTCTGCAAACGATCAATATTGTGGAAGGAATTAGTCCGCAAACACTATTTGGAAATGAATTCCGTCCTCCTCAATCATTTCGTTACTTGAAGCAGGGTGAATTGACCTTGCTAACGCGGGAGTTGGGAGAGGCGAAATGGGTGTGATATTTGTCGCAGGCGTCCATGCGGTTGGCAAAACGACTGCTTGTGCTCACGCTGCTAGCACTTTGGGCATCGCTCACTACACAGCCAGTGGTTTGATAAAGGCAGAGAAAGCCAGCGCGATTCCGGTGCAAGGCAAGTCGATTGCGGATGTAGACGGCAACCAAACTCTCTTGATTCACGGTGTGGAGAAAGCACGCTCGCGGCATCAAGGGCGGATTATCCTCGACGGGCACTTCACCCTTGCAACCCTCGAAGGACGAATTGAATTAATCGCAATGGATGTATTTCGTGCTTTGGTAGTCGATGGCGTGGTCGTCTATCACGATGAGCCAGTAGCGATAGCAACAAGACTGAATCAAAGAGATGGCGAGACTCGAAGGAGCGAGGTCGTCGCAGAGCATCAGGAAGCCGAGTTGAAACATGCTCGCATGGTCGCTAACGAGTTGCGCGTTCCGCTCAAGCTATTGCCTGCCTTTGATTCCGATGGCTTGGTCGCCTCGATTAGGCAATGGGTTTGACGAGTAGCATGGTCGAGAAAGTCGACCGCCTGCTTTCAATCGCCCGCGAAGTCGAGGCCGAGGTCGAGGCCAATCTCAAGCGCGCCCAGGTACTGCGGCAGGCCGTGTTGTCAAAGTCTTTCCAGGTTTCCCCATCCATGAGCGAAAGGGCATTGTCGCAGGCTGGACTGATAGGGTTGCCGGCCTTGGAACTGTAAGCGATGAAGGAAACCCGCTCTCCCCTCAAAGACAAGCCGCTGCGCAATCCCGGCCAGTCCGTGCGCGAGCAGCGAGCGGATCTTATGTTCGACAAGCTGCTCAGCCCGATGTTGATTGCCTTGATGCTGGTGCTTTGGGCAGTCATGGATTGGTTACGCTACTTTTTTCCGCGGCCGCCCCAGCCTTGGATAACCAGTGTAGTTGCAGCTCTGGCGATAATCTATGTGGTCTGGCAGTTCAGGCGGCACGTGCCGAAGCTCCGCATGCTGAAACTGGCGGAGGAAGGCGAGAAGGCGGTTGGTCAGCTCCTTGAGCGTCTGCGTGCCTCGGGCTACGCGGTATTTCATGATCTGATCGGCACGGACTTCAACGTGGATCACGTGATCATCGGTTCCGCCGGCGTCTTCACTATCGAAACCAAGACCTGGAACAAGCCGCGCCAAGGAAACCCGAGGATCACCTTCGACGGCGAGACCTTGCTGATGGCCGGCCGCGAGCCGGACCGCAATCCGGTGATACAGGCCAAGGCGCAGGCCAGTTGGTTGCAGAGGCTATTAGCGGAAAGCACCGGGAAGACTCTGCCCGTGCGGCCGGTGATCCTCTTCCCCGGTTGGTACATCGAAGACAGCCGGGCTAGCCGCAAGGATTTGTGGGTGCTGGAGCCCAAGGCATTGTCAGCATTTCTGGCACAGGAGAAGGCCCAGCTTTCCCCGGAGGACGTGGCACTCGCCGCCTTCCATCTCTCCCGCTTCATTCGGGCGCAGGAGCGTGCTTTCGAAGCCCAGCGTTGAAACAACGGCGAATCCGGCCACTACGCCGGGTGCGCACACCGGAGGCGCTTGAAGCTGGGGCAATATGCAGGTTATAGCCGGCTTTATTATTGACAAAAGCCGGTTATGACCGGCATAATTACAAAAATAAGCAGGCTATGACCTGCCTTGGAGCGCCTCATGGCCGACACGAAAAGCAGCTTGAAGCGCATGCAGCTTGCCGATGCGCTGCGCAACTACCCCTTGCCGGAGGAGGCCGCCGTGCCGCGCGGCGGCTGGGTGCGCGCGCTGCGCGAAGCTCTGGGCATGACCCAGGCGCAGTTGGGCGGGCGCGCCGGCATCAGCCGGCAATCGGTGCAGGATTTCGAGCGTGCCGAAGCGGAGCGCCGCATCACGCTGGAGAGCCTGGATCGCCTGGCGCGGGCGATGGGCTGCCGCATGGTGTATGCACTGGTGCCCGAAGGCGGTTCGCTCGACGAACTGCGCGAGCGCCGCGCCCTCGCGCTGGCCGAGGCCCTGCTCCAGCCGGCCGATCATTCGATGAAGCTCGAAGCCCAAGGCGTTACGGCGCCGGAGCGCGAGCGGCAGCGCAAGCTGCTGGCCGACGCCCTGCTCGACGGCAGCCCGCGCAAGCTGTGGCAATGAACCTCGACTATCCGCCCGGCGCCACGCCGCTCGACCCCGACGAGGCGGCCGGGCTGATCCCTACGCACATCGCCAATCACGGTCAGTTGAACGAGTGGGAAATGGTGAACATCCTCGAAGGCGAACGCTGGGTATTCGGCCGGCGGCACAAGGACCTGCTCGAGGGCGCGTTCGTCTGCCGCCTGCACCGGCGCATGTTCGGCAACACCTGGCGCTGGGCAGGGAAGTTTCGCACCACCGAAAAGAACATCGGCGTGGACCCGGCACGCATCCAGACTTCCCTGCGCGACCTGTGCGAGGACGTGAAGGCGCAACTCGCCCACGAGAGCTATCCTCTCGACGAAATCGCTGCGCGTTTCAGCCATCGGCTGGTGACGACCCATCTTTTCGCAAACGGCAACGGCCGGCTGTCGCGCACGCTCGCCGATCTGCTGCTGGTGCAGCATGGTGCGCCGCGTTTCACCTGGGGCGCGGGGAATCTGCTGGCCGAGCGTGAGGTGCGGCAACGCTATCTCGTCGCCTTGCGCGCGGCCGATGGGAAAGACTACGGGCCGCTGCTGGCGTTTGTGCGCTCATGATGCTCAGGCACTTGCCAATCGTTCTCAATATTGCTGCATTTGAAGCAAATTTGAGAACACGATGAAGATGCCGTCGATTTCTGTCGTCACCCGGCCATTCGCTAACTCCCGACGATGTTGGCCTTCTTGCTGCGGCCGGAAGCGATGATTGGCGCATCTCTGTCGGCAACACCGGCACTCCCCATTCGCTATTCGCGAATAGCGAATGACAACCGAAATGCATTGACAATTAACTGTTAATTAAGTACTTTCGTGTTTCGCGAAATGCGAAATATCGGATAGACACCATGCGCCGCGCCGTCAATCGCCAACCCGTCCTCAAGGCCCAGGACTTCTACCTGCTGCTGGCGCTCGCCGCTGTGCGGGCTGAAAGCCTGACCTATCCCGATCTTGCCGCGCTGACCGGTCTGTCGATGTCGGAAGTGCATGGCGCCCTCAAGCGCGCCGAACAGGCACGGCTGCTGGCGTTCGTGGATAAGCAGCCGCGCATCGTCACGCCGTCGTTCAAGGAATTCCTGCTGCATGGCGCGCGCTATTCCTTTCCGCCGGCGCGGGGCGGGATGGTGGGCGGGGTGCCCACGGCCTATGCCGCTGCGCCCCTGACCAAGCTGATCGTGCCGTCGAGCGATCCGCCGCCGGTGTGGCCCCATGCGGACGGCAGCGCACGCGGCATCGCACTGCTGCCCTTGTACCCGAGCGCGCCGGCGGCCGCCCTGCGCAACCCCGCGCTCTACGAAAACCTCGCGTTGTTCGACGCCCTGCGCATGGGCAATGCGCGGGAACGGAATCTGGCCGGAAAGCTCTTCGAGGAGCGGCTTTGAATCCTGCCGATCCCAACCTGCAGCGGGTGGAGATCGTCGCTCGCGCCCTGGGAGATATCTGTGACGAAGTGGTGTTCGTCGGCGGCTGCGCCGCAGGCCTGCTATGCACGTCGGTGCAGGCACCGCCGCCGCGAGTCACTTTCGATGTCGACCTCGTCGCAGAGGTTACTGCCCTTGCCGACTATCACGCACTGGAGCGACGCTTCGCGGGGCGCGGCTTTGCCCACGACACGTCCCAGGATGCACCGCTCTGCCGTTGGCGCGTCGGCAATGTGGAAGTGGATTTGATGCCGACCGACGAGCGCGTACTCGGCTTTTCGAATCGCTGGTATGCCGTTGCCACGGCAACCGCGCTACCGCTCACCCTGCCCAGCGGCATTCAAATCAGGCTGATCTCGGCACCGGCTTTCCTCGCCACCAAGTTCGAGGCCTACGCCACGCGCGGCGGCAACGATCTGATGGTCAGCCACGACTTCGAGGACATCATCAACGTGCTCGATGGCCGCCCCGGCGTCGAACACGAAATCGCCATGGCCGGCGGAGAACTGGCCGCTTATCTCGCGGCGCGCTTCGGCGACGTGCTGCGTCATCCCGATTTCGACAACACCTTGCCCGGCCTCGTGGTCTATGACGACCTCTACGATAGCCGAATCGAAGCCGTGCGCCGCCGCGCGACGGCCATTGCCCATCTGGTTTCCCCATGAACGCATCCACCCTCGTCCAGAAGCTCTGGAACTATTGCAACGTGCTGCGCGACGACGGCATGTCCTACGGCGACTATGTCGAGCAGCTCACCTACCTGCTCTTCCTCAAGATGGCGGACGAGCGCAGCAAGCCCCCTTACAGCCAGCCGAGCATGGTGCCGGCCGCCTACGCCTGGCCCTCGCTCTTGGCCAAGGACGGCGACGAACTGTTCGACCACTACCGCCATGCGCTCGAAGCGCTGGGCAGCCAGAAGGGCACGCTCGGGCTGATCTTCGGCAAGGCGCAGAACAAGTTCCAGGACCCGGTGAAACTGCGCCGCCTGGTGGTCGACCTGATCGACTCGGAAAACTGGTCGGCCCTGAACGTCGATGTGAAGGGCGATGCCTACGAGGGGCTGCTGGAGAAGAACGCCCAGGACACCAAGTCCGGCGCCGGCCAGTACTTCACGCCGCGCGCGCTGATCCAGGCCATGGTGACCTGCATCGCGCCCAGGCCCGGCGAGCGCGTCTGCGATCCGGCCTGCGGCACCGGCGGCTTCCTGTTCTTGGCGCACAACTACATCACCCACGAGAACCCCCACCTGACGAGCGCGGAAAAACGTCATCTCAAGGAGGGCGCCTTCACCGGCTGGGAGCTGGTGCAGGCGACGGCGCGGGTGTGCGCGATGAACCTGCTGCTGCACGGCATCGGCTCGGAGAAGAGCGTGCCGGTGCGCGTGGCCGATGCGCTGGCCGCCGACCCCGGCGAGCGCTACCAGGTGGTGCTGGCCAATCCGCCCTTCGGCAAGAAAAGCAGCACGATGATCGTCGGCGACGACGGCCGCACGACGACGGAAAAGGACATCATCGAGCGCGACGACTTCTGGGCCACGACCTCGAACAAGCAGTTGAACTTCGTCCAGCACATCAAGACCCTGCTCGACATCCACGGCCGCGCCGCGGTGGTGGTGCCGGACAACGTGCTGTTCGAGGGGGGCGCGGGGGAGACGATACGCAGAAAGCTCCTGCACGAGTGTGAGCTGCACACCCTGCTGCGCCTGCCCACCGGCTTATTCTATGCGCAGGGGGTCAAGGCGAACGTGCTGTTCTTCGACAAGAAGCCGGCCAGCGAGACACCCTGGACCAAGAAGCTGTGGATCTACGATCTGCGCACCAACCGGCACTTCACCCTGAAGACCAACCCGCTGCGGGTCGAGGACTTGGGCGAGTTCGTGACGTTATACCAGCCGGAGAACCGCCACACACGCACGCCGACGTGGTCGGCTGATAATCCCGAAGAACGCTGGCGCGTCTACGACTACGAGGAGTTGGTGGCGCGCGACAAGGCGAGCCTGGACATCTTCTGGCTCAAGGACGAGTCCCTGGCCGACAGCGACAATCTGCCGGCGCCGGAAGTCATCGCGCAGGAGATCGTCGATGATCTCGAAGCCGCGCTGGAGCAGTTCCGGCTGATCGCCGCCGACCTCGGCGACGCGGCCGGCTGAGCCTCTCGATGAACCCGCAACCAACACTGTCGTTGCGAGCGTAGCGTGGCAACCTTAGATCGCCGCGCTGCCGTCACTGCGAGGCCACAGGCCGCGGCAGTCGCGATGACAGCCATTTTGTCGTTGCGAGGCCCGAGGGGCCGTGGCAACCCAGACTGCTGCGGCCTACGGCCTCGCAGTGACGACCGGAGGAAGTCCTTGTGGGACGAGGTGGGCGGCCCTTCGGAGGCATCATGAGCAGCGAGCGATTCATCCTCGCCCTGGACCAGGGCACCAGCAGTTCGCGGGCGATGCTGTTCGATGCCGAGGGCAACATCCGCGGCCGGGCGCAGCGCGAATTCGGACAGCACTTCCCTCAGCCCGGCTGGGTCGAGCACGACCCGGAGGAAATCTGGGCGAGCCAGATCGCAGCCGCCCGCGAGGCGCTGGCGGCGAGCGGCGCGTCGGCCGCAGCGGTGGCCGCGATCGGCGTCGCCAACCAGCGCGAGACCGTCGTGCTCTGGGAGCGTGAGAGCGGCCGCGCGCTCGCCCCGGCCATCGTCTGGCAGGACCGGCGCACCGCCGGTATGTGCGAAGAACTCGCCGCCGCCGGCCTGGCGCCGCTGTTCCAGCAGAAGACCGGCCTCCTGCTCGATCCCTATTTTTCCGGCACCAAGCTGAAGTGGCTGCTCGACCATATCCCGGGATCGCGCACGCGCGCCGCCCGCGGCGAGCTCGCCGCCGGCACCATCGATACCTGGCTCGCCTGGAAGCTCACCGGCGGGGGCATCCACGTCACCGATGTCTCCAACGCCTCGCGCACCCTGCTCTACAACCTGCGCACGCGCGAGTGGGACGAGGAACTATTGCGCCTGCTCGACGTCCCGCGCGAACTCCTGCCCGAGGTCCGCCCGAGCAGCGAGGTCTATGGTCTCTGCGACGCCGGCTGGCTGGGCGCCGCACTGCCCATCGCCGGCATCGCCGGCGATCAGCAGGCGGCGACCTTCGGCCAGGCCTGCTGGCAACCCGGCATGGTCAAGAACACCTACGGCACCGGCTGCTTCATGCTGATGAACACCGGCGGCGACATCGTGCCCTCGCACCACCGCCTGCTCACCACGGCGGCCTGGCAGATCGGCGGCGAGACTCGCTACGCGCTCGAGGGCAGCGTCTTCATGGCCGGCGCCACCGTGCAGTGGCTGCGCGACGGCCTGGGGCTGATAGCTCGCGCCGAGGAGGTGGAGGCGCTGGCGGCGAGCGTCCCCGACAACGGCGGCGTCTATCTGGTGCCGGCCTTCGCCGGCCTGGGCGCACCGCACTGGGAGCCGCACGCGCGCGGCAGCCTGTTCGGCCTCACCCGCGGCAGCGGCCGGGCGCACATCGCACGCGCCGCGCTGGAGGCGATCGCCTACCAGAGCGCCGACGTGCTCCGCGCCATGGAGCGGGATGCGGACATGGCGGTCAGCGAGTTGCGCGTCGATGGCGGCGCCGCCAACAACGATTTGTTGATGCAGTTCCAGGCCGACATCCTCGGTGTGTCCGTGGTCCGGCCGCGCATCACCGAGACCACGGCGCTGGGCGCCGCCTACCTGGCCGGCCTGGCGGTCGGCTTCTGGCGCTCGACCGGGGAGCTGGCCAGTCACTGGCAGACCGATCGCCGCTTCGAGCCCGCCATGCCCGAGTCCGAACGCGACCGGCTGATAGGCGGCTGGAATCTGGCGGTGGCCCAGACCATCGCCTGGGCTCGGGCCCAGAGCTGAGCTTGCGCGGCCGCTTGATCGAGATCAGCCGCCGCCCTGGGGTTCATGGTATATACGTGTCTTTCGCCAGCCAGGAGAACCAGCGATGGCCACCAAACCGGAACAATTCAGCGAGCTGCACCGCAAGAACATGGAAGCGGCGATGAAGCTGGCCCAGATGTCGATCGAGAATTCGCAGCGCATCGTCACGCTGCAGGTGGATGTCGCCAAGGCGCTGTTCCAGGACAGCGTGGACAATGCCAAGGCGCTGGCCGCCGCCAAGGATCCGCAGCAGGCGGTGGCGCTGCGCACCCATTACACCCAGGAGACGGCGCAGAAAATGATCGAGGCGGCGCGCGAGATCGCCGAGATCGGCAATGACTCGCGCAGCGAATTCAGCCGCCTGCTCTCCGAACAACTCGCCAGCGGCAGCAAGGACATGATGGAGGCCTTCCAGTCCTTCTTCGGCTCGCTGCCCGGCCAGAATACCCAGGTGATGGAGACCATGCAGCAGGCGATGGCCAAGGCCAACAAGGCCTTCGAGCAGATCAGCCAGGCATCGGCCGTCTTCGGCGGCGAGGCGCCGAAGAAGAAGCCGGCCAAGAAGTAGCCGGGGTTCTACGCGTTCCAGCGCGAGGCCGCGGCGTCGTCGGCATCCTTGGTCTCGACCCAGCGGCCGCCCGAGGCCGTCTCTTCCTTCTTCCAGAAGGGCGCCCGGGTCTTGAGATAATCCATGATGAACTCGCAGGCGGCGAAGGCCTCGCCGCGATGCGCGCAAGCGACGATCACCAGCACGATCGCGTCACCCGGCGCCAGGCGGCCGGTGCGGTGGATCACCCGCACCGCCTGAAGCTGCCAGCGCGACCGTGCCTGCGCCACGATGTCCTCCAGCGCCGCCTCGGTCATCCCCGGATAGTGCTCCAGGGTCATCGCGCTCAAGCCATGATCCTCGCCGTCGCGCACCAGCCCGACGAAGCTCGCCACCGCGCCGATCGTCTTGCACCCGAGGGTGATCTTGGCGATCTCGGCGCCGACGTCGAAGTCCTCGCTTTGTACGCTCACCACGCTCGCCGACATCGTCAGCCTCCGGTGACCGGCGGGAAGAAGGCGACCTCGTCGCCGTCTCTCACCGCCGCGGTCTCATCGACCATGCGCTGATTGATCGCCGCGCGCAGATTCTTCGTTCTCGCCAGCGCCGCCCAGCGCTCGCCCCGCGCCGCCAGCTGGGCGCGCAATCCGGCAATGTCGGCAACGCCCGGGGCGAGCGCGATTTCCTCGCCGGCGCTGGCAAGCGCCTCGCGCAGGCCTGCGAAATAGAGGGTCTTGACCATGACGTTCAGTATAGCAATTCCGAAAACGGCAGGAAGCTCACACGATCACCGCGCGCAATCGGCGCACCCGGCGGATTGTCGATCAGGCCGTCGGCCCAGGCGGCCGAGGTGATAACCCCTGAACTCTGGTTGGCAAACAGTTCCAGGCCGCCGGCATCGTTCCTGCGCGCGCGCAGGAACTCGCGCCGCGGATCGGGTCTTCCCCAGTCGAAATCGGCGCGCAGCGCCACCCGCCGGGGTTTCAGGCCCGTCGCCCCCTGACACTTGAGAATGAAGGGACGGACCAGCATCAGGAAGGTCACGAAGGAGGACACCGGATTGCCGGGCAGGCCGATGAAGCTGGCGCCTCCGACACGGCCGAAAGCCAGCGGCTTGCCCGGCTTGATGGCGATCTTCCACAGATCGAGTTCGCCCTCGGCCTCGACCGCGGCCTTGATGTGGTCCTCCTCGCCGACCGAGACACCGCCGCTGGTGAGGATCAGATCGTGACCCCGCGCCGCCCGCCGCAACGCCTCGCGCGTCGCGGCCAGGCTGTCCGGGACGATGCCCAGGTCGCCGACCTCGCAGCCCAAGTCCTGCAGCAGGCCGGCGAGCAGATAGCGATTGGAGTTGTAGATCGCGCCCGGCGGCAGTTGCTCGGGAGGGATCTCGCCCGGCATCACCAGCTCGTCGCCGGTCGAGAACAGCGCCACCTTCAGGCGGCGGAACACCGGCAGTTCGGCCAGCCCGACCGAGGCGGCCAGCCCCAGGTGCTGCGGCAGCAGCCTCGTGCCGGCGGCGAGAACCCGATCGCCGCGGCCGATGTCCTCGCCGGCGCGGCGGATCCAGTCGCCCGCGGCGGGCAGGTGATTGATGATCACTGCGTCGCCCTCGCGGCTCACCAACTCCTGCATGACGATCGCGTCGGCGCCGTCGGGCACCGGCGCGCCGGTGAATATCCGCGCCGCGGTGCCGGCGGCAAGGTGATGGCCGACGCTGCCCGCCGGGATGCGCTGGGCCACGGTCAGACGTGTGCCCGCGGCCGGGACATCGGCGCAGGACAGCGCGTAGCCGTCCATCGAGGAGTTGTCCTGCGGCGGCACCGCGATCGCCGAGACCTGCGTCGCGGCCAGCACCCGGCCGCAGGCCGCCTGGGTCGGCAGCGACTCGACCTCGGTCACGGCGCTTGCCGCGTCTTGCAGCTGCGCCAGGGCTAGTTCGAAGGAGAGCATGGCCATCAGAACTCCAGATAGTTCAGGATGAAATCGACGACCGCATCGGGGGCGTTGAGATCGAGCCAGGGCAGCGGCAGATCGAGCCGGGTGTCGCTCGCCAGGGCGACGATGTTGTTGCCCTCGCGATAGAGCAGCGGCTTGCCGTTGGCCGGGCGGTGCACCTCGATCTTGGGAATGCCGGTGAATTTGTAGCCCTCGACCAGCACCAGGTCGCAGGGCGAGAAGCGTTCGAGCTGCGTCTCCAACTGGGGCTCCGGCTCTTCACGCAACTCGTGCATCAGCACCCAGCGCTGGTCGGAGACCAGCATCACCTCGCTGGCGCCGGCCTCGCGGTGGCGGAAGGAGTCCTTGCCCGGCTTGTCGATGTCGAAGTGGTGGTGGGCGTGCTTGATCAGCGACACCCTCATGCCCTTCATCACGAAGCGCGGGATCAACTGCTCGATCAGCGTGGTCTTGCCCGCGCCGCTGTAACCGGTGAAACCGAAAACCTTCATGCCTTTTCTCTCTATGAACCCACCACCAACTTCGTCCCACAGGGACTTCCATTCGCTGGAGATACCCGACGGCTACGGTCGTCCCACGGGGACTTCCTTTGGTCGTCGTTGCGAGCCGAAGGCGAAGCAATCTTAGATCGCCACGCTACGCTCGCGATGACGCCCCTCCCCACATTGCCGTCGGACGAAGGGAACAGGAAAAGGTCCTCATCGCTTGCAAGGCAGCGCCAGCACCGGCGCGAAGCCGCCGCCCGGGGTGCGGAAATTGGTCGTCTGCCCCTGCCACAGGCGCGCGGTGACGAGCTGGACGCGGCCGTCGTAGACGTAATTGCGCAGGTCGATCTTCATCGCCACGCTCTCCCCCGCCACCGTGAGCCGCCGCGAGCTGGGGGGCACCAGCGCCTGCGCGACGTAGTGGCCGGCGCCAGTGATGATCTCCTCGAACACCCGGCGTGTCAGCTTGTCGCCGCGGTAAGCGGCCTTGCTGCCGTAACCCGCCGCGGGCTTGAAGAAGAGCTGGCGGCGGCGCGCCCAGAGCTCATCGGCGGCCGCGGCGGAGACGCTCTCGGTACGCGGAATGCCGGCCTGCAGGAGCTCGCGCGTCGCGGCATCGACGCCCCAGCGTTCGAGCAGTTGGGGATCGGTGAGCGCGACCAGGTTGCGCTTGTCGGCGTAGCGCGCGTGGGCGTGCGGATGCGGCGTCACCACCGCGCCGCCGGCGAGGTAGGCTGCGCGCAAGGCGGCGCTGGCGGGCTGCTCGAGCGCGAAATCGGTGAGCCGGTTGTAGACCAGGTCGATCTTCCGCTCGCCCGCCCAGAGCGCGCCGTCGCGCCAGGCGAGATCAACCGGGTCGCAGATCAGCGCTTCGATGCCGTGGCGCTCGAATAGGCGGGCGAAGAGCACGAACTCCGGGTAGAGATATTGCTCCTTGGGATCGATGTCTACGATGGCGATGGTGGAAAGCGTGGCCTCGCCGCGCTCGGCGCGCCACTCCGCGAGGAACATCGCCATGAACAGGTGCTCGGGCGGATCCTCGCCCAGGCTTCCCGGCAGCCGGGCCCGGACCGCGTCGCAGCAGGCCTGCTGGGCGCGCGCCAGCAGCGCGTTGAGCAGCGCGCCGCCGGCGTTGGTGTTGATCTCGATCAGCTGCGGCCCGCCCAGGTTGTCCGGACCCAGATGGAAATCGTAGCCCAGGAATACGCCGCGCGCGCGCGGCCGGTGACGCGCCACCGCCGGGGCGTAGGCGAGGACGTGTTCCAGGTAGGCAGGCAGGGCTGCGACGCGCTCGATGGCGGCGATGATCCTGGCCATGCGCTCGATGTGCTCGCCGCTGACGAACACCATGCTGCCGGCGAACAGGTGCGGCCGGTCGGCGGCGATCATCGCCGAGAGCGCATCGCCGTCGGGGGCGTGCCCCAGCTCGCGACTCAAGGCCTCGCGGTCGAGCGAGATGCACTGGCAGTCGGCGTTCAAGCGTTCGGCCAGCTCAAAGCAGTCCGGAGCTTCGGCTTTCATTCCGGCAGTGTACCTGCTCCGCTCCCGGCGGTGGCGAAGAAGGCGCGGACCTCGGCGATCTCCCGGCTGCGCCGCATCGGCGGCAGCGACTGCCAGACGCGGCGGCCGTAGGGCTTGTTCACCAGGCGCGGATCGCAGACCATCAGCACGCCGCGGTCGGTCTCGTCGCGGATCAGCCGTCCGGCGCCCTGCTTCATGCTGATCACGGTGCGCGGCAGCTGGTAATCCATGAAGGGATTCTTGCCCGCCTTCTTCATTTGCTCGTTGCGCGCGACCAACACCGGATCGTCGGGCGGCGCGAAGGGCAGCTTGTCGATGACCACCAGGGACAGCGCCTCGCCGCGCACATCGACGCCCTCCCAGAAGCTCTGGCTGGCCACCAGCACCGCGTTGCCCAGGCTGCGGAAGCGCGAGAGCAGTTCGGCCTTGGCACCCTCCCCTTGCAGCAGCAGCGGAAATTCCATGCCGTCCCGGACGAAGCGCTCCCTGAGCAGGCCGTGCACCAGACGCATCGCGCGCAGCGAGGTGCACAGCACGAAGGCGCGCCCGCCGGAAGCGACGATGGCCGGATGGGCCGCCTCCATCACCGCCTCGATATAGCCCGGACTGTTCGGGTCGGGCATGCCGGTGGGCACGTAGAGCAGCGCGTTGGCGGCGTAGTCGAAGGGGCTGCCCCAGCAGCCGGTGTCAGCTTCGTTCAAGCCCAGCTCGCCGCAGTAGTGGGAAAAATCGCTGCCCACGGCCAGCGTCGCCGAGGTGAAGATCCAGGCGCGCGGATGGCCTTCGAGCTGGCGGCGGAAGATCTCGGCGACGTCGAGCGGCGTTAGGTTGAGCGCCAGCGCCTGGCTGAACACCTCGACCCAGCGGACCTGACCTGGATCGTCGAGATCGCGCCAGCGCGTCAGGCGGGCGCCGACCTCCAGCGCCCGCTGCAGGCAGTTGGCGAGTCCTTCGGAGCGCTCGGCCTGGCTCTCCAGGTGGCGGCAGAAGTCGGCCAGCGTCGTTGCGAGATCCTGCAAGGCCTGCTGAAAATCCTTCTCGGGCAAGAGTTGCGCCGCCGCCAAGCGCGCATTCTCGGCGGCGACCGAAAGGCGCAGGTCGCGCGCGGCCTTCTCCAGATCCCGCGTCGCGTCCTGCAGCGGCGCGTAATCCTTGGCCGCGGCGATCGCTTCAAAGCGGGTGTCCCGGGCCAGATCGTTGATCTGGCCGGTGCCCAGGCTGTCGCCGAAGAACAGCCCGGCGATCTCCGGCAGCTGGTGCGCCTCGTCGAAGATCACGGTGTTGCAGGCCGGGAGCAGCTCGCCCAGACCGTCGTCGCGCAGCATCACGTCGGCGAAGAACAGGTGGTGATTGACCACGACGACGTCGGCGGACAAGGCCTCGCGCCGCGCCGCCAGGACGAAGCAGTCCTTGTGCTGGGGACACTCCTGGCCCAGGCAGTTCTCGCGCGTCGAGGTCGCCGCGAGCCACGCCGCAGAATCCTCGGGTACCGCGCCCAGCTCCCCCTTGTCGCCGCTCCTGGTGGTCTTGGCGAAGCGGGCGATGGTGCGGATGTGGCCGGCCTCCTCGCGCGACTGGAAGCGGCCGTCGGCCAGCGCGCGTTCGAGGTGGTAGTGGCAAACGTAGTTGGACCGGCCCTTCAAGAGCGCGGTGGTGGCGGAGAGCTTGAGCGCCTGGCGCACCGCCGGCAGGTCGCGCTGGAACAGCTGGTCCTGCAGCGTCTTGGTGCCGGTAGACACGATCACCTTGCCGCCGGAGAGTAGCGCCGGCACCAGGTAGGCGAAGGTCTTGCCGGTGCCGGTGCCCGCCTCGGTGACCAGCACCCGGTTGGCCGCGATGGCCGCGGCGATGCGCTCCGCCATCTCGATCTGCTGGGGACGGATGCGATAGCCGGGAATGGCAGCGGCGAGCGGGCCGTCGGCGGCGAAGACGGTCGATAGGGCGGGCATGGGGGAAGCGGGATTTGAGCCGTGCATGGTATCACGCAGCCGACCCGGTCCTGAATCGGCTCAATCCTCGGCGTTCATCTCCGGCACCTGGTCTATGAGCCGCCTGAGCAGGCCGGTCAGCTGCGCCACCTCGGCCGGCGCCAGCGTGGCGATCAGTCGCTTCTGCCGCCGCCGCGCGACGGCCTTCAGCTGCTTGTGCAGCTCCCGGCCCTCGGGCGTGAGCTTGGCCAGGGCGGCATTGCCGCGACTGGTGGTCGGCATGATCTCGACCAGGCCGCGCCGCTTCAGCAGCCCCAGGCTCCTGCTCGCCGCGGCATTATCGAGATCGGCGACCTCGGCCACCTCCCGCACGATCAGGTTGGACTTCTTGCCCAGCGACAGGATCACCCGCCATTCGGCGACCCCCAGGCCCCAGTGGCGCTTGTAGTAGTTGGCGGCACCCCGGTTCAGCCGGTAGGCGAGGCCGATGATCAGCACCGCGAGGTAATCGTCCGCCAGTTCCCCGGGCGAGGGTTTCAGTTCGGCCGCGCTTGGCTTGACCATGTTCTCACCTCAGCCTTTGATCGCGCCGTTCACCAGCTGCGCCCCAGATAGACGCCCTGCTTTTCCAGCTCGCGCTGCAGGCTGCCGACGTCGAGTTGGCGGGGGGCGACCCCCGCCTGCAAAGACAGGTGCGCCGCCGTGCCCGCTGCCTCGCCCATGACGAAACAGGCACCGGAGACGCGCGCCGCGGACTGACCCTCGTGGGTCATCGAGGCGCAGCGGCCGGCGACGAACAGGTTCTCCGTCTTGCCCGGAACGATCATCCGGTAGGGCAGCTGATTGAAGCCGCGCGACTCCGGGATGGGCGGGAACTTGAGCATCACGTCACCGGCGACGTGCGCCTCGATCGGCCAGCCGTTCACGCCTATCGTGTCCGCGAAGCTGGCGCAGGCGAGCACGTCCGCTTCGCTCAACTGGTAGTCGCCGAGCACCCGCCGGGTCTCGCGCACGCCCAGTTGCGGACCGATCTCGACGATGTAGGCGTGCTCGAAGCCGGGCACCGCCTGGCGCACGAACTGGAACACGTCCCAGGCCTGGCGCCTGCCCTCGATCTCGCCCCGGGAGAGTTGCCGCGCGTCGGTCGCGTCCAAGGCGAGGCCGTCGGCGTTCTTGAGTTGCGTCATGTTCGCCCGCCACTCGATCGGATTCTTCTGCGGCCGCACGATCGCCCCCTTGCGCGGAAAGGTATGCGTGCCCTTCGCCACCGCCTCGGCCATCAGCTTGGGGATGGTCTCCCAGGCCCGGCCGGCGCGCTCGGGATCAACGCCGCTGATCCGGAACATCATCGACGGGTAGAGCATGTTGCCCTGGCCGTCGCCCTTCTCGAAGGGGGCGCCGGCCCAGGCGGACAGGTCGCCGTCGCCCGAGCAGTCGATGAAGCACTCGCCCCTGACGGCGCAGCGCCCCTCCTTGGTCTCCACCAGGATGGCCTCGATGCGCCCGTTCGCCGCGACCGCCCCGACGCCCAGCGCGTGGAACAGGATATTCACGCCGTGGCTGGCGAGTAGCTCGTCGGCGGCGATCTTGTACGCCGAGATGTCGTAGGCCTGGGCCTGGATCATGTTGCGGAAGGACAGGTGCGGCGGATTGAGGCCGTCCAACTTGTCTATGCGCTCCAGCAGTTCGTCGGCGACGCCATGGACCACGCGCTTGTGCTCGCCATGGACGTTGGCGTGCAGGCCGCAGAAATTGGTGACGCCGGCGGCGGTGCCCATGCCGCCCAGGAAGCCGTAGCGTTCGATCAGCAGGGTCTTGCGCCCCTGGCGACCGGCCGCCGCCGCGGCGGCGATCCCGGCCGGGCCGCCGCCGACGACGACGACTTCATAGGCGCCGAAGACGGGAGTGCTCCTGCTCGGTTCGGTGAGGGTGGTAGACATCGCAGATCGCGCTCCTGATGGTTTCACTTCTTGATGATTTCCACGATGCCCCGGTCGGCATCGACGATCACCCAGTCGCCGCTCGCGATCAGTTGCAGCGGGTCGCGGTCGAAGTCGGTCATCGCCGGCGCGTGGGTGACCACCGCGCCCAGCGCCACCTTGGTGGACATCCGGTTGAAGAGCAGCGCCAAGGGCGCGGCGCCGGCGAGCCGCGCCATGTGGAAGTAGTGCGACCAGGCGGAGGAGCCCTTGGCGCCGGGGAATACGAGTATCCGGTCCTTGAAGCTCTGGCCGCGCAGTTCGTGCCTGAGCTCGATGATCGTGCCGTCGCGCGGATTGATGCCGCCCCAGCCGGAGATGGTCTCCCGAGTCACCAGGGCCTCGCCCTCGGCGCGGCCGCCGACCACCTTGCGGCCGTGGAGCACGATTGCACTCATCGCAGCTCCCCGCCCCAGCGTCCGTTCACCGCGCCATCGACGCAATCCGCCAGCGAACCGAACCACATCTGCACGCCCATGATCGCCGGCAGGTAGTGGGCCTGCTTGGCCGAGTCGGTGGCGACCACCCGGGTGCCCTTGGGCATCACCCGGCCTATCGCCGGGCAGGTATCGCTCATCAGCACGGCGCCGGCGTCGGCGATGATCTTCGTGTAGCCGTTGCGGTCCGCGATGCTCTTGATCGAGCGCGGCGTGAAGATCCAAAGCTGGGTGTTCTCGTGCACGCGCCGGCCCTCGAGCAGGCGGCTGGCCAGCCAGATCTGTTCGATCGAGCTGTGCGGGCAGCCGAGCATGACGAAGTCCACTTCCCGGTCCCTGGCCGTCGAATTGAGGGCCTCGTAGGCTCGCCTGCGCTCGGCCTCGCCGTATTTCAGCGTTTCGATCCTCGTCCCGCCGCCCAGCGCCGCTTCCAGCGACTGCGCTTCCGGCGTGACCCCGGGGATGTGGAACATCTCGACGCCGCCCGAGGAAGCGGCGGCGGCGCCGAAGTGCTTGAGCTTGATCTGGTTGGGATGGCTGGTGATGCCCGAGAGCACCGGGACGTCGTCCTGCACCACCTCGCCCAGGTGGTAGCCCAGCAGGCCCCAGTCCATCATGTCATCGACCGCGCACTCGATGTTCACCAGATGGGTGCCGCGGCGGTTCTCGGTCAGGTGGTAGCCCCAGTAGGGAATCTTGCCGGTGATGCCGGCGGCCCCGGTGCTCTCCCGCCCCTCGGTGTTGGTGCGGGCGCCCAGCACCGCGTTGCAATAGACCACCGCCGACGACTCCATCCAGGCGCAATGCTCGCCCAGCACCGGGACGTTGCCCACCTGGTAGGGCGTGCAGGTGGCGAGCATATTGATCCCGCGCTTGCCGAAATATTCCTCGCCGCGCGTCTGCAGTTCGGCCACCTCCTTCGCGATCCCCTGGATCTGCCAGTGCTCGGTGTCCACCCCGTGGATCACCTGGCAGGTGTAGGCGGAGAACTTCGGCGTCTCTATCACCTCGGGGCTGTCGAGGTTGAATTCCGAGAACACCGCGTCGAAGCCCGACGCCTTTGCCGCGTAGTCGCGCACGAAGGGCGTGGCGGTGCCCACCGTGCCCACCACGTTGTTGGTGTCGACCAGGCGCTCGGCGCCGAGCGCCTCGCCGTACTTGAGCAGGAGCTCCATCGCCTTCTGCTTGGCGATGCCCTGGTCGCCGTCGAGCATGGCCTGTTCCGCTGCGTTCAATTTCATCTTGACCTCCTCGTCTATTGTATCGCTCCAGCTCGGCCCCGGAGGCGAGCCACGTGGGGGCGACGGAGGCTGGCAATTTTTTTTATTATGATTTATCATTTATTGATATGTCAATAAAACATTCGCCCGGCACTCGCCACCAAGGTGGCCTGCGCCAGAGATTGCCGCGGCCCTGCGGGCCTCGCAATGACGGCGGTACGGTGTCATTGCGAGCCGAAGGCGAAGCAATCTCGAGGGTTCATGGATTTGCCGGTCGAAGCCGGAAGGAATAAGCAAATGAAAAGAAAGCTGCGCAGCAATTTCGGCATCGGCACCTCGTTCTGGGCGGTCAGGCGCGCACAGTGGCGCGCGCTGGGCCTCACCGACGCCGACATGGAGAAGCCCAAGATCGCGGTGGTCAACACCTCGTCGGAGCTGGCCATCTGCTTCAGCCATCTCGACGGCATCGCAGCAGAGGTCAAGGACGCGATCCGCGCGGCCGGCGGCCTGCCCTTCGAGGTGAGGACGACCGCGCCCAGCGACTTCATCCACAGCGCCGGACGCGCCGGCACCTATATCCTGCCCGCGCGCGACCTGATCACCAACGACATCGAGGTCGCGGTCGAGGGCGCCCAGCTGGACGGCATGATTTGTCTCGCCTCCTGCGACAAGACCACGCCCGGCCAGATCATGGCCGCGGCGCGCCTGAATCTTCCCACCCTGATGGTGATCTGCGGCTATCAGCCGAGCGGCCAGTACCTGGGCGAGCACGTCGATATCGAGGACGTGTTCCTGGCCGCCGGCCATCACCTGGTCGGCAAGGTCTCGCTGGAACGGCTCACCGGCATGAGCGAGAACGCCATCCGCGGCCCCGGGGTCTGCTCCGGCATGGGCACGGCGAACTCCATGCACATCGTCTGCGAGGCGCTGGGCATGGCCCTGCCCGGCTCCGCGCCGGTGCTCGCCAACAGCCCGAGGATGTTCGACTTCGTCCGCAGATCGGGGCAGCGCATCGTCGAGATGGTCGAGGAGGACCTGCGCCCGCGCAGCCTCCTGACCCCGGACGCCTTCGCCAACGCCGCGAAGACCATCTTGAGCCTGTCGGGCTCGATCAACGTCATCAAGCACCTCCAGGCGATCGCCGTCGAGGCCAAGTGCGACATCGACGTCTATGCGCTGTTCGAGCGCTACGCCGAGGTAACGCCGGTGCTCTGCGCGGTGCGCCCCAACGGCGACACCACGATCGAGGAACTCGAGGCGGCGGGCGGCGCGCGCGCGGTGATGAAGCGGCTGGAACCCTTGCTGCAGACATCCGCCCAGACGGTCAGCGGCCGCAGCGTCGCCGACAACCTGGCAGACGTGGTGCTCAGCGACGACACCATCCGCCCGCTCGACCGGCCGCTGTCGACCAAGGCCCCGATCGTCATCGTCCGCGGCAATCTCGCGCCCGAGGGCGGCATCGTCAAGCTCGGGCTGCGCTATGAGCGCAAGCTCCAGGTGAGCGGCCGGGCCAAGGTCTATCAGGCGCCCGACGAGGCCATCGCCGCGGTCAAGGCCGGCGACATCAAGGCCGGCGACGTGGTGGTGTTGCGCGGCCTGGGCGTCCAGGGCGGCCCGGGCATGGGCATGGCCTCGCGCGTGGTCTTCGCCATCGAAGGCGCGGGGCTGGGCGAGGAGGTGGCGGTGATCACCGACGGACAGCTCTCCGGCCTGGTCAACCGTGGCCTGGTGGTCGGCGAGGTGAAGCCCGAGGCGGCCGTGAATGGCCCGATCGCCGCGGTCCGCGAGGGCGACACCATCGCCATCGACATCGCCGCCCGGACCGTCGATCTGAAGATTTCACAACAAGAGCTCGATTCGCGCCTAGGCGCGCTAGCGGCCAGCAGCAAGCGCTCGCCGGACGGATGGCTGTCCGTCTACCAGCGCACCGTCCAAGCCCTGTCGCAAGGTGCGACGCTGATCGCGCCGCCCCGGCAGGACACCCCAGACCACTGAAGGAGACACCATGAACAAGCTGATTCGCACCCTGCTCTTGGCGCTGGCGGCCGTAGCCTGCGCGCCCGCGGCCCAGGCCGTCGACTATCCGACCAAGGCCGTGACCCTGGTCGTGCCCAACGATCCGGGCGGCGCCATCGATCTCCTGGCGCGCCTGCTCGCCAACAAGCTGGAGGGACTCTGGGGCAAGCCGGTCATCGTCGCCTACAAGCCGGGTGCGGGCACCGTGCTCGGCACCAATTACGTCGCCAAATCCGATCCCGACGGCTACACGCTGGGCCTGGTGGTCACCGCGCACGTCATCAACCCCAGCCTGCGCAGCAATCTGCCCTACGACACCGTCAAGGATTTCTCCGGCGTGTCGATGGTCGCCACCTCGCAGATCGTGCTCACCGCCACCCCGTCGTTCCCGGCCAACAACCTGGCGGAGCTGATCGCGCTGGCCAAGAAGGAGCCCGGGAAACTGAGCTACGCCTCGCCCGGCGCCGGCAGCGCGATGCACCTGACCGGCGAGATGATCAAGAGCAAGACGGGCATCGACATGCTGCACATCCCCTTCAAGGGCAGCGGCCCGGCCTACGTCGAGGTGATGAGCGGGCGCATCCCGCTGATGCTCGACCCGCTGTTCTCCTCGATGGCCTACATCAAGAGCGGCAAGTTGAAAGCCCTGGCGGTGTCGGGCGCCCACCGGGATCCCAGCGCTCCGAACATCCCGACGATGGCCGAGACCCTGCCCGGCTTCGACGTCCATAGCATGTTCGGCATCGTGGTGCCGCGCGCGACGCCGCGCGACGTCGTGCATAAGATCAGCGCCGATCTGGAAAAGGTGCTGCAGATGCCCGATCTCAGGGCGCGCATGGCCTCAATCGGCATGACCCCGGTCGGCACCACGCCGGAGCAGTTCGACGCCTACATCCGCAGCGAGATCGTGAAGTGGGCCGCGGTGGTCAAGAGCTCCGGGGCGAAGATCGACTGAGCGGGCATCCCGGACGCGGGGGGCGGCTGGCGACAGAACTTCAGCCGCCCGCCTCGCGCCAGAAATACCACGCCGCGACGCTGCGGTAGGGCGCCCACTTGGCGCCGATTTCGCGCAGCTCTGCCGGCGTCACCGGCAGCCGTCGCCGGCTGGCTTTGGTGAACCCGCTCCTGACGCCGAAGTCGTCGACCGGCAGCACGTCCAGCCGGCCCAGGGTGAAGATCAGCAGCATCTCCACCGTCCACTGGCCGACCCCCCGCACCTGAACCAGCCGCCGGATGATGTCGTCGTCGCCGCTCTTGCTGATCTCGGCGCGCCTCATCGGCACGATACCCTCGCCCGCCTTCATCGCGATGTCGCGTATCGCAGCGACCTTCTGCCTGGACAGTCCGGCCGAGCGCAGTGCTTCCTCGCTCGCCGTGAGCACCTCTTCCGGCATCGGAAAACGGCTGTCGGGAAACAGCGCGATGAAGCGCCCGAGGATGGTCTCGGCGGCTCTGCCGTTCAACTGCTGATGGGTGACCGCGCGCACCAGCGCCTCGTAAGGCGAGCGCCGCCACTCGGGTACCAGCGTGCACGGTCCGTGGGCGGCGACCAGGCGGCGCATCAGCGCGCTGCCGTCGGACAAACGCCGCTCGGCCACCGCCAGTTCTGCGGCGTAGGTCGCCGCGCCCATCCGCATGGACATGCCCGCCTCCTTTGTTCCGGGTTTTCTCCCGGATGAGCGGGCATTATCTTTCAAATCCGGGCGGCTGCGCCCGGTGACTCAGCGCAAGCCGGCGATGTAGTCGGACAGAGCCTTGATCTGCGGGTCGGTCATCCTGAGCGCGATCGTGCGCATCATCTTGTTCGGATCGTTGGCGCGCAGACCGGAGCGGAAGGCTTGCAGCTGCGCCGCGGTGTAGTCGGCGAACTGGCCCGAGATGCGCGGGTATTGCGCCGGGATGCCGGCGCCGGTCGGGCCGTGGCAGGCGGCGCAGGCGGGCAGCCCGGTGTCGGCGTCGCCGCCGCGGTAGAGCTTCTGCCCGAGCTCGAGGCTGTCCTTGTCCTTGGCCACCTCGGGCTTCCGGACCTGGGACTCGAAATAGGCGCCGAGGCTCTTCATGTCGGCGTCGGAGAGGCTGGCGGCCATGCCGTTCATGATCGGATTGACGCGCGTCGGGGGCTTGCCGTTTTCCGACTTGAAGTTGGTGAGCTGCTTGTAGATGTAGGCGGCGCCCTGGCCGGCCAGCTTCGGGTTGGTGGCGATGACGCTGTTGCCGTCGGCGCCGTGGCAGGCGACGCAGACCGTCGCGGCGATCGCCTTGCCCTTGGCCGGATCGACCTGGGCGGGGGCTGCGGCGATGGCGCCGATAGCGACGGCGGCGAGGCTCGCGCCGATGGCGGCCCTTGAGAGTGCATTCATGGTGATTCTCCTCGAGGTTCCGGGCGGATTCAGTGGATATCTTTCCAGAACTCGCGTTTCAGAGCGTAGGCCAGGACGAAGAATGCGGCCAGGAAGAGCAGCACATAGACGCCCAGGCGCTTGCGCGTTTGGGCCGCGGGCTCGCCCATGTACTGGAG